>ERZ1026884.459-NODE-459-length-27324-cov-3.340937_pt1 | contig 27324 bp, 20 predicted proteins | sample MGYA00380172_ERZ1026884 | MGnify/ENA primary metagenome ERZ1026884 (study PRJEB33269, sample SAMEA4719808) | human gut metagenome | biome: human-associated habitat; feature: organic feature; material: feces | place: Cameroon | collected 2013-10 ... | reverse complement strand
ACCTATATCAAGCTTGGTCAGATCATGTCCCTCCACTCGGACATTCTCCCGAAGCGCTACTGCGACGAACTGATGAAGCTGAATTCTGAGGTTGCGCCAATGCCGTTTGAGATGGTGGAGGAGGTCATCAACCGCTCCTATCGCCAGAGCTGGCGCGAGGTTTTTGCCTCCATCGATCCGACGCCGCTTGGGTCTGCGTCCATCGCGCAGGTGCACAAGGCTGTGCTGAAAACCGGTGAGGACGTTGTCGTCAAGGTGCAGAGAAAGGGTATCTATGATGTCATGGCAAGAGACATCAGTCTGCTGCACAGACTGGTTCATCTGATGCCCCCTGTCGGCGACCTGAAGAATCTGGTGGATCTGAACATGGTCCTGGATGAGCTCTGGAGCGTTGCCCAGGAGGAGATGGATTTCCTGAAGGAAGCCGCCAACATGGAGGAATTTGCCCGGAACAACAAGGGCATCGCCTATGTGACCTGCCCAAGACTCTACCACGAATATACGACGAGCCGTGTTCTTGTGATGGAATATGTGGAAGGCGTAGCCATCAATGACCGGGAAGCTCTGACGGAGGGCGGCTACGATCTTCATGAGATTGGGACGAAGTACGTCAACAACTTCATCAAGCAGGTGATGGATGACGGCTTTTTCCATGCGGATCCTCATCCCGGAAACGTGAAGGTCAGCGGCGGCAGGATCGTCTGGATTGACATGGGCATGATGGGACGGCTTTCGGAGAAGGACCGCCGCGTCATGGTCAAGGGCGTGCAGGGAATCGCACTGCATGACATCAGCATGGTGGAAAATGCGGTCCTTGAAATCGGCGAGTTTCGAGGGAAGCCGGACCGGGCGAAGCTCTGGGAGGACCTCCGGAAATTCCTGGATGATTATGGCTCCGCCGCGATGGGCGGCATCGATATCGCGCAGGTTCTTGCGGATCTCATGGAGATCATGAAGGAGAACGGGATCAGTCTCCCGCATGGCGTCACCATGCTCTGCCGGGGACTTGCGCATGTGGAGGGAGTGCTTGCGCAGATCAGTCCGGACATCAACATGTTCCAGATTGCAGTCACCCGGTTTACGGAGGATTCGGTCCGCCAGCTTGACTGGAAAAAGGAACTGGAGAAGAGCGGTCGTCTTCTGTATCGCACGGCGAGAAAGGGAGCAGAGATCCCCTCTCTTACGGCGGATTCTCTGAATGAGTTTCTGAACGGCAGATCGAAGGTGAACATTATTCTGGGAGCTCAGGACGAATTTACGGTAGTCGCGTATGCTCTTGTGCGAAATCTTGTCATCGGTGTGTGCATCGCAGCGCTTCTTATGGCCTCGGCAATCATCTGCACGACCGACATGAAGCCGAAGGTGATGGGAATTCCGGTGCTGGGGGCGGCCGGCTTTGTGTTTGCGCTTGGCGCCAGCATGTTTCTTGTCGTGCGCAACATTTATTATCGTTACCGGAAGCCGAAAAGGGATCGAAAGAGGAAAAAGAAATAAAGCAGCAGAAATCGTATTTTTCATAGAAACAAGGGGAGTGTATTTGTTATGAAGAAGAGCAAACTGATCGGAACGAAGGATTTCTACCACCGCGTTCTTATGGTGGCGGTTCCGATTATGATTCAGAACGGAATTACGAATTTTGTCGGCATGCTGGACAACATCATGGTGGGACAGGTGGGAACCGACCAGATGTCCGGCGTTGCCATTGTCAATCAGCTGATGTTTGTGTATAACCTGATGGTTTTCGGAGGTCTGGCGGGCATCGGAATTTTTACGGCCCAGTTTGCGGGAAAGGGCGATGAAAAAGGCCTTCGCTATACGATGCGAATCAAAATCGTGATGGCACTGGTGCTGACGGCAGGCGCGACGATCCTGTTCTTCAATGGCGGAAGCGGTCTGATCGGCATGTGGCTGAAGGGAGACAGCGCGGCAGGAGATGCTGCGGCCACCATGGCGGCTGCGGAGGGATATCTGCGGGTTATGCTGGTCGGAATGGTTCCCTTTGCCGCAACACAGGTACTCTCCGGAACACTGCGCGAGACGGGCGAGACGGTTGTGCCGATGAAGGCAGGCGTGGTTGCCGTTCTTGTCAACCTCGTCGGAAACTATATCCTGATTTACGGAAAATTCGGAGCTCCCGTACTCGGAGTTGTCGGCGCGGCAATTGCAACCAACATCTCAAGATTCGTGGAATTTCTGTTCGTGCTCGTGTGGCTTCTCCGGCATCTGGAGAAGAATCGCTACATGGAAGGACTGTTCCGGGGCTTCTATGTGCCGGGGGATCTGGCACTTCGCATTGTCATAAGGGCGTTTCCGCTCCTTCTGAATGAGACGCTCTGGTCTCTTGGAAATACGGTGATGTCGCAGCAGTATTCTCTTCGGGGACTCGATGTCGTCGCGGCCTTCAATATTTCAAGCACCATCTGCAACGTCTTCAACATCGCCTTCATTGCGATGGGAGAAGCCATTTCCATTCTGCTCGGCCAGGAGCTTGGAGCAGGACGGCTGAAGGAGGTGAAGGACGATGCCTACCGCCTTGCGGCATTTTCCGTCTTTCTGTGCCTCATCAGCGGAACCGGGCTTTTCCTTGTCGCTCCGTTCTTCCCTTTGATTTACAACACAACGGAAACGGTGCGGGAGTTTGCAGCCGGCCTGATCCGGATCAGCGCAGTCTGCATGCCTCTGTATGCTTATGAAAATGCGTCGTATTTCACGCTGCGCTCCGGAGGAAAGACGTGGATTACGTTCTTCTTCGACTGCGGCTTTGTGTGGGCGGTATCTCTTCCGCTCGCAACGGCTCTGATCCACTTCACGGCACTTCCCATTCTGCCGCTGTATCTGGCGGTACAGGCAGTTGAAATTCTGAAGGTGGCCGTTGGCTTTGTGCTGGTACGCCGCGGCAAATGGATTCACGACCTCACGGTGTACTGAGCATGGACAAGGTATTATCCTACACGCTGCTGCCGGAGGATCTGGACCGGACGGCTGGCGGTCTTGTCAATCTGGTTCTGAAGAATTGCGTCCGTGTGACGGGACATGAAATCAGCGCTGCGAAATTTCTGGAGGATGGCATCACCTGCGGCGGGAGACTCATTCACGTGTCGGAGCGCATGCAGCCGGGACAGACTCTTCGCGTCCGGCTCCCGGAGGAAAAGGATGCAGGAAAGCTCATCGCGTCCCCCGGTCCGATTCACATTTTATATGAAGATGAGGATCTGATCGCCGTGGACAAGGCCGCGGGAGAGGTGGTGCATCCGTGTCCGGGACATTATGCGGACACGATTGCCAACTATCTGACCTGGTATCTGCAGCGCGATGCCGGCCCGGATGCCTCAGGACTTCGGATTATCGGAAGGCTGGACAAGGAGACCTCAGGAGTTCTTGTTTTTGCAAGAAGCAGGGCAGCGGCAGCAAGATTGCAGCGTCAGCGCCAGGAGGGTATTTTCATTCGTACCTATCTGGGGATCTGCGAGGGAGCGTTTCCCAAGGAAGAACCATGCGGCACCATTGACCTGGATATGGAGAAGGTGCCCGGAGTTCTTATGAAAATGAGAACCTGTACAACAGGAATGCGCGCGGTGACACATTACAGGGTTCTTGCGGAAGGAGATGGGAAATCTCTTGTGAGATTTCAGATCGAAACCGGAAGAACGCATCAGATCCGTGTGCATATGGCGGGGATCGGACATCCCCTGTGCGGAGATACACTCTACGGAAGGTCGGCGCAGCAGGAGGGATTTTTGCGGCAGCAGGGAATATATAAGGATGAGGGCGGCTGTCAGCATGTAAAATCCATGCCGGAAGGAACCGGAGAAGGGAGTAAGAGGGCACTTCTCCATGCGGTGTCCGTGGAATGCAGACAGCCATTCTCCGGAGAGAAGTTATCCATCTCTTCGGCAATTCCGGATGATTTTCTGCAGGTTACGAGAGACTGGGTGAAAGACGGAGCGAAAGACTGCGATACGTCATCCCTTTATTGACATAAAGCGGAAGAGCCGTTACAATACCATTTGTCTTTCACATAAAGACAGATGTCTTTTCAGCAGAGCTATGAGCGCAATGGCGCAGGGAACAGCGGCGCCATTGTGTTTTATTGTATCTGTTTGCAGCCGGCAATAAAGGGGGCCGGGGGGACAGATGCCATTGGATAGCGAGCAATATTTTTTATGGAAGAGAGGAAAGAAAGTTGGCTAAGTATGTTGTAAAACGTGTGCTGCTGGCGGTTGTTACGATGTTCCTCATCTGCTTCATTACCTTTTTCACAATGAATGCGATCCCCGGCGGACCGTTCAACGGTGAGAAGGCGAAGTCTGAGGCAGTCATGCAGGCATTGAACGCCCGTTATGGTCTGGACAAACCCGTAGAGGTGCAGTTCGCAAATTATATGAAGAATCTTTTTCACGGAGATTTTGGCATATCTCTGAAGACGGGGCGCAGTATTTCCCAGACGATTTTCGAGTCGTTCCGCGTTTCTGCGAAGCTTGGTCTGATGGCTGTCCTTGTGGCACTCATCTGCGGCATTGTGCTTGGCTGTGTTGCGGCACTGAATCGCAATAAGTGGCCGGATCACATCATCATTTTCTTTGTTACGCTGTTTACCGCAATGCCGAGCTTTGTTGCGGCATCGTTTCTGCTCCTTGTGTTCTGCATCCAGCTTGGATGGGTTCCGGTCTGGAGCACCAGCAATCCGAACTATGTACTTCCGGTCATTGCACTTTCCTTGTCTCCGATGGCGTATATCACGCGTCTTACGAAAACCAGCATGCTGGATGTGCTCGGGCAGGACTATGTGCGTACTGCAAGGGCAAAGGGTGTGCATCCGTGGAAGGTGATCTTTGTTCACTCCCTGCGGAATGCCCTGATTCCGGTTATCACCTATGTCGGACCCCTGATCGCCGGCATCCTGACCGGATCTCTTGTTGTAGAGAAGATCTTTACCATCGGAGGACTTGGCTCCAAATTCGTGGATTCGATTACCAACCGCGATTATCCGATGATTATGGGTACCACAATTTTCCTTGCATTCATCATGATTCTCATGAATCTGATCAGCGACCTTGTGTACAAGCTGGTTGATCCGAGAATCACACTGGATTAAAGGAGGGAGGAACGAGATGGCACAGAATTACGATATTCCCACACCGAAGAAAAGGCTGCTCAGCCTCCAGCTTGATCCGGCTAAATTTGAAAAGGCATCCGCAGAAGAGAAGAAGCAGCAGGATGTCATGGCGGAGTCCACAACCTTCTTCAAGGACGGGATGCGGCGTCTCAGACGCAATCCGCTGGCAATGTTCTCCATTGTTGTTCTGCTTCTGGTTATACTGATCATGATCTTTGCACCGCTGGTCGTTCCTTACAGCTATGAGGAAATCATCAGTGTGGAGGGTGTTCGCGACAAGAGAGCAGCAAACCTTGCGCCGTTTGAATACTCCGATATGGAGAAGGCGTATATGGAGAAGTATAACGTCAAGGTGTTCCCTCACATTCTGGGAACCGATGAGCTTTGCCGTGATTATTTCATCCGTGTGGTATACGGAACCAGAGTCTCCTTCATGGTTGGTATCTTTGCGGCTGTGATGGTAACGGTGATCGGTACCATATACGGAGCGATATCCGGATATGCGGGAGGCAAGGTCGATCTGATCATGATGCGGATTGTCGATATTATTTATTCGCTTCCGGATCTTCTGATCATCATTCTGCTGTCAGTTGTATTCAAGGAAACAATGGATTTCTCCAGTATTCCCGTCATCGGAAAGCTTGGCACCAACATGGTATCCATGTTCATCGTATTCGGCCTTCTGTACTGGGTCGGCATGGCGCGTCTTGTGCGCGGTCAGATTCTGACCATCAAGCAGAACGAATACGTGCTTGCCGCAAAAGCGATGGGCGCAAGCTCCGGACGCATCATCCGGAAGCACATCCTGCCGAACTGTCTGTCCGTCATCATCATTATGGCGGCGCAGGAAATTCCGGCCGCGATTTTCACAGAGTCGTACCTGTCCTTCCTGGGACTTGGTGTTTCTCTTCCGATGCCGTCCCTTGGCTCACTGGCCAATGCAGCCCGGTCGGGAATGCAGTCCTATCCGCTGAAGCTCGTATTCCCGGCAGTTGCAATCATTCTGATTGTACTGTCCTTCAACCTGCTGGGGGATGCCATGCGTGATGCCTTTGACCCGAAGCTGAAGAACTGAGGAGGAGCCGGCAATGTCAGAAGAGAAAGTAATTACCAATATCAATGAAACCCCGGACAGCGGGGCTGCCGGAGCAGAGGAAAATGTTCTGGAGATCAAAGACCTGCACACGTCCTTCTTTACGGATTCCGGAGAGGTTCAGGCTGTCAACGGCGTTAGCTTTAATCTCGGAAGAGGAAAGATCCTCGGCGTGGTAGGAGAGTCGGGCTCCGGAAAATCCGTTACTGCCTATTCCATCATGCAGATCCTTGCTTCTACCGGAAAGGTTGTAAAGGGAGAGATCCTCTTCAACGGCGAGAATATCCTGAATTACAACAAGAAGCAGATGGACGAATTCCGCGGAGAAAAGTGTTCCATCATTTTCCAGGATCCCATGACCTCGCTGAATCCGACCTTTACGGTTGGATGGCAGCTTCGTGAGGCGCTTCGTCTTCACACGCAGTACAAGACCAGATCCGCAGCAAACCGCCGTGCGATTGAGCTGCTTGAGATGGTAGGCGTCAATGAACCGGAAAGCCGGATCAGGCAGTATCCGTTTGAGCTCTCCGGCGGTATGCGTCAGCGTGTCATGATCGCCATGGCACTTGCCTGCGAGCCGGACATTCTGATCGCAGATGAGCCGACGACGGCTCTGGACGTAACCATTCAGGCTCAGATTCTGGAGCTGATGAAGGATCTTCAGAAGAAGCTTGGCATGGCGATCATTCTGGTCACTCATGATCTGGGCGTCATTGCCTCCATGTGCGATGAGATCATTGTCATGTACGGCGGACGCGTCTGCGAAAGAGGAACGGCGGATGATATTTTCTATCATCCCTGCCATGAATATACCAAGGGACTGCTTCGTTCCATTCCGAATGTGGACAATATGAAGGAGAAGCTGGTTCCCATCGGCGGAAGCCCGATCAACATGCTGGCGATGCCAAAGGGCTGTGCATTCTGCCCTCGCTGTGAGAACGCACTGAAGGTCTGTCTGGATCAGGAGCCGGAGGAGCTGCAGATGCCGGATGGTCATTACGCAGCGTGCTGGCTTAATGTGAAGAAGGCCTATGAGGAAGAGAAGACCGCAGGGAAGGGAGAGGCATAATGGCTGAAGAGAAAAAGAAAAGCGAATACCTCGTCGAGGTCAAGGATCTGAAGGAGTACTTCCCGGTTAAGACCGGCTTTTTCCAGACGGTTCCGCTGAAGGCCGTGGACGGCGTTTCCTTTAATATCAAACCCGGTGAGACACTCGGATTGGTTGGTGAGTCCGGCTGCGGAAAGACAACCGTCGGCCGCACCCTGCTTCATCTGTACAAGCCGACGGGCGGCGAGTTCTATTTTGACGGAGAACTGGTGACGGACAAGAATATCCATTCCCTGCGCAAGGAAATGCAGATGGTATTCCAGGATCCGTATTCTTCACTGAACCCCCGCATGACGGTGGAGGACATCATCGGAGAGCCTCTGGACATTCACAAGCTCTACACCTCCAAAGGGGAGCGTCATGACAAGATCATGCATCTGATGGAGCTTGTCGGACTGAATGCGGAGCACGCAACCCGTTACGCACACGAGTTCTCCGGCGGACAGAGACAGAGAATCGGAATTGCAAGAGCACTTGCCGTGGATCCGAAGTTCATCGTCTGCGATGAGCCGGTTTCCGCACTGGATGTTTCCATTCAGGCGCAGGTCATCAATATGTTCGAGGAGCTTCAGGAGAAGCTTGGCGTTGCGTATCTGTTCATCGCACATGATCTCCTTGTGGTTCATCACATTTCAAAGAGAATTGCGGTCATGTATCTCGGACGTATCGTGGAGATTGCCGATGCCGATGAGCTGAATGAGCACCCGATCCACCCGTACACGCTGTCCCTTCTGTCAGCGGTTCCGGTTCCGGATCCGAAGACGGCAAGAGAATCGAAGCGAATTGTTCTTGAGGGTGACATTCCGTCCCCCCTGCATATGCCGAGCGGATGCCCGTTCCGCACGCGCTGCCGTTTCGCAACGGAGAAGTGCGCAAAGGAATGCCCCGGCCTTACGGACCGCGGGAATGGTCACATGGTGGCCTGCTGGGTGAAATAGTATTGACAATCTGACAGACGGTCATTATTATGGACGCAAAATTTGTTGATTTCAGATCCTTCGGATCTGTTTTCAAACCTCCGGCATTTGCCGGAGGGAGTCATTATAAATTGGATGGTCAGCCAATGACTGTATCATCCGGGATTCAAGGAGGAATTATGAAAAAGAGAGTTTTAGCCCTCGTACTTGCAGGCGTAACGGCTGCAAGCCTTCTCGGCGGCTGCGGCAGCGCAGCTTCTGCTCCGGCAGCTTCCGCAACAACAGAAGCCGCTGCAGATGCTTCTGCGGATACCGCTGACGCTTCTGCGGATGCAGAGGATGTGGACGATCCTGCCTTCATGGAGTTTGAAGACGGCGATGTCAATTCCTATGCACCGAAGTGGGATGCCTATGACAGCCTGATCGATGAGATCCGTACGGACACCGATCTTGCAGATCGTGAGGCGAAGATGCATCAGGCAGAGGATATGCTGATGGCTACCGGCGCAGTGCTTCCCCTGTACTATTACAACGATCTGTACATGGAGAAGACCGAGTGGTCCGGTGATTTCGCTTCCGTATTCGGAACCAAGTATTTCATGTATGCGAAGAAGAACGGCGAGAATGCTGACGTTATGAAGATCAATCTGGCTTCCGAGCCGGATCATCTGGATCCTGCTCTGAACACCACGGTTGACGGTGCGTGCCTCGCAGCAAACTCCTTCGTAGGTCTTTACACCAACGACAAGGATGATCCGAGTAAGGTTGTTCCCGCTCTGGCAGACGGTGATCCGGAAATCTCCGAGGACGGTCTGACCTACACCATCCACATGAAGAAGGACCTGAAGTGGTCTGACGGCTCCACTCTGAACGCAAATGATATCATCTATTCCTGGAACAGAGCAGCAGATCCGAACACGGCTTCCGACTATTCTTATCTGTTCGCCGTAATCGAGGGATATGGCGATGGCTCTGACCCGCAGCTTGCAATCTCTGCTCCGGATGAGAACACCGTTCAGTTCACTCTGGCTGCTCCCTGCCCGTACATCATGACCCTGTTGGCATTCCCGGTATTCATGCCGGTTCAGCAGGCAAGCGTAGAGGCTGCTGCAGACTGGGAGACCAACCCTGGCTCCTGGGCTTCTGAGGCTGGCTTTGTTTCCAATGGCGCATTCACTCTGAAGGAGTGGAAGCACAACGAGTCCATGGTTTATGTCAAGAACCCGAACTACTACGATGCAGACAATGTATCCGTAGACGAGCTTGACTTCATGCTTTCTGCTGATGATACTGCAATCCTTGCAGCATATCAGGCAGGCGACGTAGACTACATCGATACCGTTCCTACCAATGAAATTCAGAACCTGAAGGACGGCGATGATTTCCACGTCATCCCGAACATGGGATGCTACTATGTAGCATTCAACGTAAACTCCAAGATGTTCGAAGGCAAGACGGCAACCGAGGCAGCTCTGGAGCGCCGCGCTCTGTCGATGCTGATCGATCGCCAGTACATCATTGACACCATCGGACAGACGGAGCAGAAGGTAGCAACCTCCTACATTCCGGAAGGAATGAGTGATGGCAACGGCGGCCTCTTCAAGGAGAACGACGATGCTTACACCTTCCCTTATGCAGATGATCTTGGATATTATCCCACTGATGTTGACGTGGAAGGCGCAGTTGCTCTTCTGAAGCAGGCAGGCTTCAAGTTCAACGATGATAACACTCTGTCTGAGGAGACTCCGATCAGCATCAACTACCTGACCAACGATGGCACCAACCACCAGGCAATTGCACAGGCAATCCAGCAGGATCTGGCTGTGATCGGTGTTAACATGGAGATCACCAGTGAAGACTGGCAGACCTTCCTGAACGATCGTAAGCAGGGCAACTTCGACGTAGCTCGTGAGGGATGGCTTGCAGACTACGACGATCCGATCAACATGCTCGAGATGTTCACAACCGATTCCGGCAACAACGACTGCCAGCTCGGCAAATAATTGGCATACTGCGTATGAAACGGCAGCTGTGCACCAGGTGTGCAGAGCTGACATGAAAACGGCGAAGAATCCCGTCCTGACAAAAGCTGTCAGGACGGGATCTTTGTGTTATGATTGAAAAATATGAAAAAAGTAGACTTTGACCACGGAACCATCACGCATAACATACTGCAGACCGCCTTCCCGATGCTGGTGGCACAGGTGCTGAATCTTTTGTACAGCATTGTGGACCGTGTATACATCGGACGAATCCCGGGGGCCGGAACCGAGGCACTCGGAGCTGTGGGCCTGTGCTTCCCTGTCATCATTCTGGTGACAGGCTTTACGAATATGTTCGGCCTCGGAGGAGCTCCCTTGTTCTCAATGGCCCTCGGACAGGGAAACCGGGAAAAGGCAATCGACATCCAGAACACGGCGCTTCGCCTTCTGGTTCTTGTCGGAGCGGGGATCCTTCTCGTTGGAGAATTGCTAGGGGATCGGATTCTTCTGCTGTTTGGTGCGACGACGGAAGAGTTGTCTCTGGCGCTTCCTTATCTCCGGATTTATCTTGTCGGAACCATCTTTATCATGGTGTCCACCGGCATGAATGCGTACATCAACGCACAGGGCTTTCCGGTGATCGGCATGATTTCCGTGACAATCGGAGCTGCCGCCAACCTGATTCTGGATCCCCTGTTTATCTTTGGCCTGAAGCTGGGCGTCAGCGGAGCGGCAGCTGCAACGGTGCTGTCACAGCTTCTGTCCTTTCTGTTCGTCGTTTCCTTCCTTTTCGGAAAAAAGAATGAGCTGCCGGTTTGCTTTGCCTGGCGCTTTCCCTATGCAGGTGCCATCATGAGCCTTGGGCTTGCACCCTTTATCATGCAGGTGACCAACTCTCTGGTTCAGATTGCCTGCAACAGTGTGCTGATGCAGTACGGAGGCGCGGTCTTCGTATCCATTATGACAATCGTATCCTCCGTTCGCTCAATTCTGGATGTGCCGGTGATGGCGATTACGGACGGAGCTTCCCCTTCTATCAGCTATAATTACGGCGCCGGAAGGCCGCAGAATGTCCGGAAAGCCATCCGTGTGATGATGGCACTGGCACTTCCGTATACGGTTGTGGTCTGGGCACTTGTCATGGCGGTGCCGCAGATTTTCGTCAGGATCTTCAGTGAGGATGCTGCCATTTCAGAGGGGGCCTCCAGGGCACTGCATCTGTATTTCTGCGCCTTCGTCTTCCAGTCCTTTCAGTACAGCGGACAGACGGTGTTCAAGGCACTGAACAAGAAGGGGAATGCCATCTTTTTCTCCTTGTTCCGGAAGGTGATCCTGGTGGTTCCGCTGACATTTCTTCTTCCTGCGGCGGCAGGCCTTGGAACGGACGGCGTGTTCATCGCAGAGCCGATTTCCAATCTGATCGGAGGCATGGCATGCTTTGTAACGATGCTGCTTACGGTTCTGCCGGAGCTGAAGAGGATGGCGGAGAAGTAGTTGCGGCAAAGCCCCGGAGGGGCTAAACTGTAGAACAGGTTTATCAGCATTCATCAGGGAGGACAGAGAACATGGCAAATCTGGAAGAAAGACTGAAGGAAAGAAGCTATCCGGGACGCGGAATCCTGGTGGGACGCTCCTGTGACGGCAGTAAGGCTGTCATTGCGTATTTCATCATGGGCCGGAGCGAGAACAGCAGAAACCGCGTGTTCGTTACCGATGGGGACGGCATCCGCACCCAGGCCTTTGATCCGGCGAAGATGAAGGATCCGAGTCTTATCATCTATGCTCCGGTCCGCGTGCTCGGCAATAAGACAATTGTTACGAACGGCGATCAGACCGATACCATTTATGATGGTCTGGACCATCAGATGACCTTTGAGCAGTCCTTAAGATGCCGTGAGTTTGAGCCGGATGGCCCGAATTACACGCCCCGCATTTCCGCGGTTCTTCATATTGAGGATGGCTGCTATAACTATGCGATGTCCATTCTGAAAACCGATGACGGCGATCCGGAAACCACGCTTCGCTATACCTTTGCCTATGAGGCACCCAAGGCGGGAAAGGGCCGGTTTATTTCTACCTATGAGAATGATGCAGATCCCCTTCCTTCCTTTGGAGGAGAGCCGGTATCCTGTGATTTTGATGAGGATTTTACAGCGGGAATTGACAGCTTTACCAACCGGATCTGGGCAGCATTGAATGAAGACAACAAGGTTTCTCTGTTTACCCGCTTCATTGATCTTGCAGGCGGAGAGACGGAGACCAGAATCATCAACAAGAACATTTGAGTGTTTTGCGGTCAGAGGAGGCCTGTTATGAATTCGATGGAACTGAAGTACGGATGCAACCCCAACCAGAAGCCTGCAAGAGTATTTATGGAGAACGGCGGAGACCTGCCGATTACGGTGCTCTGCGGACGGCCCGGCTACATCAACCTTCTGGATGCCCTGAATGGCTGGCAGCTTGTTTCGGAATTAAAGCGCGCAACCGGAAAGCCGGCAGCGACCTCGTTTAAGCACGTATCTCCCGCGGGAGCAGCCATCGGCCTTCCGCTTTCGGAGATGGAAGCGAAGATCTACTGGGTGGCAGACATGGGGGAGCTGACTCCCCTTGCAAGTGCATATGCAAGAGCAAGAGGCGCGGACCGCATGAGCTCCTTTGGCGATTTCATCTCCCTTTCCGACAAGTGTGATGCCTGCACGGCGAAGCTGATTCAGCGTGAGGTATCGGACGGCGTCATTGCACCCGGCTATGACGACGAGGCACTGGAGATTCTGAAGACGAAGAAGAAGGGAAACTACTGCATCCTTCAGATGGATCCGGACTATGTTCCGGCCCCCGTAGAGCACAAGCAGGTTTTCGGTGTGACCTTTGAGCAGGGAAGAAACAACGTCGTGATCGATGCTTCCATGTTTGAGAACATCGTGACGAAGAACCATGAGCTTCCGGACTGGGCGAAGGATGACATGGCAATTGCCATGATCACACTGAAGTATACGCAGTCGAATTCGGTCTGCTATGTCAAGGGCGGCCAGGCAATCGGCATCGGAGCAGGGCAGCAGTCCCGCATCCACTGCACGAGACTTGCCGGACAGAAGGCGGACAACTGGTGGCTTCGCCAGTCTCCGAAGGTTTTAAACCTTCCCTTCCGCGAGGATGTCAAGCGGGTGGACAAGGACAATGCGATCGATCTCTACATCGGAGACGAATACGAGGATCTTCTTGCAGAGGGAAGATGGCAGCAGGTATTTACCGAAAAGCCCTCTGTCTTTACCCGCGAGGAGAAGAAGGAATGGCTTTCGAAGAACACGGATGTGGTCCTTGGATCGGATGCGTTCTTCCCGTTCGGCGATAACATCGAGCGCGCCTTCAAGAGCGGGGTAAAATATGTGGCAGAGCCCGGCGGCTCGGTTCGCGATGACAATGTCATCCTGGCTGCAGACAGTCATGATATGGTGATGTGCTTCACCGGACTTCGTCTGTTCCATCATTGATGTCATCATGAACAGTCACCAGTACCGACATGAAAAGGAGTTACCATGCGGGTAGGAACCGGATACGACGTTCATAAGCTGACAGAAGGAAGAAAATGCATCATCGGCGGAGTGGAAATCCCTTACGAAAAGGGACTTCTCGGACACTCCGATGCCGATGTCCTGCTGCATGCCATTATGGACGCACTTTTGGGCGCGGCGGCGCTCGGAGACATCGGCAAGTGGTTTCCGGATACGGATCCGGAATGGGAAGGTGCCGATTCGCTGAAGCTGACAAAGCGTGTGGGAGAAATTCTTTCCGAGCACGGATTTCTTATCGAGAACATTGATGCGACGATCATTGCACAGGCGCCGAAGATGCGGCCGCACATTGACCGGATGCGGGAGAACATCGCAGGCGCACTGGGGCTTGAGCTGGATCAGGTCAGTGTCAAGGCAACGACAGAGGAGCATCTGGGCTTCACCGGAAGAGGAGAGGGAATCTCTTCGCAGGCGGTGTGCCTTCTGACCTCCCCGAGAGACCTGGTCTCGCAGCAGGTTGCACTGAATCTGGACACCCCCACCGGCGGATGCAGCGGCTGCCCGATGCACGAGGCAGCGGAGTAAGGACAAAACGGATGGGGATCATTCAGACAGTCAGAGAAGAAATTGCAATCATACAGGACCGGGACCCTGCGCTTCACAGCGTATGGGAGGTCCTGCTTTACCCGAGCTTCTGGGCGATACTCTCGTACCGGAGAGCACACAGGCAGTACCTGAAAGGGCATTTTTTCCGCGCACGGTGGATTTCGCAGAGAAGTGCCAGAAAGACCAGAATCGAAATTCACCCGGGAGCTGAGATCGGAAAGGGACTCTTTATCGATCACGGGACCGGCGTTGTCATCGGTGAGACAACCATCATCGGCGATAACTGTACGCTTTATCAGGGCGTAACGCTCGGCGGCACAGGAAAAGAGCAGGGGAAACGTCATCCGACGCTCGGCAACAACGTACTGGTCGGGGCAGGCGCCAAGGTCCTTGGCTCCTTCAAGATCGGCGACAACTGCCGGATCGCGGCAGGAAGCGTGGTTCTGCAGGAGGTTCCTGCAAACTGTACGGTGGTCGGCATTCCCGGAAGAATTGTGAAGATGTTTCACAAGGGCACTGCGCTCGATGGCTGCAGCGCTCTGGACCAGATTCATTTTCCGGATCCGGTTCGTACGGATATTGAATGCCTGAACCGCGGGCAGACGGCACTGGCGAATCAGCTGATCGAAATCGAGAATGAGCTGCGCGAAGAAAAGGCGGAGCGAAGAAAGCTTGCCGCGCAGCGGGATTGCCTCCAGAAGGAGCTTCTGGAGTGTCAGGAAGAGCTGAGAGAGCTTCGCGGGAAATCATAAATGCGGGACCGGAACGGCGGCAGCACGCCGCTTGTCCAGAGTCCGGAGAGGAATTGCCATGGGGATTGAAATTTACAACACCGAATCCAAACGGCTCGAGGAATTCAAGCCGATTGAAGAGGGAAAGGTCAGCATGTATGTCTGCGGACCTACCGTTTACAATCTGATTCACATCGGAAATGCGAGACCGATGATCGTATTTGATACGGTCCGCCGGTATTTTGAATACAAGGGATATCAGGTCAACTACGTCTCCAATTTTACCGATGTGGATGACAAGATCATTAAGAAAGCAAACGAAGAGGGAGTCGATTCCTCCGTGATCTCCGAGCGCTATATCAGGGAGTGCCGGAAGGATATGGCAGACCTGAATGTGAAGCCCGCGACCACGCATCCGCAGGCGACGCAGGAAATTGACGGAATGATTGACATGATTCAGAGCCTGATTGACAAGGGCTTTGCTTATGTCGTGAGTGACGGAACCGTGTACTTCTCGGTTCGCCAGGATCCGGACTACGGAAAGCTTTCCCACAAGAATCTGGACGATCTTCAGTTCAACATGCGCGGGATTGCCGTGTCGGGAGAGGACCAGAAGAGGGATCCTCTGGATTTCGTTCTCTGGAAGCCGAAAAAGGACGGAGAGCCCTACTGGAAGTCTCCATGGTGCGATGGTCGTCCCGGCTGGCACATTGAGTGCTCGGTGATGTCGAGAAAATATCTTGGCGAGACCATCGACATTCATGCCGGCGGAGAGGATCTGATTTTCCCTCACCATGAGAATGAGATCGCGCAGTCGGAATGTGCCAACGGAAAGACCTTTGTTCATTACTGGATGCACAATGCATTCCTGAACATTGACAACCATAAGATGTCGAAGTCTCTCGGAAACTTCAAGACGGTCCGGGACATCGATGAGCAGTATGATCCGCAGGTTCTGCGCTATCTGATGCTGAGTGCGCACTACCGGAGCCCTCTGAACTTCTCTGCAGAGCTGATGGAGTCCGCAAAGGCCTCCTATGAGAGAATCGTGACCTGCATGGAGAACCTGAATTTCCGGCTCGCAGGGGCCAAAAAGGCCGAAGCCGGGACGGCAAAGGCGGTTTCGGAAGAGGAGACGAAGGTCCTGCAGGAGGCGGAAAAGTGCCGCGGCGAGTTTGAAGCTGCTATGGATGACGACTTCAATACGGCAGATGCACTTGCAGGTGTTTTCAACCTGGTAAAGGTCATCAATACCGGATCCAATGAGCAGTCCTCCGCAGCCTTCCTGGAGAGTCTTAAGAAGGAGCTGAACGAGCTGTGCGGTGTTCTCGGTCTGATTGCAGAGCGCACGCAGGAAACCTCCGGTGAAGAGGCAGCCTGGGTAGAGAAGATGATTCAGGAGCGTCAGGATGCCAGAAAGGCAAGAGATTTTGCCAGAGCGGATGCAATCCGGGATGAGCTGAAGGAAAAGGGAATCGTTCTGGAAGATACCCGTGATGGTGTGAAATGGAAAAAGGCCTGAGAGAGGAAATCCTCGAATGCTTCCCGCAGAAGCAGACGGACATACGAATGTATTCACCGCTTGCTCTGGCATTTCTGGGAGACGGTGTATATTCTCTGATTGTCCGGACGATGGTTATTTCAAAGGGAAACCGTCAGGCGGAGAAGCTTCACAATGACACGAGAAAGTATGTGTCGGCACAGGCACAGGCACGGATCGGCGACGCCATCCAGGAGCTCCTCACAGAGGAGGAGGCAAGAATTTACCGGCGCGGGCGCAACGCCAATCCCTATCATCACGCGAAGAACGCGACGCTGGAGGAGTACCTGAAGGCAACAGCGCTGGAGACATTGTGCGGCTATCTCTATCTGAAGGATGAGACCGCAAGGTTTCTGGAGCTTTTAAAGGCGGGAATCGAGCGGGCCGGAATCGGATAAACGAAGCAGCGATAACACAGAAAGGCAGACATGGAACAACGGAAGGTATCAAATCGTAAATTTGCGGAAAAACAGCAGGCGGACAAGGAAGCCGGCATCAAAAAGGGCCAGAAGAGAACGGACGGCACGGCAAAGAACCGCAGAAGAGGAAAAGGAACCGGCAGAGCAGGACAGGGACAGAACAAGTCCTATCTCAACTACAAGCTGGATGACAACACTGCCATCGGAGAGAATGAGAGCAGAATCGAAGGAAGAAACGCTGTGACGGAGGCTTTCCGGAGCGGACGCACCGTGGATCGCCTGTACGTGCTTGACGGCTGTCAGGATGGATCGGTGAACACCATTAAACGGGAAGCTGCCAAGGCCGGAACACCGATCAAGTATGTTTCGAGAGAACGACTGGATCAGATGTCCGAGACCGGAAGCCACCAGGGCGTCATTGCCGTGCTGGCAGCTTATCACTACTCCGAGCTCGAGGATTTGTTTGCTCTTGCGGAGAAGAGGAATGAGGATCCCTTCTTCATTCTTCTGGACAACATTGAAGATCCCCACAATCTGGGAGCCATCATCCGGACGGCAAATATCGTCGGAGCACACGGCGTGATCATTCCGAAGGATCGGGCAGTCGGCCTGACCGCAACGGTTGCCAAGGCTTCGGCGGGAGCCATCAATTACACCCCGGTGGTCAAGGTCACGAATCTGTCGGCGACCATTGATGAGCTGAAGGAGCGCGGACTCTGGTTTGTCTGCGCCGATATGGGCGGTACACCGATGACCAGGCTGAATCTCGCGGGAGCCATCGGTCTTGTCATCGGCAATGAGGGAAGCGGCGTTTCCCGTCTCGTGAAGGAAAAGTGCGACATTGTTGCATCGATTCCGCAGAAGGGACAGATCAACTCCCTGAATGCATCGGTTGCCATGGGCGTTCTGTCCTACGAAATTCTGCGGCAGCGGGAGATGTAGTGCGGCGGGATGTGATGCGCCGGAAAGGAAACATGCAGAAGGATCCCTGTTACGACAACTGCACAGATGATCAGCTGATTGAACTCAGTCGCGGAGGGGATACCGCCGCGACTGATTTTCTTATGGAAAAATATAAGGGGCTTGTGCGAAGCAAGGCAAGGGCGTTCCGCCTGCCGGATTTCGGAGATTCGGATGATCTGATTCAGGAGGGAATGCTGGGGCTGTTCAAGGCTCTCCGGGATTATGATCCCGGAAAAGAGGCTTCCTTTGCGACCTTTGCGGCGCTCTGCATTTCAAGACAGCTCTGTACCGCGGTGGAAGGAGCCGGAAGAAAGAAGCATCAGGTGCTCAATACGGCGATTTCCTATGATGCGGAGCTCTCAAACGGTGAGGGCGGGACTTCGTCCGCAGAAGGCTGGGGACAAGGCGGGAAGAACACCCTTCTGGATCTTCTTGCTTCGGAGGACGCAGATCCGGAGACAAGCTACATTTCCGAGGAGAGCGGCCGACTGCTGCGGGAGAATATTCAGAAAGTGCTGAGCCCTCTGGAGAGAGAGGTGCTGGATTTATATCTTGCAGATCTGGACTATATACAGATTGCCGGGATCCTGGGAAAGGATCCGAAGTCCACGGACAATGCATTGCAGCGCATCAAGGGAAAGGTTCGGAAAATTATAAAATAGCAGATTTCTGATTTTGAGAAATCATAAAAACAATCGGATTTCACATCATTTTTCAAATCCGGGGAAAAGTCCCTTTCGAACCGGGAAGAAATATGATATCTTGACCGTGTATCGAAATCGATTGAGCCTTCAGACGCATGGGAAGCCGGCGCCTGCAGACGGAACGGAAAAGGAGTATCGGAAAGGAACGCTATGACCGCATTGCCATGGGAGGAAGTTCATACTTTTTTCGATTACCTGAACCTTGAGGGAAACGGATCTGCGGAGGTGTCGGGCAATTGCGGAAAGGCGATCGCGATTCTTGCGAAATACATTCCGATCGGAAGGGTGGAAGCCAGTGTACAGGCTCCCAGGAACAGGCTTCGGCCGGAAGGGGAGCAGGGAACCATCCTTTTGTATGAAAGCGATTTGACGGAGAAGCTCGGGGAGCCCTGCTCCCTGACCATTCCGATTGCAGATGGCGGGCAGGCGGTTCAGACGGTCTGGCCTCTTGCGAGGATCGAAGAGGGGTTTACCGAGGAGGAAAAGGAGACTCTTTTCCTGTTCCTGCGGGAGATCTTTCACCGCTTCAGCCGCATGCAGATGGAGGCACTTCTTCTTCGGGCGCTTCAAACCGATATGGATACGGGCGTTGCTTCGCCGGAAGCATTTCTGGAATACGTGGAGAAAAAGCTTTCGGAGCATGCTCTGAAGGGCCGAAGCGTTGTGATGCTCAATATCCACAATTTCAAATATGTGAATAAGCTCCTGTCTTATTCCGAAGGAGACAAGGTTCTCTGGGAGTATGCAAACAGGGTAAAGAGCCTTCTGGATCCGAATGACTGCATTGCGAGACTGGGCGGAGATAATTTTGTCCTGATCACAGACAGCTCAAGGCTGCACTTTCTGTTTCAGACACTTGGAGATTTTCACCTCACCTATGTTTCCAGGGGAGAGCAGACGGAGTTTCAGTTCGGGATGACTGCCGGCTATGGCTCCCTGGATGAGATTCAGGAGCCAACGGATGCCATGGCGATCTGCAGCGTTGCCTATCAGGCGGCAAGGCACAAGGGAGCCGGCTCGGTTGTACGTTTTTCTGAAGAAGTGCAGCAGGAGGTGATGCAACGCCAGAGCATCGTTTCCCTGTTCAAGCCCGCGCTCTCGGCGGGAGAATTTGTGGTTTTCTATCAGCCGAAGGTGGCGCTTTGCGATCATTCCATCTGCGGGGCGGAGGCGCTTGTCCGCTGGCTGCACCAGGGGCAGCTGATTTCTCCCGGTGCGTTTGTTCCGATTCTGGAAGAGGAGGGCAGCATCTGCCAGCTGGACTACTATGTGCTGGAGAAAACCTGCCAGTTCCTGCGAAGGCGCATCGACAGCGGAAAAGAACCTCTGTGCATCTCCGTGAATTTCTCCCGAAGACACATGGAGGAGGAAAACCTTGTTCGAAAGATCGTGGCGGTGATCGATCGCTACGGGCTGGATCACAGCTATCTGGAGATCGAGCTTACGGAGAGCGAGGACTATCAGGACTATGAGAAGATGATGCAGCTGGTGGAGGGCCTGAAGAAGAACGGGATCGGAACCTCCATGGATGATTTCGGCACCGGCTTCTCCTCTCTGAATCTGATCAAAAAGGTGGACATGAGCGTCATCAAAATAGACCGCTCGTTCATTCCGCTGGAGATCGACTATCCGGAGAAGGAGAAGGACATCGTCATGTTCTGCAGCATGGTTCAGATGATGAAGCTCCTGAAGAAAAAAACGGTGGTAGAAGGCGTGGAGACGAAGTCGCAGCTGAAGTACCTGGAGGATGCCGGGTGCGAGGTTGTGCAGGGATATATTTTCGACCGGCCGCTTCCGGAGAACGATTTTGTCCGGAGGCTGGAGTGCGGATACGCAGAGGTCGGCTGAGAGAACAGGCGCAGCAGTTTTGCCCAAAGTGGTTTCCGGAACCCGCGGGCAGGGTTGCTGCGTATTTTTTTAGTGGAAAAAAGAGCACAGACATGTATAATAAACTCTGTGTGTAAAGACTTTGACAGTTAGATCAAGGATAGGAGAACGATATATGATACAGGAAGATCTGGAACGGATCCGGCAGGAGGCACATGAACGTCTGGAGAAGGCGTTTTCTCCGGAAGAAATCAATCAGATCAAGGTTGATTTTCTTGGCAAAAAGGGACAGCTCACCGGTATTCTGAAGGGAATGAAGGATGTTGCGGCACAGGATCGCCCGAAGGTCGGACAGATGGTCAATGAGACCCGCGTCCGCATCGAGGAGGCCATCAGCCAGCATCAGAAGGAAATCGAGGAAAAGCTCCTTGCAGAGCGCCTGAAGGCAGAGAAGATCGATGTGACCCTTCCTGCGAAGAAGGAGACGAGAGGCCATCTTCATCCCAATACCGTAGCGCTTCGTGAGATCGAAGAGGTCTTTATCGGCATGGGCTATGAGGTGGTCGACGGACCGGAAATCGAGAAGGATTATTATAACTTCGAGGCTCTGAACATTCCGGCAGATCATCCTGCAAAGGACGAGCAGGATACCTTTTACATTAACGGAGAGATGCTTCTTCGCACGCAGACCTCCGGCACGCAGATTCATGAGATGGAGAAGGGACATATCCCGGTCCGCATGATTGCACCCGGACGCGTATACCGCGCAGATGAAGTGGATGCGACGCACAGCCCTGTTTTCCATCAGGTGGAAGGCCTTGTTCTGGACAAGGGAATTACGTTTGCGGACCTGAAGGGAACTCTCGCGGAGTTCGCAAAGGCGATCTTCGGCGAGGACACCAAGGTTCGTTTCCGCCCCCATCATTTCCCGTTCACGGAGCCGTCCGCAGAGATGGACGTTTCCTGCTTCAAGTGCGGCGGCAAGGGCTGCAGCTTCTGCAAGAACGAGGGCTGGATTGAGATTCTCGGCTGCGGCATGGTACATCCGCACGTTCTGGAGATGAGCGGCATTGATCCGGAGGTATATTCCGGCTTCGCGTTCGGTGTAGGCCTTGAGCGTATCGCTCTGCTGAAATATGAAATTGATGACATGCGCCTTCTTTATGAGAATGACAAGCGCTTTATTGATCAGTTCTGAGCAGAGAATGGATTCTGATCGGAAGAAGGAGAGAATGGCTAATGAATACACCGATTTCATGGATTAAGGATTACGTTCCGGAGCTTGACTGCACGGACAAGGAATATTATGACCGGATGACTCTTTCGGGAACCAAGGTAGAGAACTGGAAGAATCTGGATCACAACTGTGAGAAAATTGTTGTCGGCCGCGTAGAGGCCATGGAGAAGCATCCCGATGCGGATCACCTTTGGGTTTGCAGGGTGAACATCGGAGCTGCCTATGCGGAGAACGGCTACAATGAAGAAAATGACGGCCTTTCCGCACACGAAGAAGAGACAAAGAACTGCATTCAGATCGTGACCGGCGCACAGAACCTGAAGCTTTCGGATCTGGTTCCGACCTGCTTAAACGGCGGAAAGGTTGCAGGCGGTCATGACGGCAGCCCGCTGCCGGAGGATGGCATTAAGATCAAGGCCGGCAAAATGCGCGGACTTCCGAGCGTCGGCATGATGTGCGGAATCGAAGAGCTTGGCGCAACCAGAGACATGTATCCGGAGGCTCCGGAAAACGGCATTTATGTTTTCCCGAAGGAGCAGGAGGCAGAGCTTACCCTCGGCGCAGATGCGATCGAAGCGCTCGGCCTTCATGATACGAATTTTGAATATGAGATTACCTCCAACCGCGTGGACTGCTATTCCATTCTCGGAATTGCAAGAGAAGCGGCGGTAACCTTCGACAAGCCCTTTGTTCCTCCCGTTGTTTCGGTGAAGCATGAGGGAGAAAAGGATACCTCGGATTACGTGGATGTCACCATCGAGGACAAGGACCTCTGCACACGCTACGTAGCAGCGATCTGCACGAACGTAAAGCTTGGCGAGAGCCCGCGCTGGATGCAGAGAAGACTTGCAAACTTCGGCATCCGTCCCATCAACAACCTGGTGGATATCACCAATTTTGTCATGATGGAATATGGCCAGCCGATGCATGCGTATGATTTCGATACCATCCACGGAGGCAGAATTATTGTCCGCCGTGCGAACGACGGGGACACCTTTGTGACGCTGGACGGACAGGAGAGGAAGCTTGACCGCGATGTCCTGATGATCAATGACGCAGACCGCGCAGTCGGCATTGCCGGTATCATGGGCGGCGAGGATTCCATGATCACGGAGAACGTACATACCGTTCTTTTTGAGGCGGCGACCTTCAACGGAACCAACATCCGCAAGGCCTCCAAGAGAATCGGAATCCGCACTGAGGCATCTGCGATTTTCGAAAAGGGACTGGATCCGTACAATGCACTGGAAGCAATGAATCGTGCCTGCCAGCTGATGGAAGAGCTTGGCTGCGGCACGGTGGCAAAGAGCTATGTGGACGTGCATGAGGAGCTGCCGGCTCTTCGCAGGATAAAGTTCGAGCCGGAGAAGATCAACGCTTACCTTGGCACCTCCTATACAAAGGAGAGAATGCTCGATATTTTCCGAAAGGAAGAGCTTGTTTATGACGAGCAGGCAGGGGAGCTTGTGATCCCGTCCTTCCGTCAGGATCTTCGTGCAATGTGCGACATCGCAGAGGAAGCAGCACGCTTTGACGGCTATGACAAGGTTCCGTCCACGCTCCCTGCAAGCTCTGCAACCGTAGGCGGCCTTCAGCCGATGATGAAGCTGCAGGATTTTGCCAGAACGGTTGCCATGGATTACGGCTATTCCGAATCGGAGACGTTCTCCTTCGAGAGCCCGAAGGTATTTGATACGCTTCGTCTGGATGCCGATGACGCAGAGCGTCAGGCAATCCGGATTTCGAATCCTCTGGGAGAGGATTTCTCCATCATGCGCACGCAGATGGTGAGCTCGATTCTGACCTCGCTGTCCACGAACTATGCGCGCAGAAACAAGGACGTGAAGCTGTTTGACCTCGGAAAGATCTATCTTGCGAAGGAGCTTCCGCTCGTCGGCTATCCCGATGAGAGGCCGCAGCTGACGCTTGGCTTCTACGGAGAAGGAAACTTCTTCACCTTAAAGGGTGTTGTGGAGGATTTCCTGACCACCGCAGGCGTTTCGGAAAAGGTTCTGTGCGATCCTGATGCCGGGAAGAATTTCCTGCATCCCGGACGTCAGGCATTGATTGTTCTCTCGAATCCGCACGGCGGCCCGAAGGGAGCACCGGTTCACACCGTGATCGGCTACATGGGTGAGGTTCATCCGACCGTTGCCAGGGCCTACGGCATGAACGACCGCGTATACATCGCGTGCATCGATCTGAAGAGTGTTCTGGAGAAGGCATCCTTTACGCACCACTACGAGGGCATAGCGAAGTTCCCTGCAATGAGCCGTGACATTTCCATGGTTGTCCCGAAGGAGGTTTCTGCAGGTGAGATCGAGGAGGTCATTGAGCAGCGCGGCGGAAAGCTTCTGGAATCCTATCGTCTGTTCGATCTCTACGAGGGCGCTCAGGTGAAGCCTGGCTGCAAGTCCATGGCCTACAGCCTGACCTTCCGCCATAAGGACCGCACGCTGGAGACCGAGGAAGTGGATAAGACCATGAAGAAGATCCTGAATGGTCTGGAAGAGCTGAACATCGAGCTCCGCTCCTGATTTACGACCGTTATGGTTTTCGCGCCGGATCGGATGCAAAGGCTCGATCGGAAATATCAGCATATTGTCAATGCAATACGGAAGGGCAAGGCCGCACAAAGGCCCTGCCCTTTTTTACAACAATGTGGTCTGGATGGTGATCATGAAGAAAAACAAACCAAACAACTGCATAAAAGCTTCGGGAACGGGCTGTGACCTTCAGCGGCTGTCTCATCTTCTGATTGTGATTTATGTCCTGTCCCTGATTCCGGTTCTTGTCATCGGAAAATACGACTATCCGTCAGCGGATGATTTTTCCATGGGACTTGGAACACGGCTTGTCTATGAGGCAACCGGCTCCCTCCTTGCTGTGGCCGGCAAAATACTGTCGGAAACCGCGCGCTATTACCGGACATGGATCGGTTATTTTACCTCGTGTCTGTTCACCACCGTATCCCCGGCCACCTTTGGGGAAGCCTGGTATGCGCTGACACCGGCGGTCATTCTCCTGGCCCTTCATGTCGGCGTCGTGGTTTTCTTCTATGCGCTGATGGAAAAGGCACTTGGCATGAACCGCTATGTCCGCCGCTGCATGACGGTGCTTGCGCTCTTTCTGATGGTTCAGCGGATGCCGGAGGGAAGTCTTCGCGTGGAGGCCTTCTACTGGTACAGCGGGGCGGGAAACTATACGCTCACCTTTTCGGCGGGCCTTCTGTATCTGGCCTTTTATGTGATTTCGGTCTGCGACGTCAGAAGGAAAAACCGGAGTCTGTTCCTGGTCCTTGCCTGCATCATGGGATTTCTGGCAGGAGGAGGAAACTACCTGAGCGCGCTCTCCTTTGCGGTGGTGTCTGTGCTTTTCGCCATTTATCTGGTGAACATGAAAACCCGTCAGGGTGAAAACAGCCGCATGGGCAGGCTTTGCGTGATCAGACGCCTTCTTCCTGCGGACTTTTATCTCTGCGGATTCGCAGTCAGCTGCCTTTCTCCCGGAAACCGGATCCGGGGAGGAGAGGCAGAAGGGTACGGAGCCCTGAAGTCGATCCTGCTCTCCCTTTATTACACCTTGTCCTATCCGCTGAATCAGTGGATGAACTGGGCGGTTCTCCTGATTCTGGCTCTGGCCGGCGTGATTTTCTGGATGGGATTTGCGGAAAAGACGACGTGCAGCGGCGCACAGGCGGTACAGCTTCGCTTTGCAGCCCCCTTTCCCGCTACGGTTCTTGCCTATGGCATCGTGAGCTGCGTTGTGACGCCCGCTCTCTATGCGCAGGGAAATATGGATGCCGGGAGAATTCAGAGCACCTTCTGGCTGCATGCCGTGCTTGTACTGCTCCTTCTGGAGTGGTATCTTGTCGGTGGACTGTACAGACGGTTTTCGAAGGAGCAGAATGTATCGGCAGCGTCCTGTCTGCGGAATGCATCGGCTGCGTCCTGTCTGCGGAATGGTGCAGGCGGTTTTGTCCGGGCGATTCTTCTGTTTTTCCTCGTGTTCTCGCTTCTTGCGGTAAAGGGAAATCCGGATTTCTACACCGGAACCAGTGCGGTATCCGAGCTTTTGGACGGCTCTGCCGCGCAGTACGGGAGAGAGAATGAAGCGAGGCTTCGCATTCTGAAAAATCCCGGGGAGCAGGACGTCGTGCTGCCGCGCTATACCGTGCAGCCGAATCTTCTCTATTTCGAGGATGTCAGTGAGGATCCGGGCGACTGGATCAATCAAAAAATGAGTGAATATTATGGGAAAAACAGTATCCGCGGGGTAAGCGGGTAGAGAAAGGAGCAAAAAATGGAACGAGTAAATGTGTGGAATACCTATGATCTGGAGAGACAGAAGAGCTGTTTTACCTTTGCGGAGGATTATCGTAAGTTCATTTCCGAGAACAAGACGGAAAGAGAGTGCGTGGACTCCTTCGTGAATGCGGCGGAGGATGCCGGATACGTAGAGCTCTCCCGTGCCATCGAAGAGGCAGAGAAGAACGGGAAAAAGCTTCAGCCCGGCGACAAGGTATACATGACCTGGATGAATAAGTCGATGGTGCTGTTCCGCCTCGGGACGCGTCCTATGGAGGAGGGCGTCAATATTCTGGGCGCACACATTGACAGCCCCCGTATGGATGTCAAGCAGAACCCTCTGTATGAGAAGGGCGGCTACGGGTATCTTGATACCCATTACTACGGCGGCATCAAGAAGTATCAGTTTGTCGCAAGACCGCTTGCCATTCACGGCGTGATCGTAAAAAAAGACGGAGAGACGGTTGTCCTGAACGTCGGAGAGGATGCAGACGATCCGGTATTCTTTATTTCCGATCTTCTGATTCACCTCGCACAGGATCAGATGCAGAAGAAGGCAGCTGAGGTCGTTGAGGGTGAAGCGCTTGATCTGATCATCGGAAATAAGCCGATCATCATTGATGCGAAGACCAAGTCCGGGAAAAAGAAGGAGGAGCTTCCGAAGGAGGCCGTCAAGAATTCTCTTCTTGCCATTCTGGAAGAGATGTACGGCATCAAGGAGGATGATTTTGAGTCCGCAGAGCTGGAAGTCGTTCCCGCAGGCCCTGCAAGAGATGCGGGCTTTGACCGCAGCATGATCCTTGGCTATGGACATGATGACAGGGTTTGTGCATATCCTTCCTTCCGCGCAATTCTGGATGGGGAATTCGATGGGGAGAACGGAGCACCGGAGCGCACCAGCGTCTGCCTTCTGGTAGACAAGGAGGAGATCGGATCGGTTGGCGCAACCGGAATGCAGTCCCATTATTTTGAAAATGCACTGGCTGAGGTCATGAACCTTCGCGGTGAGTACACAGAGCTCAAGCTCCGCCGCTGCCTTGCAAACTCCGACATGCTCTCCAGCGATGTATCCTCTGCCTTTGATCCGAACTGGAGCGAGTGCTTTGATGAGAAGAACACGGCCTTCCTCGGACGCGGAATGGTCTTCAACAAGTTTACGGGCTCCCGCGGAAAGAGCGGCTCCAACGATGCCAACGCTGAGTTCATCGCGCATCTTCGCGATATTTTCAGCAAGGAGGGCGTTGTTACCCAGACCGCAGAGC
>ERZ1026884.457-NODE-457-length-27384-cov-12.413297_pt1 | contig 27384 bp, 19 predicted proteins | sample MGYA00380172_ERZ1026884 | MGnify/ENA primary metagenome ERZ1026884 (study PRJEB33269, sample SAMEA4719808) | human gut metagenome | biome: human-associated habitat; feature: organic feature; material: feces | place: Cameroon | collected 2013-10 ... | reverse complement strand
CCCGATGGGGAGCCAAGAACGTTCTGCCGCTTAACTTAATAGCATTACCTAGAGGTGAAGGCTGCAATACGAGAATACCATCTTCTAAAAAAAGGCGGCGAAGCCGCCACGAGAGCCCTGAACCTTGAACCCTGAACCAAATGAAAGCAAAGTAAAAAGGAGCTGTGAAGAAATGAATCCTCATTTCTTCACAGCTCCTTTTTTCGTGCTTTTGACGAGTTCTATTTCTTACCTTCTACAAAGAGCATATTGTTGTTGCGCTTTACCAGATTGTACATCAGTGCATTAACGCAGGAAGCAACGATGGAGCTGCCGCCCTTGGTGCCACGGACAGTGATGAAGGGGCAGGGCGCACGGCGTACAAGCTGCTCCTTCGAGTCAGCGGCACCGACGAAGCCGACAGGGATGCCGATGATAAGTGCCGGTTTGATGCCGTCTTCTTCGACCATGCGGATGGCTTCGTAGAGAGCGGTCGGAGCGTTTCCGACGGCGATGATAGAGCCATTGAGATCGGTGCCAAAGGAGTTCATCGCTGCCATGGAGCGGGCGATGCCTTTCTCTTTGGCAATGGCTGCGATTTCCGGATCGGATACGCGGCAGAATACCTCACTGCCGAGCGCATGCAGGGCATTCTTATTGATCCCTGCTTTGACCATATTCACATCGGTATAGATGTTGCAGCCCTTGGCGAGCGCTTCGATACCGGCAGCGACAGCGCCTTGGCTGGTCTGGATGAGATGCCCATAGTCTACGTCGCCGGAGGCGTGAATCATACGAGAATAGACCGTCACTTCTTCTGGTGTGAGGTCGATGTCCATAATGAATGGATTGATGAGATCCATACTTTTATCTTCGATGGCCTTAGGGCTCTTGATGAAATCCATAGTGTTCCTCCATATAGTTGAGGACGCCTTCTACGGTCGAGAAGACCACAGCGCCGTCCAGTTTTGCTTTCGGTTTGTCGATAACGATGACGGAAATCCCGGCGTCCATCGCGGCTTTGAGCTTTGTATCGCTGCCGCCGATGAGGCCGCTGTTCTTGGTGACCATCACATCGGCGTGATAGTCATGAATCATGGCAAGATTCATTTCATAGGAGAAGGGTCCCTGCAGGGCGAGAATGTACTTGGCTCTCATGCCGAGGTCTTCACACATTTTGATCACATTCGATGTCGGCAGCACGCGCGCCCAGATCTCCTTGCCTTCCAGCGCTTTCGCCTTTACGAAGGTGGCAAGCGTCTTGGAGCCGGTCGTCAAAAGGATGCTTTTTCCAAGCTGACCGGCAAGGTCCGCCGCTTCGAATTCATCTTTTGCGTGATAGAGCTTGTCATAGTCAGGGAGTGGGATCTCCGCGCGCTCGTATCGCACGTAGTCGATCCCTGCCTTGGTACAGGCCGCGCGGGCCGTCTCAGAAACGATCGCTGCATAGGGATGGCTTGCATCAAGGATGAGCGAGATCCCCTTTTCCCTGATGACACGGAGCATGTCTTCTTCCCGGAAGCGCCCTACTTCGATGTCGAGCCCTTTATGTGCGGCGAGCACTTTACCGTACTGGCTAACAACGGTCATAAGGATCTCACGGCGCTCCCCTTCCGGCTTGGACTGTTCTCGGTCTGCGAGTGCAGCGCCGATTTCTCGTCCGTCCTGTGTTCCGGAAATGATCCAGATCATGCTTTATATCCTCTTGGTGTGATCATTTTGCCGTCAGCGACGAAGGTTGTGCTCTTGCCGATGATGACGGTGGACTGCATGTCGACATGTTCTTCCGGCAGTTTTTCCAGTGTGGAAATCGTCCAGTTCATGCCCGGACGTCCTGCTTTTCTGACGATGCCTACCGGTGTTTCCGGCTTTCTGTACTGGAGGACGATGTCGCGGATCTCATCGAGGTAGGTCGCGCGGCCGCGGCTCTTTGGATTGTAGATGGCAATGACGAAGTCCCCTTCCGCAGCGAGCTTCGCTCTGTTTTTGATCTGTTCCCATGGGGTCATGAGGTCAGAGAGACTGATGACAGCATAGTCGTGCATGAGCGGAGCGCCGAGCGCCGCAGCAGAGGTATTTGCTGCGGTAAGTCCCGGGATGACCTCGCACTCCGGACGTGCTTCCTTCGGCAGCTTCTGGATGAGCTCGAGCACAAGACCGGCCATGCCATAGACGCCCGGGTCTCCGGAGGAGATCACGGCCACCTGATGGCCTTCTGCCGCCAAATCGACAGCCTTCTGGCAGCGGTCGACTTCCTGGCGCATGCCATTTCCGACGACCTCTTTGTCCTTGATGAGGTCTTTCACGAGAGCAATGTAGGTGTTATATCCCACGATGATATCGGAATCTTCCATGGCCTTGATGGCCTTCGGTGTCATTTCTTCTTCATGGCCCGGTCCAATGCCGATGACCCGGATAGTCCCAGGGCGATCGCCACCGTGGCACTGACAAACTTCGTTTTCGGCAGAAGCGTTTTTCCCTTCATTGATTCCATTAACGCTGCTGATTGACATACGTTTCCCACTCCTATCGTTTTCTCTACAAATTTTGAACTTTCTAAATGATACTCTTCCGCGATTTTTCTAAGCTCCTCAGCCTTGTAAAAATGGATCGGAAGATGCATGGAACTGGCAAAATCAAGCAAGCCCTTTTCATCCGCTTTCGCATCGACGCTCGCAAGCGATGCTACCTGATACGGGTAAGCCCCTGCCTGAGCAAGTGCTGCGGTGAATGCGCTCTGCACCAGCTCTTCGGAGGTGCCGCGCTTGCATCCGATGCCGACGAAAAGATTCTTCGGACGAAGGCAAACGAAAGGCTTCTTCACAGTGATCGTTTTTTCGGTAATGACAGCGCATGCGTCAAACGCATTGGCATCCAGTCGGTCTAAGGGCTCCGTGCGGATCCCTTTCTCTTTGAGGCGCGTCGCTATGGATGCGCTCCCTTCGACTGTCTCATCCAGAAACCATCGGAATGTCCGCCCTGCTGCGATGACGGTATTCACAGGCTTCAAGGCCGCCAGCGGCTCGACACGCATCATCAGCTCGCGGGCGATATCATCCGGCGCGCGGCGGTCATGGACATCGGTCGCCGTCGTGATGACGGGATCGGCTCCCACTGCCGCCGAGACTTCTCTTGCCCAGGCATTCGCCCCGCCCAGGTGTCCGGAGAGAAGGGAAATACAATGTTTCCCGCACTCATCCATGACAAGTACCGCAGGGTCGGACGCCTTGCTCACTACATGAGGTGCGATGGCGCGGACCGCAATGCCGGAGGCCATGATGAAAAGGATCCCATCATAGCAGGAGAAGATATCCGCCGTGAGCGCGAGCGTGCGGGTGAAATACACGGCTTCTTTGCCGCTCGCACCGTCTTTTCTTTCATACAGAGTCCCCTCACCGGAAATGCCCGCCTTCACGCGCGCCCCCAGCTGGGCTCCTTCTTTGGATACAGAAACAATAGCGTACTTCATGTGATACTCTCCAGAGGATAAGGGTTCAAGGTTCAGGGTTAGCCCTTGAGGCGGCTCGCCCCTTGATTACGTTTGAAAGCCTCGATTGAATGAGAAATTAGAAATGAGAAATGCGAAATGGTGGTGCCATGAGCTGGCATTCCAGTCACTAGTCACCAGTCACCAGTCACTTGAGCCTCCTAATCCCTAGCCACTAATCCCTAGTCACCAGAAGACTCTAATCCCTAATCCCTAGGGAAACGCTGATTTTCGCAAAGCCTCATCCGAATACACGGAAATCGCCCCTATTCCCCCCCGCTTTCCTTACTCTCCATCTGTTCCTTTGCGGAACATGGTGGTGAACTTGCTGTCGTAAAGCTTGGAGAGCTCATAATCGGTATCAAGGACCTTGCCGACGACGATCATGGCCTGACGGACGACGCCTGCCTGATGGAGAATGTCTGCGATGGTATCAATGGTGCCGCGGAAAATACGCTGGTCAGGCCAGGTCGCTCTGGCTACGATAGCGACCGGGGTATCGCCCGGATAGCCGCCCTCTTTCAGTGTCGCCATGACCTGATCGATCGCCTGGACAGAGAGGAAAATGCACATGGTCGCCTGATGCTGGGCAAGAAGCGCGAGCTTTTCCTTCGGCGGGACCGGTGTGCGGCCTTCCATACGGGTAATGATGACGGTCTGAGAAATGCTCGGCAGGGTATATTCCTGTTTCAATGCAGCTGCTGTCGCAAGGAAGGAGCTGACGCCCGGGACGACACAAAACTGATCTTCTTTGATCCCTGCTGCGCGCAGACCGTCCATCTGTTCCTGGATCGCACCGTAAATGGCTGGATCGCCGGTGTGCACACGAGCCACCATTTTGCCTGCTTTGAGCGCATCGATCTCCACCTTCAGCACTTCATCCAGATTCATGGTCGCACTGTTGTAGATCTCTGCATCTTTTCTGCCGTACTTCAGGATCTCCGGATTTACAAGAGAGCCTGCGTAGATGATGACATCCGCCTCTGCGATGAGACGCTGTCCCTTCACCGTGATGAGCTCAGGATCTCCGGGGCCTGCGCCAATGAAATACAATTTTCCCATAATAACTTCCTCCTCAATGTTTGATTGCTGTAAATATGAAAATGGGGCTCATCGGATCATAGAGATGATACCGCCCCAGTTTTCTCAGTCGATTGATCTGCATTTCGAAGCCTTCCAGCTCGAAAGGACGATCCGCGAATTCCTTCACCACTTCCCCCGTCGTTTCCACGGTGACAGCGGTAAGGATGATGCGTCCGCCCGGAGCGAGCAGCGCTTCACATTGATCCAGGATCTCATGCATATTTCCGGAAGACCCGCCGATGATGATCACATCCATCTTCGGCAGCCCTTCCATCGCCTCCGGCGCTGTGCCGGCTATGGTATGGATATTCCGGCAGCCGAACTTTTTCGCATTTTTCCGGATCAGCTCGATCCCCTCCGGATTTCTTTCTATCGAATACACAGCCCCCTTGGGGCAGCAGAGCGCTGCCTCGATGGATAGAGAGCCTGTCCCTGCACCGATGTCAGCCACTATATCGCCAGGCTGAATGGCGGCCTTCACCATGACCATCGCACGGATCTCAGCCTTCGTCATCGGTACCTTTCCCCGAATAAACTCCTCATCTTTGATGCCAAACTGCATTTATCCCATCACCACCATGACTGATTCACCATAGCCTTCCAGATGCGACAATTCCTCAAGAGTCGAATCCGAAAGATGCTGATTCTCATATGAAATATGCTCGGCCGCGGCAGCGCGCGTCTCCTTCGGCCAGCCCTTGTCCATCAGATATCTCGCGATATAGGCCGGATCATGCTCATGATCCGTCAGAAAGGCGAGCTTTCGTCCGGGCATATAAGACGTATCCTTCTCTTCCGGCACACGGCCATGGAAAGACAGCCACAGCGCTCCCTGCCATGGTTCTTTGACAAGAGCGAAGCAGGCCTGCACAGAAGAAATCCCCGGGATGACTTCGATCGGATGCTCCGGAAACCGCTTCTTGAGCCACGGAAGCAGACTGTAATAGCCCGGATCCCCGCTCACCATGACGACGACATCATCCTTCTTAAGCGCCTCCTCCAGCCAGTCCGCCAGCAAAGAGAGCTTGCCTGTCACCGGATATGTTTCCTGAGAAGGCTTCGCATAGTCAGAAAGCGCGCGGCGGCCGCCCACGAGGTAGTGCGCCCCCTCGATGGCTTTCTGCGCCTTCGGCAGGATATAGTCCGGATCTCCCGGCCCGATCCCCGCTACGATCAATGTATGCTCCATTGTTCCTCCTCCAGAATCTCCTTCGCATGGCTGCTGACTGCCTGCACCGTGCCATCCATCGCCGCAAAAATCACGCCGACCCTGGCCTTACCGAAAATGTAGCGTTCCGAGCGCACCTGCGCCCTCTCCGCCATCTGCTGGTAAATCATATCCAGCCCTTCACGATGCACGACCGCTGCCGCGCCATCTGTCGTCGTACAGCACATGATCTCACGCACCGTATCTGTCGATGCCCCATTCATGGCCGCATACGCCGCCATCGTCTCCATACGACCGTCACTATTGCGATTGTACGTATGGAAGCTGCCTGACGCCACCTTGACCAGCTTTCCCATATGGCCGATGAGCAGCATCTTTTGAAAACCGCCTGCGATGCACTGCTCCATCATGAAGCCGATGTAATTGCTCGTCTCGATGATCGCATCCGCTGGAATACCCATGATCTTCGCCGCCGTCTCACCGATACGACCGGGACAAAGGACCGCCGTGCGGATCCCACTCGCATAGACCACCGGCACCTGCGGCGCCAGCGATTTCTTGTACGCCTCCTCACTCATCGGCTTCACGATCCCCGTCGTTCCCAGGACCGAGATCCCGCCGACGATGCCGAGAGAAGGATTCAGCGTCTGCTTTGCCAGCTCCTCCCCCTTCGGGATAGAAACCGTCACGATACAGCCATGATCCTTACCGATGAGCTCTTCATACACATAACGCAGCATGATCTGCGGGCCCGGATTGATGGCGGGTCGTCCCACCTTGACCTGCAGCCCCGGCTTCGTCACCGTACCGACGCCCTTCCCCGCACGAAGCGTAAGACCCGGCGTATCCACCAGTTCTACGGTCACGACGATCGGCGTCCCATGTGTACAGTCCAGATCATCGCCCGCATCCTTAAGGCAAGTCGCGATGCCCGTCCGCCCATGCGCCTCGGCCGACTCCACCGGGATCGTGAGCTCCGTCCTTTGCGGCGAAAGGACCGTCACCTGCTTTGGAAATTCTCCTCGCATAGCCAGGATCGCTGCCTTCATCGCCCCCGTCGCCGTTGCGCCGGTGGTATGCCCTTCCCGGAGCGTCTTCGCCATCATTTCCTCTGCGTTCATAACTCCTCCATTTCAATGCGATTGATGGATATCCTTACAAGTCCCCATACTGCTTTTCTAAAATTAGGAATGAGAAATTAGAAATGAGAAATGGTAGAGCGGCGCATAAAAATAATAAAGCGCCGTGAATACCAAAAAGTTGGACTCCGCTTCTGCCTTTAGGAAAACACTGATTAACGATTTCACAAACATTTTCCCAAAGCAGAATTTTTGACCTTACCCATTTTTCATACTCCGCGGCGCTTCCTATGATTATGCGCCGCACCACCATTCCTAATTCCTCATTCCTAATTCCTCATTTGTTAAAGCCGTCTTCATGACGGAGGACTCTTTCGCAAGCTCACTATCTATAGTTCACAAACTGCAGATCCGCCGGAATATCCTGCTGCTTCAGGAACTGGATACACTCCTGCAGGCAATCCTTATCCTTGCTCGATACACGCACCTCATCCCCATTGATCTTAGCAGCGACCTTGATCTTCGAAGCCTTCACACGCTTCACGATATCCTTCGCCATATCCGAAGAGATCCCGTTCTGCAGCGAGAGCACCTGACGGACCGTCCCGCCGGCTGCCGCTTCCTTCTTCTCTTCCTTCAGATTCTTGAGGGAGATCCCGCGCTTTACGAGCTTTCCATGAATGATATCCTTCACCAGCTTCAGCTTGAAATCATCATCGCCGATCAGCGTAATCTTGTCCTCGTCAAGCGTGACCGAGCTCTTGCTGCCCTTGAAATCATAGCGCGTGCCGATCTCCTTGGACGCCTGATTCACAGCATTTGCCGCTTCCTGCAGATCCGTGCGGCATACCACGTCGAATGAATAATCTTTTGCCATTATAGACCTCCTTGGGGGTTGTAGTGACTTTGTGACTAGTGACTGATGACTGGGGATCGGGGATCGGGGATCCAATGAGAGCCTCCCCCGATGAGCAATATATGAATACCGCTTTCTCATCCCCCTTTTTTACATACTCTATTATTGTACCATACTTTCGTATATAATTTGAAAATTTCTGAAAATTTCAAATTCAGCCATGCTAAGAAGACACTGATTGAATCATTATCAGCTTTTACTCTTGAATCTTTATACAAGGCAGGGAATCATCTGACACGAATAGCGAACCATGTAAGGAAGGTGATGACGAAGCCATGTATAAAGCTCCTTCTAAAACCCGCCTCTACAATGGAATCAGCATTTCCTTACATAATCATAAAAAAAGTTGGCAGAAAAAATCTTTAAGTCTTTTCTGCCAACTTTCATATTTACACCAGAATAAATGCGGTCGTCAAACCCAGCTTATTTCTTCTGTGCGTCTTTTTCTGTTGCGTCTTTTGCTTTCGTCTGCGCTGCGCGGAGATCAGCGATTGCAGCCTTCAGCTCTTCTACTTCCTGACTAAGAGAACTGATCTTTTTCTCCATAGCAGCTTCTTTGGAAGTCGGTGCATGGTTGCTCTGACCGAGTTTCAGGCTTACGCCTGCATTCACCATATTTTCTCCATTGCCGAAGCTTCCACCGACAGAGAACATCGTGTCTTCATTCGGGCGATAGTATGCACCGAGCGCCACGGCACTTGCGCCACTGTAGTTGCCATAGCCTGCTACAAAGTCCCACTTATCCTCCGGGTCGAAATCGAGCGGATGGAGTGCGGCGAGAGCAGCTGCCCCTGCACCGACCTTGTCCACACGATTGTCCAGCTTATTGATCGAATTACCAAGAAGCGAAATATTGCTAGCATTCTCCTTTACCAGCTGATTTGTCGCATACAGCTGTCCGCCATTCACGGCATCCTTGGAGCCTTCCTCAATCTTTCCGTCTTTTACATTCGTGATGGTCTGATTATTGGCATTCAAGCCGTCCTTGCTCACATAGGTCTTGTCGCCGACTTTTACACTATCCACTGTAATATCTTTTGCCATACCTACGGTATATTTTTTGCCACCATCTGTATTGGTGCTTTCCGTCACAGTGATGTTATTGCCTGCTTCAACGGTGGTATGCTGCTTAGCAAGATTCTCTACATTCGTGACTCGGTTATCCAACTTGCCAATGTCTGCCTTGTTCTGGGCAATGTCTGTCTTGTTCTGAGCAATATCTGCCTTGTTCTGGGCAATATCTGCCTTGTTCTGGGCAATATCTGCCTTGTTCTGAGCGATATCTGCCTTGTTCTGAGCGATATCTGCCTTGTTCTGAGCAATATCTGCCTTGTTCTGGGCAATATCTGCCTTGTTCTGAGCCACATTGTCATTGGTCTGCTTCAACTGGCTGCCATTTACCGCATCAGTAGAGTCAGCGGTGATTGCACCTGCTGCTACGCCGGAAATCTTGCCATTCTGATCAATAGCAACTTTTTGATTGATGACGGTGTTGCCATCCTGCATATAAAGGGAAGCGCCTTTACCATTCACCATTCCTGCTACTCCGGAATCGCCATACAGCGCGATTCTAGCCGCACCATTGGAAATGATATTACCACTGACGTTGATACCAGCAAGCTGAGCTCCCTTATCTGCAATAATGCGATCCTTGGTCGCGATATAACCAGTTGTCTCAATCGTCCCCTTTGTTCCGCTAATGCTGACGTTGTTGCCAGTAGGTTTCCCCAGGAGAACATCATCATTCAGTCCAACCTTATAAATCTTCTGCCCGTTGAGTTCTGCTTCTTCTACATTGATGTTGCTGCCATTGACAACCTTGCTATGCTTGCCCGCTTCGGTTGCTACTGCATGGAGCTGGCTACCGTTTACTGCGTCAGTAGAATCAGCGGTGATTGCACCTGCTGCTACGCCGGTAATCTTGCCTTCTTTACTAATCGTTACTTTCCCAAGTTTCGCATATTCAGGACTAATCTGGCTGTAGTTACCCTGATCATCTCCTAAATACAGGGAACCATCTCTCAGGGATGTGTTCTTGTAAAAGATTCCCTTATTGATCGTGACTCCGCCGATTTCGCCTTCGGTTGCAGTTACTTTGCCGTCTTTATTTACAGAGAATTTATTATTGGCTGCATAGAAATCACCGGTGCTGTTTACGAAGAACGGCATGATCCCATTGTCTGCCGCCTTACCTACCGAGAGATTATATCTGGCATTCAGTGCATTGGTATTAATCGCATTGGCCCCTGTGATATTACCGGCTTTGTCAATCGTTACTTTCCCAAGTTTCGCATATTCAGGACTAATCTGGCTGTAGTTACCCTGATCATCTCCTAAATACAGGGAACCATCTCTCAGGGATGTGTTCTTGTAAAAGATTCCCTTATTGATCGTGACTCCGCCGATTTCGCCTTCGGTTGCGGTTACTTTGCCGTCTTTATCTACTACCAATTTGCCGTTGGCTGCATAGAATGCACCGTTGCTGTTTACGAAGAACGGTACAGTGCCGTTTTCATTTGCAGTACCTACGGACAGGTTGTATTTTGCGTTCAGGGCATTGGTATTAATCGCATTGGTATTAATCGCTTTGACCCCTGTGATATTACCTTCTTTATCAATCGTTACTTTCCCAAGTTTCGCATATTCAGGACTAATCTGGCTGTAGTTACCCTGATCATCTCCTAAATACAGGGAACCATCTCTCAGGGATGTGTTCTTGTAAAAGATTCCCTTATTGATCGTGACTCCGCCGATTTCGCCTTCGGTTGCAGTTACTTTGCCGTCTTTATTTACAGAGAATTTATTATTGGCTGCATAGAAATCACCGGTGCTGTTTACGAAGAACGGCATGGTGCCGTTTTCATTTGCAGTACCTACAGACAGGTTGTATTTTGAGTTCAGGGCATTGGTCTGGATGGAGTTTGCACCGGCAACGTTGCCGTTTTCATCGATAGTCACCTTACCAAGTTTAGCGGATTTCGGAGTGATCTGGCTGTAGCTACCGCTTGCATCGCCTACGAGCAGCTCGCCATCAAGCAGTTTGGAATGACCGGTGTATACGCCGTTTTTCAGAACTACGTTGCCAATGTCGCCTTCGGTTGCGGTTACTTTGCCGTCTTTATCTACAACCAATTTGCCGTTGGCTGCATAGAATGCACCGTTACTGTTTACGAAGAACGGCATGGTGCCGTTTTCATTTGCAGTACCTACGGACAGGTTGTATTTTGCGTTCAGGGCATTGGTCTGGATGGAGTTTACACCGGCAATGTTACCTTTTTCATCGATAGTTACCTGACCAAGTTTAGCGGAATTCGGAGTGATCTGGCTGTAGCTACCGCTTGCATCGCCTACGAGCAGCTCGCCATCAAGCAGTTTGGAATGACCGGTGTATACGCCGTTTTTCAGAACTACGTTGCCAATGTCGCCTTCGGTTGCGGTTACTTTGCCGTCTTTATCTACAACCAATTTGCCGTTGGCTGCATAGAATGCACCGTTACTGTTTACGAAGAACGGCATGGTGCCGTTTTCATTTGCAGTACCTACGGACAGGTTGTATTTTGCGTTCAGTGCATTGGTCTGGATGGAGTTTGCACCGGTAATGTAGCCTTTATCATCGATAGTTACCTGACCAATTTTGCCTGCGGCTGCGGTTACTTTGCCGTCTGTATTTACAGAGAATTTATCATTGGCTGCATGGAAATCACCGGTGCTGTTTACAACGAACGGAAAGGGCCCATTGGCTGCCTTCGTACCTACTATCAGATTATTTTTGGCATTCAGTGTATTGGTATTAACAACATTGGCATTGACATCCGCTGCTTGTACCTCGCTCATTCCCATAACGCCAGTAAGAGCAAATGCAGCTAAAAAAGCGGCAGCGCATGTACGTGCACGGTTTCCTTTTCCATGTCTTTTCGCAATCTCAGAAACCACAGTATAGCAATTCTTCGCTTTGCTCCAAACAACTTTGTAAATCCGATTCATGATACATCCTCTCTTCCCTTTAAATACAGTGTAATATGATGATCACAGACACTCTTTCCTAAGAATTAGAAAAAACAACAAAGAGGTACCCCCACCTTTCTTCGGTTTCCCAGCATTCCTTGATTTCTTCAGTTGTTTCATGAAAGGCTAAACAAAAAATGTTGGCCATATAATAGTAATTAAGGTTTCATGTTAACTCGAAGCCTTAAATCATATATAAAGAGTACCACCCCCCCCAATTTTCGTCAATGTCTATATATTTTTTTAGGCGCAATAGAAATCTATTAAAAAAGTAAGAATTACTTTTTATCTCTTGCTGCATTATTACGCATTCATTAAAAAGCCAGCGTAATCTATCATTAGTTTGTCATTTTTTTAGAAAAACTTATAAAAGCATTGTCAAGCTTTACTTTTGTCATCCTGGATAATACATGTTAAAGAAACACGGAATAAATCGTTGTCAGGTTTTACTCTTGGATTCTTATATATGGCGAGGAATAAAACTGACACGAATAGCGAGCTCTTTAAGGAAGGCTATGACGAAGCTATGTATAAAAAATCCTGTAGAAGCTGACTCTGCGATTGAATCAGCTTTTCCTTAGTTGTTTGAACCATGCAACTGACAACAATCATACATCTATCCCTTATGGGTTCGTAGTCAGCTACTATTTCATTCCTGCCATCGCATAGAAATAGTACGCTAGCAGCAAGGCTAGAAGGTCATGTCCTTTATTTAGTTCCATCATTCTTCCAACCGCTACTTTCATGATGCCATATGCAATGAAAGCGACGGAAATGCCATTCGCTAAGAAATATCATCAGAACCAACGCGGTGAGCACCGCTCCCTGCGGCAAACCAGCCTCCGCCATCATGCGCGGAACAACGGCCAGTACATACCCCATCGTAGCGAAAATCGTCAGCCCAGCGATCACCTCCGTACCGATATCTGTATGAAGTTCGCGCAAATGAAATCGATGCTCACTATACGACTATAAAAAAAACCACCGAGATACTCACTCAGTGGTTTTTACATGCGTTCAAGCGAACTTTATTTTTCTTCTTTCTCAGCAAGCTGCTTTTCCAGACGGCGGATCTTTTTCATCAGTTCCGGCAGGTGCGAGAGCGCAGCTTCGACTCTCCCCCACTGGGCGTGGGTTCTCGCCGGATAGCCCAGGTAGGTGCCCGGGGTCTTGATGGTGCCGATGATGCCTGTCTTGCCTCCGAAGATGGCATTGTCACAGATGGTGATGTGACCATTCACGCCAGTCTGTCCGGCCATGATGACATGGTCGCCGACTTTCGTGCTGCCAGCGATGCCGACCTGCGCGCAGAGGAAATTGTCTTGGCCGACTTCGACATTGTGTCCCAGATGGCAAAGGTTATCGATCTTGGTACCGCTGCCGACGATGGTATTGTTCATCGCGCCATTGTCGACGGTGGAGCAGGCACCGATCTCGACGTCGTCTCTGATGACCGCGCGGCCGAGCTGGCGGATGTGATGGTGATGGCCCTGTTCATCGGTGGAGAATCCGAAGCCCTGACCGCCGACGACAGCGTGCGCACGAAGGACGACGCGGTCGCCTAAGATGCTGTTCTCGTGGACGACAGCACCCGGATTCAGCTCGCAGTCTTTGCCGAGCTTCGCATACTTTCCGATGTAGCAGTACGGGTAGATGACACAGCCGTCTCCGATCTCAGCGCCTTCTTCGATGACGGCATACGCCATGATGGTGACGTCTTTGCCGATCAGTGCTTTTTCGCTGATGACGGCGGTCTCATGGATGCCTGGTTCCCATTTGTTTTCCGGACGGAAGACTTCGATGAGTTCGCCAAAGGAGCGGCGGGCATCGGGGACGACGATAAGATTCTTCGTGTAGTGGGCGGGGAGTTCATCGACAAGAATGACACCGGCCTGCATTTCTTCGATGTGCTCGGCATAAACGCCGCGGGCAAAGGTCACCTGCGAGGGGCCTGCGCTTTCTGCGCTGGCAACGTCATCGATCAGGACCGTGCTGTCCCCATAGAGGGTGCCGCCGATCAGGGCAGCGATTTCACCTGCTGTTTTTTTCATGATGGACCTCACTTGGATGCGGACGAGGCAGCGCTGGATGCCGCTTTCGCTGTGCCATCGATCTTAGCCATTACTTCATCGGTGATGTCGACGGCACCGCCGGGTACGGCTCTCTTATGCATGACGATGCCGATGCCCTTTTCTTTCGCGATCTGGGCTGCCTGAGACTCTACCATGGACTGGATCTGTTTCTGTTTGCTCTGGATGAAAATCATGCGCTCCTGCTGGGCGGACTGGACTTTCTTCTGCATGTCTTCATCGGAGAGTCCGCTCTGGGAGTCCTGATCCAGGCGGTCTCTGATTTCTTTATCTTTATCGTTGATTTCTTTCTCGATAGACTGGATCTTCGGAGAGGAAGCTTCCAGTTTCTGGTAGTCGATGACTGCCACTTTATGTTCACTGCCGCAGCCTGCAAAGGCGAGTGCTGCGCCAATGAGTCCTACACAGGCCAGTTTTTTCCACATAGCCATTCGATTTCCTCCTACTTGGTGATATTGACTATACGATTCACCATATCCCCCGTCACGTCTTCGGCGTGGATATTGGCTTTGTATTTCGAGAAGATCATGGAAAGGTGCTTGTCAGAGGCCTCGCGGGCAGCTTCTTTCCGGATGTCTTCCATAATTTCTTTTTTGACGGCGGCCATCTCTTTCTGCTTGGCATCGATCTTCTGTTGCCAGTCTTCGTTCCAGGATGGGTCGATGGGGTCTTCGGGAAGAGGCTCATCGACGTTCGTTTCCTCCGCAAGGCTCTGCTTGATGTCTTTCGCGGTCTTCTCTGAAAAGTCAGAAAGCTCCTTCGATGCTTTTTCTTTTGCCTCTTTCATCGATTTCACTTCGTCCTCTGTCCAGCCGATGGTATCCATCTTCGCACGCTCGGTGCGAAGATCCATCAGATCATGGAGACGCTGCTTGACTTCTTCCTTTTCGGAGCCGGTGACGCCGAGGACGGTGAGCTTCATTTGGAGATTCGCCATCTCGGCGCGCTCTTCGTCAGTGAGGCCATCGGGCGTGAAGGTTCTGTCCTTCTTGTGCGCTTCGCTGATGGTCTTGTAGAGTTTTGCAAGGCCGTCATTCAATTCGTCTTCTTTTGCCTTGACCTTCGTCTTCCACTCATTTTCGGCTCCCATGCGCCGGCTCTGATCGGAGAGCGCGGCCTTGATGTGCTGCTGCTGGGATGCGACGTGAATGAGCTTGTTTCGTTCATTCTGGTACTTATCAAGGAGATGGTTGTACTCAGTCTCGAGGCGGAAATATGTACTGTATTTCGGATGGGCTTTCACAAGGGTCTCCAAGTCGACCACGCCGTAGGAAACGGCAGGTGGCGCCGGCTCCTCGGTTTTTTTATCGCTGCATCCGCTTACCGCCAGGGAGCACGCCACGAGGAGGGCAGCCGCCATGGTGTATACACAGTTTCTATATTTCATGAGACGTCCTTATTTTTTGCTTTCTGAGGAAGCTGCGGAAGAGGAGGCAGCGGAAGAAAGAGACTTCGAAAGGGAATCGGTGACTTCCTTCGTGATGTCTGTGCCGCCGTAAATGACAGCAGATTTATCGACTACAAGAGCAAGGCCCTTCTTGGATGCGACGGACTTCACAGCGCCGGTCACCTGATCATCCATGTCCTTCTCGATGGCCTGTCTCTTCTGATTGAACTGCTGCTGCATGTCGGCGAAGAGCTTTTCTTTTTCCGCATCACTCATGCCTTCTGACTTCGCATCGAAGTCTTTCTGCATTTCATCTGCCGTTTCTTTCATCTTCTGCTGGTAGTTCGCTGCGAGGGTGCTGTTCGCGGAGATCACTTCTCTCTGGTCAACGACGCCGATGTCAGAGGTCGGAGCAGCATTCGCTGTATCGCCCATGGATACCACCGCCATCGCTGCCACGGAGGCGATGAATACGCCAGCCAAAGCGAAGGAAAAAATCTTTACGTTTTTCTTGTTACCAAGAGTTGTCATCATGATAGGTTACTCTCCTCTTTTATAAATTGGCAATCAGCCGGAGCCATTTGCCTTCTTCATCATTATACACATATTCGATCGTCATGTAATTATGAATCTTATAGGAAAATCCATATTCATTCTCTTTTTTCTTGAAATCACGGTCATAGCGCAGGGCGAATTTCTCGCCGAAGGGGATCTGAGCAAAGGCATGGTGGCTGTTTTCTACGAAATCATACTTATAGCCCAGATCCATGACGCGTCTGAAGTGATGGTACCAACCGCCATAGACATTCCAGTCGACAGGGCCGGGGTAGAAGCGAGCCTCGCCGAAGATCACATTGTTCCTGTCCACGAAATGCCCGAGCATGCCTTCGATCGCCGTATTGCGATTTCCATCGCGCCCGGCATCCATCCACGCTTCCGTACGAATGATCCAGTGATCGGTCAGTGCATCGACTTTGAGTTCTGTGATCTCTCCCGGGCAAAGATAGACCTTTGTCTCTATGCCATACTTTTCAATGAAGGAGTCCTTGGCGAGGATGTCATTCATCGAGGCAGCCAGATCCTTCTGATGGCGGGCGACAAAAGCGAGCGGAAGCCCTTCAAGACTTCGAAGGGCATGTTCCGTCTCATTCACCGCGCGCAGCATCAGGAGGCGCGGAATGGTGGTCTTGTGCAGGGTGAGCTTTCCGGTACGGACGATCGTCCCCTGCGGGATGAGGGAGATCCGCACTCTTGTCTTCTCCCCCGAGGTCACTTCGAAGTTGGCAGTAAATTCCGGAAGGATCTCCTTAAGAAGCTCTCGCCCGGCAGACTCAGAGACACTCTCCGCCCAGCCGACCGAATCGACGGGAAGCCCCGAAAGGAGCTGACTCATAAGGAGCGGTACACCGGCGCTGTCCTTCTTCACCAGCGCTGCCGCTTCCGGAGACAGATTCCCGTAGTCGATCTCGGTCTCCACCTCGCGGATCATCTGCCCGACGGGAGTGAGCGATACATGAAGCGCTGTCTTTTCTCCATAGGAGGCAGATATATCATCCACCACATAGCCCACGACCACGCGGTTCACGATGTCTGCAAGGACCTTATCGTACTCGCTCTCGTGCGAGCGAAAGAGGCTCTCATCCTTGCCGACAAGGATGCGGTTTCCTATGGCAGAAATACTCGCCGTGATCCGCTTCTCCACAGCGGGCGGCATACCGCCCGCTCCCGTGACGGAGACGTTCACTTCACGGATCGGCGCTGCATCTGCCCCGGCAGGAAGCAGGAATGACGAAACGAGCAGGGCGAGACCTGCTCGAGTCATCGAATGAAACAAGGAAGAATGCATGAATCCTCCTTTGGAAAATCAGTGGAGATTTGGCTGTTTGCCATCAGCGGTCCGCAGAATAGGGCGCAGTTTCTACGGGTCCATCAGGGACCATTCCCGCACCAACCGCTACTCCATAGATCTACGTAGAATCAGAACTGTGTGCCGAAGCTGAAGTGGAATTTATTCTTATCCCCGTGGCCATAGTCAAGACGGATCGGTCCGATCGGGGTCTGGAGACGCAGGCCTACGCCGCAAGACCACTGGAAGCCATCATCATCTTCATACCACGGGATCTGTCCGTTATCGATGCCCCAGGTGCTGCCGCCATCGGTGAAGAGGACGCCCTGTACTTTCTTGGCGATCGGGAAACGGTATTCCAGTGTCGCCGCGTACATTTTCTTGCCCTTGAACTGGTCATCCTCATAGCCGCGTAGCGTATTCGAACCACCGAGGTCAAAGAGGTTGCCGTAGGCTACATCGCCGTCGATGTAGCCGCCCTGCAGACGGAGTGCAAGGATGTGACCATTGCCGAGGCCTTTGTAGAAGCGGCCTTCTGTCGTGAACTTGTAGAAGTCATAGTCACCGCCAAGGCCATGCCCGCCCCACTGGGTGGAGAAGGAAATGCGGCGGCCCTTGCTGGCATTGAAGTAATTGTCGCGGTTATCGAAGACGTGCGAGAAGGTGAAGCTGTTCGTGGTACCGAAATTATCATCGATAGCGCCACGCCAAGCTTTTTTCATTTCATCCTCGCTACTATAACCTTCCTTATTATAATTCTTAAAGCGGTCAGTTGCTGCGCTGCCCCATTCGAAACCGTCATGGTCATCGTATTTTTCCTTCGCGCTTTCGAAAGTGAAGTAGTTCGTGCGATATTCGCCATTCTGGCGTCCCCAGGTGAGGTTCCAGCCGCTTCTTCTCTTATCGTATTCTGCAATGGTATTACCATTCGAATCATAGTCATCGTATTCATAGATGCGGTTGAAGATGGAAGCCCCGAGGGAGTCGCCATTGGAATTGATCCACGGGCGGGTGTAGGAAATGGTATAGTTCTTGCCGTTGCCAGCGCCGCCGAATTCCCAGTGGAAATTGACCTTATCACCTGTGCCGCGGAAGTTCGTATCACCGAGCTCGATGATGCCGACTGTTCCGTCAGAGTCCGAGTAGCCGGCGCCGACAGTGATGACGCCAGTCTTCTGCTCGACGACGTCGATCTCGATGACGACATTGTGTTCATTTTCTTTGCCCGGGAGCAGCTTCATGTTGACATCTTCAAAGTAGCCCAGATTATAGAGTCTTTCCATGGAGCGGCTTGCCTGGAATTTATTGAAGGGCTTGCCCTTCTTCATCTTAAGTTCGCGGAGGATGACTTTGTCCTTCGTCTTATCATTTCCGACGAGCTGGATATCTTCGATGACACCTTCGGAAATATGGACTTTCAGGATGCCCTTCGGTGTCACTTCTACATTCGGGATGGAGACGAGCATGTAGCCCTGCTTGAGGTAGGTATCTTCGATCTCCTTGAGCTTCTGGTTCACGAGGACGAAGTTCAGGACGCTGCCCTCTGGCACCTGCAGGATGGACTTCAGGTAGTCAGAGGTGAAGATAGTGTTGCCGGTGAATTCCACATCACGAACGATGGGATTTGAGACAAGACCATAGGTGAGGTCCATGCCTTCGGGGATGTCCTTGAAATTCGGACGGATCTGAGAGAATACACCTGTCGAGCCAAGAGATGCCACATCATTGCGGATGCCCTCAGCCGTGACGGTGCTGCCCGGTTTGCTCTGCAGAAGAGGAGACAGCTTCGTCTTGACTTCTTCCGGGATCCCGTCGAAGTCGACATGCGCGATGGTCTTGCCTGTATGTGCTTCGATGGCTGCGTCATCGTCCGCCGAAAGATAGAGCGAGGCATCGCCCACCGCGACGGTCTGGTGGGATTCCTTCACTTCCATGGATGATTCCGCTTTTTCCGTCTGGTCGGAGATCTCAGCTGTCTTGCCCGCTTCCTTACCGCTCTTCACGTCGATCATGGAGCTCTGGGACATGCCGTTCTGGGAGCCGGTCATCTGCGGTGCTTCCGCAAAGACGTCCGCGCCGGAAAGCGCAAGCAGGATCGCAGAGGCAAGCAGTGCTTTCTTATATGTTGCTGTCATCGTAAATTCCTCCTCATGTACTGGATGGTGAATTTCTATATATTTATGGAAATACAGATGGGTATCTGGCATACTTGCCAAAACGTTTGATTTCCTTAAATAACATTGGGATTGATGGATTCGGTACAGGACGGAAGCTCCTAAAGGGGAGACCCTTCGAGCCTCTGAAATCCTTCTTATCATTAATTTCCTCTGAGCGCCCTTCCCGCTTCGCCTACGACACGCTGGATCTCCTGATCAGAGAGCGCGGGTACCTCCGGCTTCGTGACGGCGGAGACTTCCACCGGAGCCGGCGCGGGCGTTATGACGACGGGCGCTACTTTAGCAGGCGCCGCCGCCTCGGAATCTGGCTTTGACGGATCCATTTCCACCGGTTCTGTCGTGACAGTCTCTGCAGATACCGAAGGAGCCTCTTCGGCTTTCTTATCCGCTTCCTCGACTGGCACAACCGTCGCATCCGGTGTCGTGACTGCTGTTTCCACCGGTCTTACCGGAGTAGACACAGGTGCAAAAAAACTGTCCTTCAGAAAAGAGGCGCCGAGGAAAAGCGCTCCCGCCACAGCCAGCGCGCCGCCGCGAAGCAGCCACTTCCGCCGCGGCGAAGTCCCTCTCACCTCTTTCAGGCGCTGCATCTCTGCCTGCGCCATGATGAGATTCATCTCGCCTGTCAGTTCTTTATGGTTGGAATAGGAATTTTCTGCCTTTTCCAGCCACCTCTTCACTGACTTCACTCTCTTCAGCGTATCCCCCGACATACTGCCTCCTGCTGAGAAAACCGGAATCATTCCGATCTCTGCCAACGACTGGTTACATGATTCTTATATATAATCAGTGTTTTAGAAGTACAAGTGAACATCCAAAATTATTATTTATTTCACATTTTCTTGTATTTTCAAGCATTCTTGCAGAAATGCGAGTGTTTTTAAGCTGGAATGATATGTTTGACAGAGTCCGAGGAGCAGAGATCCGATCTCTGTTCCATCTTACTCTTTCCGATAGGTTCAACGGGGCAATGAGACGGTGCCGAAAAGGGGACCGCAAGAAACGCTATGCCACGTCATCCCTTACTTTCTCTCATGGATCAGCTTCGAGAGCATCCCGCGAAGGCGACGGATGCCGCGTTTTTCGAGGCGGTAGACGTAGGCCTGGCTGACGCCCATGGCATCAGCGGTCTCCGCGGCGGTCTGCTCCGCGAGGTAGACCGAGCGGATGACATCCTGCTCTTTGGCAGAGAGTCGCTGCACTGCCATGTCGACTGCCGCATGCAGCGATTCACGATCGGCACTTTCGAAAGCCATATCGGGAATGGCCTGCGCAAGGAAGACCTTCTCTTCCTCCCCGTCCTTGAGAAGTATCTCCTTTTTATTCGCATTCAGGAAATTCAGCATGCGTCCGCGAATGCGATGGATGGCATACAGGGAGAAGGCGACACCGGCCAAAGGATCATAGCGCTCGACAGCCTCCATGAGCCCTACAGTGCCTTCCTGAATAAGGTCCATCGTCACCGCCTCCTGCAGGCCATACTTGACGGCCTCCTTGAAGACAAGCGGCTGGTAATTCTCGATCAGACGCTGTCGCGCGTCGATCTCCTCTTCCTCTTTGTATTCTTTCCAAAGTGCCTGCTCTTCCTCCCGGCTGAGCAAGGTCACACGGGACAGGCAGGCTTTGTATTCTTCGAGCATAATAATGGGTACTCCATGTAAATGGGATTTCGCGAAATAGATCTTCCCCTCCTATGAGCGCTGAACGGAAGATGCGTTGCCGGATCAGTGGCGCATTTTTCCGTGATCTAAGGGAAAGTCGTTGGCTTGACAAGCGGCGAATGGGAAAATGAGTTCGCGCCGAAGGATTGCGGCGAAGCCGCACCTCCTTCCCGAGCCCATCAGGCTTATGGACTAAAATTTAAAGCTCCAATCGCTGCCGATGTAACTGTCGTGATTACTATTATACCACGATGAGAGACCGACGCGCGAATTCAAATCATAATGGAAGCCCAAACTCTTTTCCTCATTATTCACTCCCATGGTCGCAGTCAGCATGAAATCATTGAAGAGGTACTTTCCGATCTTGATGTAGTAGTAGCTGTCATTGTTATCATCGATGTTGTCATAGTAGTCTGTCAGGTTCGACGTGATGCTGATGAGGTCGAGGCCGATCTTATCTGCAAGGAAGTCCTGCATTGTATTTCCGAAGAGCATGGTGAGGCCGGCATTGAAGAGCGCCCCCTGCATCGAGCCATCCTTATCCTTGGTCGGATCCTGATGGAGCGTCAGCAGCATGATGATCTGCGAATCATTCAGCGCGGGATCACTGTGGAAGGTCGTCTTCATATCACCGGGCGGTCCATCCAGCTCGGCTTTGATATTGTAATGACCGACCTTGGTATCGGCACGCGCATGGATGACAGGCAGGAAGGAGCCGGGGGTACCACCCCAGACAGCATTGGCCTGATCGATCTTGAATTCCGTGGTATTGATCTTGACCGTTCCTTTTTCTACATTCACGCGGCCCGTCATGATCGGTTCGCGGAAATGGCCCATCATCGAAATATTTCCTTTGATCATGAGGTCATAGAGCGAGCTGCTGTAGAGCCGTACATTGTCTCCGATGGCTATGTCGATCTTCGTCAGGAAATTGGCCGACGACTCACCGCTCTCCGCAAGGAGAGCGAGCGGCACTTCGCAGGTAGCATTGTGGATAGAGATCTTGCCCGTGACACCGAGCTGATCCATGAATTCACCCAGTGAAAGGTCAGCATCGACGGCTCCTTTGTAATAGGCAGAGTCGATGGAAGGGGTATGCATATGCACTTCCCCATCATAATGCGTGATCGCCTTTTCTTTCCAGTCGGCAGAGCCCTTCGCAGTGACGCCGCCGCCGCCGAAGGAGGCACTGCCATCAAATGTCACGCGATGTCCATCAAATCGTAAGGACAGATCGATCGGCTGAATGACTTCATTCATGGTCATAAGACCGAGCGCCCCATTCTTTGCTGTGATGCTGCCCTTTAGCTCCGGGTCACGATAGTCACCGACAAGCTGTACATGCCCCTTGATCGGGCCGCTCGCACTCGTCACGGCTTTACCGAAGAGAGCCAGAATATTCATATCTGCCTGATCGAGATTGAAATCAACAGAAAGCGGCACTGCCTCATCGGTGGCGCTGCCGGTGAAAAGATTGCCGGGGAGTATGCCCTTGGCACTTGCACGATAGTTTCCCTTCGATACCAGTGCATTTTGCAGCGTCACGACATTGCTCTTGGCATTCGCCATCAGAGAGAAGCTGTCAAAGCTGATTTCTCCGTAGCTCGGATGCTCGATACCGATCGAGATGTCTGCTTCCGGCGATGTCTTATTTCCGCTGAGAACAACTCCGGCCGTCAGACGACCGCCCATCCGTATGTCATTTCGTCCCAATACCTGCGGCAGCCAGGACATCTCCATGTCTTTGGCTGCGAGCTGGATGGCAAGCTCCCCATCGCTATTCATAGAGCCTTCTGCTGCGAGCAGTCCATCTCCTACAGGAAGATGAAACTTACGGATCGAGAGCGCCCCATTTATGTAGGAAAAATCGATCGCTCCCTGACCGACAGGTGTATCCGCCAGATGCCCTCCCAGGAAATCTGCTTTGAAGTCGATGCTGGGGTTCTCCAGAGTCCCTCCGATCTGCATGCCGCCATTGACAGCACCATCCGCAGCGGACTCAGGCAGCTTGAAAAGACGCATGATCTCCTTGATATTCCATTCCTTAAATCGGAGGAACCCCTGCAGAGCATGAGAATCCATGTGATAGCTGCCTCTCCATTCGAAATGGCCATTCTTCTGATCGAATATACCGTCATCAAGGCTTACGACATGGTTCTGATAGCAAATGCCGGCAGATGCCATATAAATGGCAGTGCCACCGACAGAGATCTGCCTGGAGGAGACCGTCCCTTCAAAGACCGGATCTTCCATCGTCCCGGATACATGCCCGCGCATATTGACCTTGCCGTCTGCTCCGCGTCCCGGAAGCATCCGCGAAAGGCTGATGTCATTGAGTGACACATCCATATCGATCATGTCCGGCTTCACCGTACCGCTCACGATGGCTGTACCATCGTAGATATAGGCGAGGCCGTTTTTCAGGGTGATGTCATTTCCATCATAGGTATATTCGCCGGAGATGCTCTGGAAAAGCTCACCCATGACCGAACCGTCGAAGGCCAGAAAATCGCCTTTCACCTGTGGCGCTTCCATCGTGCCAGTGACGGTCATGGTATTTTCGACCCATCCCGTCACCGGGTAGTCCTCTCCGGCAAGCGCAAGCAGTTTCTCGATGCGTGTCTTGTCGGTATTGATGGTGAGCGTGAGAGGGTGCGGCGCAAAGAGACCGACGGTCCCCTTCACGGTATGCTTGCCGTCCGGCCCTTCCCAGCGAAGCGAGGTGATAGTCGCCAACTGATCTCCCAGCGATACATGTCCTTCGATACGGTCAAAGGAGATGCCACGGATCTCCCCATCCCGCGCTGTGAAATCTGCCGCGCCGTATGGATCCTCCCTGCTCCCGCTGGCTACGAACCGGCCGGAGAGACGTCCGGCCATATCCATTCCCGAAAGGCCGGAAAGCGCAGAAAGGTCGATGGACGATACCTCGCCCGAGAGCGAGAGAGACGGCCCATATGTCCCCTTCACGGTGAATGCGCCTTCGCCAGATGTGCCAGTCAGATACGCGATATCCATCACGCCACCACGCGAAGTCGCCTCCCCCGAGAGGGTATCCATGGACATCCCATCATACGAAAGATCCATGCCATAGAAAACGCCATGCCAGTCACCATCACGGTAACTGCCAAATCCGGAAACCTTGCCGGCTGCCATATTCTCATACGAAAGACCCGCGCCATCCATTTCTCCGGAAGCCATTTCCAAAGACAGTGCGCCTTCCTTATAGATGCCCTTCGCCTTCCCCGATCCGCTCACAATGCCGGAAGCAGAAATCCCGACCGGAAGAGAAGAAAGATCGATATGCTCTCCGGCCGCTTCGCCTTCAAAGGCCCCGCTTGTCATAGTATATGAACCTTCGCCGATCAGAAGACCGCCAGCCATCTGTGCCTTCAGATAGGGGATCGAGATCCGATCCTCTCCATAGACAAAGCGCACATTCGCCTCTTTGACAGAAAGATCCTCATATTGCCCATCCTTCACATGGGCTTCGCCGGACACGAAAGGATCTCCCATCGTCCCCGAAATATCTACGCTACCGGAAACGACTCCGGTGGCGCCTTTCTCCGGCAGCAGTTCTTCCGCCTTGATATCCTTCAGAGTCACATGTCCCATCAGGATCGGATCGTCCACGTCAAAAAGAACCTTCGCCTCCCCAGTGAATGTCTGCCTATTGACCTTTACGGCTGCTTCGGTGATGACAGCTTCGCCATTTTCAATATCAAAAAAGGCTGCTCCGTCAGCCAGAATAAAATGATCATAGCGAAGAGCAGCATCTTTGATAGAGCCTTGGACATGATAAGCGACAGCGCCATCACTTTTCCAGATCTTGGCGCTGGTCACCTGTCCTGTCCCTTTGTCTATATCAAGTTTTGAAGAAATCTGTGGGAACTGCTCTAAGAGCGGCTTCAACGAGGTCAGGGAAACCGGATCCGTTTCCAGACTGATTTCCATGTTATTCGTATTCGTGTACTTCACGTCTCCCTTGAAATGGCTGTCAAATGCCTCACCCGCAAAAGAGCCTGTGATCGTACCCTTGCTGTCCCAGCCGAGCGTGCCTCCAAGCGAAGTGAAATCATACGAACCAATATCCGGTGCAGAGATGGAAGCATTCCCGTCCTTCACGATGACCTGTCCTGTGAAAGTACCGTTGTCCGAAGAGTCCGATGGTTTTAGAATCTTCTCTACATTCCACAGTCCATCTTCCGTCTTGGCGAGATGGACCTCCGGACCCTCAATAGTCACCGTCTTTACGACATCAGCGATGCCGCCGTCTTTGAAAGCATAGTTATACAGCGCAGAAGCAGACCATCCGATCGCCAAAGAGGGCGACTTGAACACAACCTCTCCTTTCGCGTCCTTCAGCTCCAGGTCGGTGAAGGAAAGATCATAGTTCGGATCCAGATCCATCATGGTCCACGTCAGGGTACCATTGATGCGCTCCCCTGCCGCGTCTTTGATGACAGGTTCCAGATTCTGTGTGATGATCGGACGGATCAGCAGATAAATGATACAGAGCATGACGAAAATAAATGCTGCGATACCATTGATCCACCATTTGATTCTGCTAGCCAAGGTATTATCTCCAAAGAAAAATAAAGTTTCAAGGTTCAGGGTTAGCCCCGGGGGCGTGCCGCCCCTTGCTCGGGGATGAAAGGGTGGAAACCGGTTCTATAAGTTCAAAAGGTTCAAAGGGGGTTGGTGCGGCGCATAAAAAATCAGAAGCGCCGCGGAGTATAAACAGGGCGATGCCCGAAGGTCAGCGATTAACAGGCTTCCCATTTATGGTTTCCTGACATCATCCTTTTGACCGCGAATGACAAAGATTTCTCGCTTCGCTCGAAATGACGATATGCGAGTCTGATGTCTCCCAGTCACTAGTCACCAGTCACTAAAAATTACGCTTTTGCAAATTCCGGGTGAATGACAGCCGGTACGCCCATCGCATGTTCCAGCGTAGCGAGACCGATGTTGTAGTTGTAGAGCGCAGTGATGTAGTTCGTTCTTGCGGTATTGAGCGCCAGTTCTGCATCGAGGACATCCAGGTTGATGCCGACGCCGCTGCTGTAGCGGACGGTCGCGATCTTATATGCTTCTTCTGCCTGAGCGACCGATGCTTCGGCAGCGCGGATCTGTTCTTTATAAGAGAGAACGTTCAGGTAGTCCTGACGGACTTCCAGCTCAATCTTTTCTCTCGCCTGCAGGAGTGTTTCCTGTGCCGTCTTGACAGCGGCATCCGCTTTCTTCACCGATGCCTGGGTAGCGCCTCCATCCCAAAGCGACCAGGAAAGCCCGCCCTGAACAGCCCAGTCATCTTTATCGACCGCCGTCACGCTGGCTTCCTTCCAGCTGTATCCGCCGCCGACGCTGACTGTCGGGAGATAGCCTGCCTTTGCAGAGCGAAGAGAGGCCTCAGCTGCCCTTACGCCATAGTCTGCTTCGACGAGTTCCCAACGGTATTTCTGCGCCATCAGAATGGCCTGTTCCATGGTGAGGTCAAATTCCGGTTCCGGGAAATTCTTATCCAGCGGGTTCAGCGTCGTATTCATCGGGATACGCATGATGTTGTTCAGGTTCGCCTCTGCAACATCACGGGTGTTGTCCGCTGCGATGCTCTTCTGCTTCGCATTGGCGAGCGATACATTGGAAGACAGTACGTCGAGCTTAGCCACGATGCCGGCATCGAACTGCTGCTGTACGTTATTCAGATGACTTGCATAGTCAGTGACAGACTGTGCCTGCACTTCAGCGAGCTTGACCGCTTCGAGGTACTGGTAGTACGCCTGCACGGCCGCGAGCTTCGTATCCGCTTCTGTCTTGTAGACAGTAAGATCTGCGATGTTCTTCTGGTAGCGTGCGGCATCGATCGCGCCTTCTACCTTGCCGAAGGTCCAGATCGGCCAGGAAACATTGATCCCCTGGCTATAGCCATGGTTGGAGCTCTGCGTGCCTAAGGCAGTAGTGACTACCTGTGTCGGATACTGATTTCTTTGCCAGGAGTAGCTGACGGACGGATTCTTCTTGGCTGCCGCTGCGCTGACATCGGCTTCCGCTTCTCTGCGCTTCAACTCTGCGATGGTGATGTCACGGTTGTTCTGAATGGCAGTCGTGACCGCACCTTTGAGGTCGATATCCATAGCCACTGCTTCCGGAGCTGCCGCTTCTGTGATGGAAGACGCCAGATTCTTCTGGAGCAGCATGTTATTGAAGTTCACATCTTTATTCGCTACCGTCTGATTCATCTGTGCCTCGATGGCTTTCTGTGTGATCGACGGATCCGTCATGATCTTCGTCTGAGATCCTTTTGCTTCTGCACCGAGCCCGCAGGAAAGGGCAAGCACGATAGAAGCAGTCAGAATTTTGCAGGTCATTGTATTCATTCAACATTCATCCCTTCTAGACAGATGTCTTTGTTGTCATTGTATCCAGACTGCCCCTCTTGGGTAATGCTGTTAAGTTAAGGAAATCGTTAGCTACGTAACGTCTTGCTTCCCCCTTCGGGGGAA
>ERZ1026884.456-NODE-456-length-27406-cov-10.802859_pt1 | contig 27406 bp, 23 predicted proteins | sample MGYA00380172_ERZ1026884 | MGnify/ENA primary metagenome ERZ1026884 (study PRJEB33269, sample SAMEA4719808) | human gut metagenome | biome: human-associated habitat; feature: organic feature; material: feces | place: Cameroon | collected 2013-10 ... | reverse complement strand
ATCAATGCCCATTAATTTTTTCATTAATACTCGCTTCGCGTAAGGTGTTCAAAATACATGATTTTTCTTTTTCAGTTCTGCTTGTATGCGCAGCAATACTTCATCGTTTTTAACACCCCAACGTGGCGCTATGAGTTGGGCATAGGGAGATTGTGATACAAAACGTTCAACTGCCACATTGGGCGAAAGATGTTGCAAAAACTCTACTACAGTTTTCACGTAAGCGTCTAAAGTAAAAAGGTTATAGGCTGCAGGATTTTGCTGATAATCTGCTGCCATACGCGAACCACGAACTATTTGGAGTTGATGAAGTTTGACAACCTCCACACTTTGCGCATTCAACCATTGTGCAAGTCGGGGGATATAATCTGTACGCTCATGGGGTAAGCCTAAGATGACATGCACACAAACAGGAATGTTTACACAATGCAGACGAGCAATGGCACGTTCTGAAGTTGCCACGTCATGGCAACGTCCTACATTAGCAAGTACCTCGTTATCAATACTTTCAGCTCCCAGTTCTACCATAACAAAGCATTGTTGCGAAAGGGTTTGCAAATAATTTAACCATTCGTCTGAAAGACAATCGGGACGAGTAGCAAGTACCACTCCAAGTACCCCTTCAACTGTCAGCGCTGCTTCTATCAAGGGTTGCATGTGCTGTACAGATGCATAGGTATTGGTACCCGATTGAAAGTATGCTAAAAAGGTGACTTGACTTGTAGTTTGACTGATTTTTCGTGCAAAGAATGTTTTTGCAGCTTGTAATTGACTGACAATATCCTCAGCACGAGCACACGAGGGTGGCACAAAACTTTGGGCATTGCAAAACGCACATCCACCACGCGACAATTTACCATCACGCACAGGACATGACAAACCTGCATCAACAGGTAGCTTTTGCACTTTACCAGTGAAATATTGGGCTATAAAATGCGCATAGGGAGTGTAATACATCGTGTGGTGGAGATATTTTTAAAAAAATATTGGTTATACTTGCACAAGATAGTTTGTGCACGAATTTGAAGCAAAATTAAGAATTTGATTCCACACCTAACGCAGAATTTTGAAAAATATTGCCTCAAACGTTTGGTTATTTTACACTATTACGCTACATTTGCATTTACAAAGACGAATGCACACTGCATAAATTACAAGTGGCACCACATTCGTATGCTCATTTATTCATTATTAAAACGTAAAAAGCCTATCGATTATACATTACTTTGAAACAATAAAACATACAAGTAATGGTAGATTACACTGCATTTGCCGACGATGAATTGGCAAAACTTTTTTACATGGGGCAAAACGAAGCTTTCGATGAGCTTTTGTTGCGCCATAAAGATAGGTTATATTCCTACATTTCGCATATTGTTAAGAACGATGACATGGCAGACGACTTGTTTCAAGAGACGTTTGTCAAGGCTATTATGACCCTTCGCCAAGGACGTTATCAGGCAAATGGTCGTTTTTATAATTGGCTGACCCGTATAGCCCATAACTTGCTTATGGACCAATTCAGGACGGAACGCAACGAGCCTATTGTTTATAATGAGGAAAAAGAGGACTTGCGCAACGACTATTGCGACATTGTGGTGCAAAATCGCGAAAACGAAATAAATAACGAACAAGTGCTAAATGATGTACGTAAACTCATGGACAATCTGCCCGAAAACCAACGCGAGGTGGTGTTTATGCGTTTTTATCAAAACATGAGTTTTAAAGAAATTACAGACTATACGGGTATGCCCCTTAACACAGCACTTGGACGTATGCGCTATGCCATAATTAACATGCGCAAAATGGCTAACAAAAACCATATCAGCTTGAATATTGGCTGATTAGGGTGATGAAGTCGTCTAGACTTTTCTGACGAAGATTAAAAGTTTAGACGACTTCAGCTGAAAATAGGCAAATAGCGACAAATGCCTTTAAAATGATGGTAAAAAAAGCGATTATTATCATCAAGAAAGGCATTTGTCGCTATTTTCATACTTTTTTTGCACATGAGTATTGTGTGTGTGGTAAAATAATTTCGTACATTTGCACCACTTAGCGAAGGTTTATGGGCTAAAACTGCTATAAAACGACTCAACCCAATGTATGCAGCCCTACCCTATTCTTGATAAAAAAGGATAAACCTACCGCCACAAACAACTTTTAAAAAAAGACTTACCAACGCACATTTCACACACCGTGAGCAACTCTAAAATCTTTAAAATAGACATAGACAAGGTTATTGCAGACAAGGCGGGTAGCAAAGCACGCTTTGTGCCAGGTTTTGTGCGCTCTTGGCTTAAACGCATTGCACATCAAGACGAAATTAATGCCTTTATGGAACAAGTGGGCGATATGCAAGGCGTGCCTTGGCTCGATGCGGTGATGGATTACCTTGACATTAAACTTGAGGTTGTGGGTATGGAAAACCTACCCGATGATGCAGACGGCAAGCACTTTACCTTTGTGAGTAACCACCCACTGGGTGGTCCTGATGGCATTGCCATTGGACAAATTTTAGGACACCGCTACGAGGGACGCATTCGCTACTTAGTTAACGACTTGCTTATGAACCTTCATGGTTTAGCACCCTTGTGTGTTCCCGTAAACATTACGGGAACACAAAGCCGAGATTTACCACGACTTATTGATGCTACCTTCGCTAGCGACAATCACGTAATTATGTTTCCTGCACGATTGTGCTCACGCCGTGAAAAAGGCGTAGTTCACGATTTGCCATGGAACAAGGCTTTTATTAGCAAAAGCATTGAAACCCAACGTGATGTGGTGCCCATACACTTTGAAGGTCAAAACTCAGACCGCTTTTATAGACTGGCTTCATTAGGCAAACGCCTTGGGCTGAAGTTTAACATTGCCATGCTCTATTTGGCAGACGAGACCTTCTTACACCGACACAAAACATTTAAAGTAACCATTGGCAAACCCATTCCTTGGCAAACTTTTGATCGCACAAAGCGACCCGCAGAATGGGCTAAATGGGTGGAAGATAAGGTGTATTCCTTATAAAAAATCCCGAGAAAATGGTTCCCCAATAGCAAACGATTATCAATTTCTATATATTATGCAAGCCATAATTCCCCCTGTAGACAAGAAACTACTGAAGCAAGAACTTACGCCAGAAAGACGATTGCGCTCAACAAATAAGGCTGGAAATGAAATTTACATCGTGACTTACCAGCAAGCACCCAATGTGATGCGAGAAATTGGCAGACTGCGCGAAATAGCATTCCGTGCAGCAGGTGGTGGTACAGGTATGGAACTTGATTGGGACGAATTTGACACCTGCGAACACCCCTACTACCAACTCATTGTGTGGGATCCTGAAGCAGAACAGATTCTTGGTGGATATCGTTTCTTGCCAGGAAGCGAAATAGAATATGCAGCAGACGGACAACCTAAGTTGGCCACAAGCCACATGTTTCATTTCTCAGACGAGTTTCTACATACTTACATGGCAGATACGGTAGAGTTAGGTCGTTCTTTCGTCACACTTGAATATCAAAGCACACGTGCCATGAGCAAGGGTATTTTTGCCCTTGACAATCTTTGGGACGGACTGGGCGCCCTCACTGTGGTTATGCCCAACTTGAAATACTTTTTCGGCAAAATGACGATGTACCCCTCGTTTAACCGCGAGGCTCGTGACATGATTCTTTACTTTTTGAACAAGCATTTTGGCGATAAAGATAAATTGGTAACACCCATTACCCCACTTCAAATAGATACGCCCGTAGAAAAGTTGCAACAACTTTTTGTGTACGATGATTTTAAAAGCGACTACCGCATTCTTAACACCGAAGTGCGTAATTTGGGCTTTAACATTCCGCCTCTTGTCAATGCTTACATGGGTTTAAGCCCCACAATGCGTATGTTTGGTACTGCCATAAACCATGAATTTGGCGAGGTTGAAGAAACAGGCATTTTAATTGCCGTAGACGAAATTCTTGAACAAAAACGCATGCGCCACATTGACACCTTTGTAAAGGAACATCCTGACAGTCTTTGCGTGTTTGAACAAATTTTCAACCCCGAAAAATAAGGTTTTTACCCTTATACGCTTTCTTTATTCTTAATAAATATTAAAAAGGTGGCAACACATTGCCTTTCTTCGTAACTTTGCACAGAAATTTACGAAGAGTCTGAATAAATGAACGTTTATGGGATAACAAAAGCTTGAAGATAAGCCTGCATGGCACAGTCCTTGCAGGCATTTGTTATGCTGTGACACAAAAAGTTGTGCCACCCCCTCAGCGTCTACTTGAAGAACTATGCGACAACTAAAAATTAATAAAAGTATCACCAACCGCCAAAGTGCAGCGTTGGACAAGTATTTGGTAGAAATTGGACGTGAAGAACTCATCTCTACAGATGAAGAGGTAGAACTCGCCCAGCGTATCCACCGCGGTGGACCGGATGGACAAGCAGCCCTCGACCGTTTGACACGTGCGAATCTGCGTTTTGTTGTCAGTGTGGCTAAACAATACCAAAATCAAGGACTCGCGCTCAATGACTTGATTGACGAAGGTAACTTAGGACTTATCAAGGCAGCACAGAAATTTGACGAAACCCGTGGTTTTAAGTTCATTTCGTATGCTGTATGGTGGATTCGACAAAGCATCCTACAAGCTATCTCAGAACAAAGTCGTATTGTGCGCATGCCGCTCAACCAAGTTGGTTTTCAAAGCAAGCTCAGTAAAGCTATTGTAAACTTCGAGCAACAATTTGAACGTCGCCCTTCTGTTGGCGAATTGGCAGAATTGCTCGACACAGATGTGAGCAAAGTACAAGAAGCACTTGGCACAAACGGCAAGAAAGTGAGCGTTGACGCACCTTTTGCTGAAGACGACTCAAACAGCCTTATCGACGTAATGACTGACGATTCTGCTCCTGGCACTGATAACCAAATGGAGAAAGAATCTCTTTCATCGGACTTGGATGCCGCCCTTAAAACACTGACAGATCGTGAACGTCAAGTATTGAAAATGCTTTTTGGTATTGGACGTAACGAAATGACTGCCGAAGAAGTTGCCAACACACTGAACCTTACACGCGAACGTGTTCGCCAGATTAAGGAACGTGCACTGCGTCGTTTGCGTGAAGCTGACAACATCAACATTTTGACTAAGTATTTGGGATAATTTCATCCTTCCTAAAATACAACTTCCTAACTGCGAGAAGCCTCAACACGAGGTTTCTCGCTTTATTTTTATGAGTTGTTATGAGGAATTAGCCCGTTAAACATGCCCTTTGTATACGACAAAATATTAAGAAAAACACAATAAAATATTACTTTTTGAAATATTCATACCTATATCTACTCGCATTTTGCTATATTTGCATTTAAAATAAAAACAAAGAATCAACCAAGAATGGATTTATTTATCAAAAAGAGTGCAGACGAACTATTGCTTGAAGCCGAAAATGAAGGCGGCAAAGGTTTAAAACGTGTGTTAGGCACATGGGGACTCATTGCTTTGGGCGTGGGAGTGATTATTGGCGCAGGCTTGTTTTCGGTAACAGGCATTGTGGCAGGCGAACATACAGGACCAGCCATTATTTTGAGCTTTGCTGTAGCTGCCATTTGTTGTGCTTTAGCAGGTCTATGCTATGCCGAATTTGCTTCGATGATTCCCGTAGCAGGCTCAGCCTACACCTATTCTTACTTTACCATGGGCGAACTTGTGGCTTGGATTATAGGTTGGGACCTCGTGTTAGAATATGCCTTGGCAGCCATGACTGTGAGTATATCGTGGAGCCGATATTTCTGCGTTATTATGCGTGACATTGGCATTCATCTACCCGTAGAATGGACTGCTTGTCCTTCCGATGGTGGTATATTTAATCTTCCTGCCACCTTACTCATTGTTTTACTCTCGCTCATTTTGATGCGTGGCACAAAAGGTAGCTCTAAGTTCAACGACTTTTTGGTAATACTCAAAGTTTCGGTGGTATTGCTCTTTATCATCATTGGCTTTAAATACATTCGTGCCGATAACCTTACCCCATTTATCCCCGAAAACACAGGTACATTCGGTGAATATGGTTGGTCGGGCATATTGCGCGGTGCAGCGATTGTATTTTTTGCCTTCTTAGGTTTCGATGCAATTAGTACTGCAGCACAAGAAACTAAGAATCCTCGAAAGAACATGCCTATTGGCATACTCGGTTCATTGCTTATTTGCACCATACTCTACATGATTTTTGCCTTGGTCATGACGGGAGTAGTAGACTATCATGCTTATAAAGGTGCCGATAGTATAGCCCCTGCAGCTACAGCCATCGCACACATGGGCGAGGTTGGTAAAGATGGGGTTGTCATACCTGCCTATCCTTGGTTGAATCGTGGCATTATTTTAGCCATTTTATTAGGATACACCAGTGTGGTACTTGTAACCCTAATGGGTCAGAGCCGTGTGTTTTACAGTATGAGTAAAGATGGTTTGCTTCCTCCCATCTTCTCGCACTTGCACAAGCGTTTTCACACCCCCGCACGCAGCAATGCACTGTTTATGACAGTAATTGGTTTATTGGCAGGTGTGGTGCCTGCAAGTGTGGCAGGAGAAATGACTAGCATAGGCACCTTATTTGCCTTTGCCTTGGTTTGCTTAGGAGTAATCGTTGTACGTCGCACACAGCCCCATGCACCGCGTAGTTTTAAAACACCCTTTGTGCCTTGGATTCCTGCAGCCGGAGTTGTTTGTTGCGTAAGCATGATGTTGTTTTTACCTGCCGACACATGGATACGTTTGGTAATGTGGATGCTTATAGGACTCGATATTTACGCTGCATACGGTGTGACACACAGTGTGGTAGGTGGAGGCACCAAACAACGACATGGACAAACAGTGCTCAATATTATTGGAGGCTTTATTGGTGTGCTTTGCGTCATCACAGGCTTTTGGCATCAACAGACCTTAGGATGGGACGCTGACACCACGCTATTTTGGATTGCCACAATCTTTGGACTTGCCCACATATTCTTCTTTATTGTAAGAGGTTTTGTGGCACATAAGCACGAATAAAAGGGAATATTTTCCAAGACACACACAAACTAAAACATAGACTATGAATTTATTTGTAAAGAAAACCGCAGAAGAGTTACTGCAAGAAGCAGAGAACGATGGTGGACGCGGACTTAAGCGCGTATTGGGTCCCTTTGGACTCATCGCACTGGGTGTTGGCGTAATTATTGGTGCTGGATTATTTTCGGTAACAGGCATTGTGGCAGGTGCCCACACAGGTCCTGCCATAGTCATTAGTTTTGCTTTGGCTGCCATTGCTTGTGCCTTAGCAGGTTTGTGTTATGCAGAATTTGCCTCAATGATTCCTGTTGCTGGTTCTGCCTACACCTATTCATATTTTACCATGGGCGAATTAGTGGCTTGGATTATTGGTTGGGATTTGGTGTTGGAATATGCAGTCGCAGCAGTAGCCATTTCTATTTCGTGGAGCAAATATTTCTGCATTATGATGAGCGACATAGGGTATGCCTTGCCCACAGAGCTCACAGCTTGTCCTGCCGAAGGAGGTGCATTTAATTTGCCTGCAGCCATATTAGTTATTATTCTTTCGCTCATTTTGATGCGTGGCACGTCGGGCAGTTCTAAGTTTAACGACTTGATGGTTACGCTTAAAATTGCCGTGGTTTTAGCCTTTATAGGCATTGGCTTTAAATACATCAACACCGACAATCTTACGCCCTTTATTCCTGCCAATACGGGTGTATTTGGCGAATATGGTTGGTCGGGCATACTGCGTGGTGCCGCCATAGTGTTCTTTGCTTACATTGGTTTTGATGCTGTGAGCACTGCTGCACAAGAAACGAAGAATCCACGTCGCAACATGCCAATTGGCATTATGGGTTCGCTCATTGTATGCAGCGTACTCTACATGGTATTCTCATTGGTTATGACAGGTGTGGTGAATTATAAAGAATATATTGGTGCCGATAGCATAGCCCCTGCTGCCACAGCTGTTGCCCACATGGGAGAAATGGGGGCAAATGGCACTATTGTTCCCGCATTTCCATGGTTGAATCGAGGTATTATTTTAGCCATTCTTTTGGGTTATGCCAGTGTAGTATTGGTAATGATGATGGGACAAAGTCGCGTGTTTTATAGCATGAGTAAAGATGGTTTGCTTCCTCCCCTCTTCTCGCACTTGCACAAGCGCTATCACACCCCTGCTCGTAGCAACCTATTGTTTATGGTACTAATCAGTATTTTAGCAGGTATTATTCCTCCAAGCGTAGCAGGCGAAATGACCAGTATCGGCACATTGTTTGCCTTTTCATTGGTATGTTTAGGTGTTATTGTGGTGCGTCGCACACAACCTAATGCCCCACGTGGTTTTAAAACACCTTTTGTGCCTTGGGTGCCTGCCGCAGGATTGGTATGCTGCATTGGAATGATGCTATTTTTACCTGCCGAAACATGGATTCGCTTGGTAATGTGGATGCTTATAGGCATTGACATCTACTCATTTTATGGCATAAAACATAGTGTTATTGGAGGTGGTTCGGTGCGCCGTCATGGACAAACCATTTTGAGTTGCATAGGTGTGTTTGTAGCATTTCTTTGCATCGTCACAGGCTTTTGGCACCAACAAACTGTGGGTTGGCACGAAAGTCATCTCATGTTATGGATTGCAAGTGTCTTTGGCGTAGCACATATATTTTTCTTCTTAGTGCGTGGCTTTTATAATTTAAGCTATAAAGAAAAGTAGACAAGTTATAAGTTCTGCTCAAAACAATAGAGTTTAGGAGTTAAGAGAGGTGTATTTGTATTGCAACAAATCATCCTTCTTAACTTCTAAACTCTTTTATGTAAGTAGGTGTTCGAAATTATTTTTACATTGAAAGTGCGTTATCGGGATGCAGCTGTTTCCTTCGGGCGAAGGAGCATAGCGGGCTATGTGACTGAGAACGAAGGAAACAGATGCGCCCGAGAACGTGCTTTCAATGTGAAAATAGCATCTGCTGATAGTATAAAATAATTTTGAACACCTACTTATAATCTTCTTTTATTACACTCTGCTTCCTAACCTTAGCATCCAATAAATCAAACCGATAAAGCCAAAGATGGCGCCTGCATAGCCAATATAAGCAATGGAGAATTGAGAGCAAATAGTACCGCCCACAAAAGCCCCACTGCCAATGCCTAAATTGAATATGCCCGAGAAAATAGACATGGCTACAGAAGTGCTCTCAGGAGTAGTAATTAAAATTATATTGCTCTGCATTGCTACATTATAGGCTGTAGCTGCTGCTCCCCATACGCACAATACTATTACCATAGGAATAATGCCTCCGCTTGTAACAGGATAAAGCAAGAACAAACAAAGGGTCATGGCAGCCACTATCAACGTGATGAACAACTTTCGGTTGCGATTATAATATTTGGAAAAGGCAATGCTACCTAAAAATCCTGCACCACCATACACCATTAAGGCGGTTGTTACCCAACCATCTGCCATGTGCGACACTTGTTTCAAGAAGGGTTCGATATAACTATACGCCACATAATACGAGCTGGAAATGAGCAACGTAAAGATATACAACCCAATAATGCCTTGTTGTTTGAGCAAAGTAGGCAACTTTTTAGGTGAGAATCCACCACGACTTGGCACCTTGGGCAAGCGCCATGCCATGTAAAGAAGGGTGAAGGCTGAGAATATGCCTATGCCTAAAAAAGTCATGCGCCAACCCACATGCAAACCGATAATACGTCCTAAGGGCATGCCCAAAATCATAGCAATAGATGAACCAGTGACCACCATACTTAGGGCTATAGAACGATAACGGTCGGGCACAATACGCACGGCTATAGGCGAAATAACCGACCAAAACACAGCATGTGCACACGCCACACCAATACGCGAACACATGAGCATGGCATAACTGGTTGAAGCGTAAGACATGAATTGAAATACACTGAAAAGCCCTAATAACCAAAGCATCAAGCGCTTCATTTCCATTTTCGATACCAAGAGCATCAAGGGCAATGACAATATCATCACAGCCCAGGCATATACGGATATCAGCATCCCCACAGTAGCCTCGGTTAGTCCAAAGTCGTTTTTAATGTCTGTAAGCAGTCCGATAGGGATAAACTCGGATGTGTTAAAAATAAAGGTAGCAAAGGTCAGTCCCAACAATGACAGCCAGTTAACCCACGACATTTTGTTCTCCATTCTTAATCGTTTAGTTTTGTGTAGTTATTTTGTAGTCTTTGCGTAGTTTCGGGTGCAAAGTTACATATAATTCGTTTTTATTCGTTACATTTGTACACAGAAGCTTCAAGTAGATAATGAAGTCGTCTAAACTTTTCTGACGAAGACTTCAATCAATTACGATCAACTACTTTAGCTCAATCATTTTATTATTCACTCAAGTATTTTCCTACCATGATACTATCTAACCTATCAGACAGTCATCTTATTGAGGCACTACACCCAAGTTTTAAATCTGTGTTCGACTATATTAAGAAGAACGATTTGAGCAAGGTGCCTACTGGACGCGTCACGCTCGACGCCGACAACATTTTTATCAATATCGACGATGCCAAACTTCGCACCAAAAGTGAACAGGTGCTTGAACTTCACCGCCAATATATTGACATTCACATTCCACTAAGTGGCGAGGAAATTGTAGGTTGGACACCTCTTTGCGACTTAAAAGAACCAAGTATCGACCCTTTCAATATTGAAAGCGACTTTGCTCTTTACGCACAAAAACCCTCCACTTATTTCACAGTAAAACCGGGACAATTTTACATTATGTTTCCCGAAGACGCACACGCTCCCATCATTGGTAAAGGTACATTGCGTAAGCTTATTGCAAAAGTAAGAATTGTGCAATAAGTAGGTACTCAAAAATAATTATGGAACCTTACTATGCAAAAAAAGAGATGTACAGAAACGTACACCTCTTTTTTGTTTATTATATCGCACTTAATTTCTTTAATTGTGCAAAGTGAGCAACTCTATTTTGGGCCATGCGCCCAAACGATAAGGTACACCCCCACCAACCCCTATGGACACAAAAAGTTGTTGGTTCTTTTCACGATAAAGTCCACCCCACTCTGGCATAAACCAAGCAGCAGGCGAGAATCTACCTATTTGCATTTGCAAACCATGCGTATGTCCCGAAAGCGTAAGTGCTACATTTTGTCCAATCACACCATGGCGCCAATGCCAAGGATCGTGACTCAACAATATGGTGCAAGCATTCTTAGGAATGCCCTCAATAGCCTTCGATAAATTGCCCTGCGAAGTAAAAGGACGTTTGCCAATGTTTTCGACACCTGCCACATAAAGGGTATCGGCACCACGCACAATAGGATGATGTGCATCGAGCAACACATTCCACCCCATAGCACGCTGTATGCGAACGATACGTTGTACCTCAGCCTTTAGTTGTGCAGGCGTTAGTCCGGGCTGATACATGCAATAGTCATGATTTCCCAACACAGAATATACGCCATCGGTAGCTCTTAGCTTTTTAAGTGTTTGCACAAAAGGTATAGCCTCAGCCGATGCCATGTTAACCAAATCGCCCGTAAAGACAATAAGGTCGGGGTTCTCACGATTTACACTATCAACAAGAGCTTGCATCAGCGAAGTATCACCCGCATAAGTACCGAGATGAAGGTCGGATATTTGCACGATTTTATATCCGTTGAAAGCCGACGGTAACTGGCGAACTCTAAGGTGGTTGCGCTGCACCAGTAAGTGCTTCCACCCCCACCCTGTGCCATAGACTTGAAGGGCAGCCATAAGCACAGCAAGTGTGAGAGACACCGTACGAAGCATGGGCAAAGCTGCCTCATTGTGCCAAATAATGCCACGTCCCACAAGCCATGTAACCATAAACACCGCCTTGGGCACACTCACACAAATAATGAGGATGAATGCCCACTGCATAAGCAAAGAGGCTCGCACATGGCACATCAATAATATCATACATGCCAAGGCTATAACAGTGGGTAAGACTACTAACACGGTGCGCCATATACTTTGTTCACGGGTAAAATTCCACCAGATAAACAAGTCGGGCAAGATGAGTAGTATCAGGAGTAAAAAGAAAAATCGGAACAAGAGAAAATATTTAAGTATTAAGTATAAAGTATTAAGTATTATGTGGCTGCCGCATGAGTAAGCTACACTGAGAGCAATAAGTAAAAAATGTAATAAGTGGCTGCGCATGATGTAAACAATAAACAATCTGCTTATTTCACCACTACTTGCGCAGCCACTTAAAACTTAATACTTATTTTTTACTTATGGTTTTGCTGTTGCTCTTGTTGCCACTTTTCGCGAGCAAGCTCTTGCATATCGGTCACACGGTCTTTTTCATCGACAATCTCTGTGCCCAACATGGTTTCGATTACATCTTCCATGGTAACAATGCCACGGAAACAACCATACTCGTCGATAATGATAGAGATATGCTCTTTCTTAGCAAGCAAGCGTTCCCAAATTTTCGAAACATTGTCGGTTTCTTGGAAGGTCAGCACAGGACGTATGATGTCTGAAAGACGAAGGTCGAACTTGTCCTCAGCCAACTTTTCGAGAATGGCTTGACGAAGCACGTACCCCTTAATATAGTCATCGTTTTCCTCGTTATAAACAGGAATACGCGAGAATTGGCGGAAAGCCTCGTTGCGATAAAACTCACGCAAAGTCATACTTTCTTCAGCAATCTCAGCTACCGAACTTGGAGTCATAATATCGCGAGCACTGATGTCATCGAGTTTCAACAAGTTTTGAATCATGCTATTCTCTTTCTTCTCGAAAACACCTTCTTCAGCACCTACATTTACCATTGCCGAAACCTCCTCACGGCTCACCGAAGCTTGCTGCTTCTTGCTCGAGAAGATATGCGTGATAAACTCAGACATGATAACCAAAGGATAGGTAATGATAACCAACACATGGATGATACGTGCACAAGGAATGGCTATGCTACGCCAATAAGCCGCACCAATGGTTTTAGGAATAATTTCTGAGAATACAAGAATAAGCAGTGTGAGTACTGCTGATGTAACAGCAAAAAATTGGCTACCAAATACTACATTGCTCTGCGCACCGACACCTGCAGCACCCACGGTGTGCGAGATGGTGTTGAGCGAAAGAATGGCAGCAATAGGTTTGTCAATGTTCTGCTTGTATTTTTTGAGCAAGGGTGCTCCCTTACGTCCTTCTGACTCGAGCATTGAAACAAACGACATCGGTACAGAAAGAAGCACCGCTTCAAGAATTGAACAAAGAAATGAGATGCTTAGCGCACCAATAAGATATAGGAGTAATAGCCCCATGAAAAAAGAAATTAGTTAAACAATACCCCATTATCGCCTTGCTAATATTTACTTGAAACAATTTGACCACAATCGTATGTTTTTGCGCTACTGATTGCGTGGGGATAGATGCGCCATTTACCATTTAGGGGGATGGCACACCTATATTGTTTGCAAATATACGAAAATAAATGGAGTTCAACACATTATTAAACTATTAAATTATAGTGAAGGATATTTCTTTGCACAAGGAAAGGCTTTTACACCTCACTTTTTAGCCCAATCTGCTACCTGGGGCAAACAGATTGGGCTAAACACAAGGGTGATTCTAAGACTGCGAATGTAAAAAATCAAAGAAACATTCTATAATCAAGTTTATCGCGCATTAGTTCTTTCGACAACTTTTTAGATATTCTCTAAAATCTTCGCGACTACCGTTAAACACATTGACATCCACCTCAACCTTTATGCCGTTTACACGTCCATAAGGTGTGAGTTGCCAATGTTGCAAACGCACAAAAGGCTTAAATTCACTATAACGGGCTATCCAAGTGTCGTAATTGCGCACAGCGACAGGTGCTTTTGCCAAATGTTCATTTACAAAACGCTGTCCCACATAAAGCACAGGACGCTTGCCACATTTACGTTCTACAGTCCGCAGCCATACCAATACCTCGCGGAACAAGGCAACATCACCCCCCATCTTATTTATTTGTGTATCAGTAGGTTCTATATCAAGCACAGGAGGAAGGTCGTTCGCCCCAATCCACGACATTTTTAAGAAGTGTGCTGCTTGTTGTGCTCCCGAACTGGTTGTTGAAAAGAAGTGATAAGTGCCTACAGCAATGCCCCGTTTACGCGCTTGCTGCAAGTCTGTCGCATAATACTTATTATAAACCATGCGTCCTTCGGTCGATTTGATATACATATACGACACTGGGTAATTGACTGTGCCATGCACACGGCGTCCTGTTCCTAAACTCGTAATGCGAAGGTCGTTCCAATTTATCGTAAATTTTTTGCCATCTTTTTCGTGTTGATGACGCGAAATATCAATGCCATACACACGGTCGGCAGTATACACCATGCGCTCGCCCATGAACTGGTTTTCTTTCCATTCACCACAATGCAAACCTATGCGTTGGTATAAAGCCAATCCAAAACCATGACGCTTGCCAGCAAGCCATTCACCCTGGTAGTAATCGCCATTCGCACAATACATCACGCCCTGTCCCTGGGCTTGTCCCACACTATCAAGTTGCCCCACATACATGCCTTGGCTATCCATGCGTTTTCCTTGTTTCAAACTGTCGTTGTGCCACACACCCTCAATTCTTGTTCCGTCGGCAAAGAAGAGCACACCATATCCCTCGCGCATCGCACGTTGATGGTTTACTTTTTTACCATTGGTTTGACCTTTATAAATCACCGAATCGGGCAAAGAAAGACTTACCATGCGCCAAACCTCAGCCGAGGATTTAAGTGTGTTTTTTTGTGCAGACGCCCCACTGTGATGCGGAAATAAATTATGCTTCCACCACACAGGCCAACAATGCACTTTCCACAAAAAATGAGCTATCATAAACGAGCCCACACGCTCACTGCCTCGGCGTATGCCACACAAATGTCCCGAACGATTCACGTAAGCCCCACCCTCGGCAGCAGCATAAATCGTGTCGTTCTTAGGGTCAATAAATTCAGCCTGAGAATTAAGACATTGACTTCCCCAATCATTAAACGCCAATAAACGCATACGCATGGCACGTGCCCCAAACCTATAAACCGAAAAACGTTGCGCCCCCATAGGCAAACACAGCGAGTCTGACTGAATAAGCATCAACCCACTATCGTGAGCTTGCAAATGGGCAGGTATAGGTTGTGCAGTGGTAGGAGTGGTTATACTTGCTTGCATTTTAATAGAAACCTTGGGCATAGTATTGTGTTGCAATGCACGTTTTAGAATGGCAATAGCCGAATCTGTGCGAGCAACACGTTGCAACACCTCTTCGCGACGACTCAGCACCTCATTATAACCATCGTCTATCACTGTATGCTTGCGAGCATAGTAGTCAAATTCATCTATTTCTTTCTGATACAACTTTTTGTGCACTGCCATAAGCGAATCGAGGGCACACAAACGCTCATTAACTTCTTTTTGCGACAAAGTACAACTATATCCCAATGCCAAACCATCGCTTGTAAGCACATCTCCCTCATTCGAAACAAACACACCCGACTGACTAACCATGGTATCTACGTCGGCAGGCAGGGTACTTGCCATTTGCAAGGAATCGTTACAAAGCGAGACATACAACGTATCTTTCTCATTGAATATCAATTCATAACAGCTTTTTGCATCCACACGACAAACACAATCTTTTATCTTATTCTGTGAGTTAGGAATAAACACAAACAGCACAATGGCAACCATCAACAAACCGAATATTACCAATGCGGGTGTTTTTATTTTTCGTTTCATTTTCTGCATTATTTTTTTGTTTTGCACAAAAGTACTACAAAATATGGGCAACACAAAGCCTAATTGTATAAAAGTTTTTAAGATTTACACACGAAGATATGAACTTTGTTTTGTACCTTTGCAAAGAGATATTCCATCCATAAAAACATAATATTTTATATGGCAAAAAATAAAATACTTTCGAAGATAGGAAAGTTCATAAAAGGTTTGGTAGAAGAAACTGAAGAACAAGAGAACGAAATCGAAACAAATGTAGATATTCATGCTGCAGTAGAATGCCTAAACACCGCACTTAATTATCTTCAAATCCATCCAGAAGAAAAAAAATCCGACGACTACGTATTCTACAGATTTATTTTTCAAGCAGGTTATTTCATTATTGAGTTTTGCGAAGATTCACAGAGCACGTTCAGAATCACCTTTCCCAATATCGCCAACTGCCCTATTGAAGAAATTAATATGGTTCGCACAACTTGCAACAGATTGAATATCAACAACATTCAAATAAATGCTTATTACACAGAAGGAGATGAAAACGACATTGTCGTTAACCTCACATGCGATTTACCCCGCATAACCGATGTACGCGATATGGTGCATGCACTCCTTACGGCTTTTCAGGACTGTTTTTCTGCGCAAAAAGGATTCGGTATGCTCTATGACGACATTAAAAAGAATTCTATAAGCAGCAGAATTTCCGACCTCGAATACACTCAATTTACAAACAGGCGTATTAAAAATATAGTGGCTGAAGCCGAAATTTATAAAGGTTTAGACAACGATACTTTCGACCCTGATGCCACTGTTAGCGATGTTGAAATGTATGCACTCAGCACTTGGCTAAAAACCTATAACTTGCTGCCGCCTACATTCCACAAGTGGGTAAAAATGGAATGCGAAGGTGATGATGGCTATCACTTTACTACGCAAGATAGCGATACCATCCACAACTACTGCATAGTTGAACCCATTGTACATAAAATTGGCGAAAAAGATGATCCTCAAGCAAAAATTGGCTTAATAAAATTAACCTACACGCGCACTTTGGGCGAAAATAAAGAGGTTGATAATCATCCACACCTCATGCTTATTGCACTCGAACATGTGATGAGTGAGAATAATATTACGTATATTCGCATAAACGCGATGTCACCCGAACGTCGCGCTGTGAACGATCGTAATTTCAACGCTACAAAACAAGACGAATTACTCACTGCACGCACGATGATGATTGCCGTTGATTATAAAGACGGAAAAAGCAAAGGCACTGAATTTTCTTATATGTGGAAAGATGCCATCGACAAAAAACGCGAAGGCGAAACCAATGAGTGGACCGTAGAGCAGAAATTTATTTACGATATCACATCGCCCAATACTGCCTACGACCTTTATTGGGGATATAAATTCTTTGCTCAAAAGCGCTACTACGAAGCCTCTTTACACTTTCACCGTGCATGGAGTCGCATGAATAAGCGATACAGCCTTTTGGAACAAAGGGAAATAGAAAAATACAACGAAGTAAGTTTCATGTTGGGCGAAAGCTACCTTAAAATGGACTTATATCCACAAGCTTTTTTCCATTTTGACGGCTTAGCAAAAGAAGGCAACGTAGAGTTTACTGCCGAACTCATAAAAACGCTCATGGCAGCCAACGACTACCGCGCCTACGACCTCACGAACCAAACACGAATTTCTTTGCGAATATTCCTTGACAATGCCCAAAAAGAAGAAACAGAAGTTGATGAAAGTTTATATCGTTTCTACGACTTTGTTGAGCGTTGCCACGTGGTGCTTTCTATAGACTATCATTATCTTGATGCTGCCGAGAACGACTGCAAAAACATGATTCAAGAAAACCGCAACTTAGACTTTGCCCACAAAGAACTTGAACGCATTCAAAACATGCGCAATAGTGGGATTGAAAGCATAAAACGCCCTGAAGCGCCTAACAATCCGTAATGGTGTATGGGGCAGAGAGACTCCTCTTAATTACAAACAAGAAAAATCATACAAAAAATACAATATGCCACTAATTTCTCCTTCTCTTTTATCTGCCGACTTCGGCAATTTGCAACGCGACCTCGAAATGATGAACCAGAGCGAATGCGACTGGTACCATCTTGACGTGATGGATGGTGTTTTTGTACCCAACATCTCGTTTGGTTTTCCTGTAATGCAAGCTATGGCAAAGCATGCCACAAAACCCCTTGATGTTCACTTAATGATTGAACGCCCCGAAAAGTTCATTAAAGAGGTGAAAGCCCTCAATGCCAAAGTAATGAACGTACATTATGAGGCTTGCACACACCTTCATCGTGTGGTACAGCAAATCAAAAACGAAGGCATGATGGCAGGTGTTACACTCAATCCGCATACCCCCGTGTCGTTGCTCGAAGATATCATTGGCGACCTCGATTTGGTTATGCTCATGTCTGTAAATCCTGGTTTTGGTGGACAAAAGTTTATCGAGCACTCTGTAGAGAAAACACAGCGTTTGCGCGAACTCATCGACCACACAGGTTCTCATGCCTTAATTGAAATTGATGGAGGTGTAAATCGCGAAACAGGCAAACGCCTTGTTGAGGCTGGTGCAGACGTATTGGTAGCAGGTTCTGCTGTTTTTAAGGCTGCCGACCCTGTTGAAGAAGTTCGCATTCTCAAAAACCTCTAATTTTTTTCAAAGAAATCCCTTAAAACACAAAGAAATCAACATGCTTACTCCCATACTCAACAATACAGAATTTGTAGAGCTAATGAAAGCCATTCAGCAAAGCAAACGCATTGTAGTATGTGCACACCGAGGTCCCGATGGTGATGCCGTAGGTTCTTCGTTAGGTTGGGCAGAATACCTCAAGTCGCTTGGCAAACAGGTAACCGTAGTACTGCCTAATCCCTTCCCCGACTTTCTGCGTTGGCTGCCCAATTCGCACCTCATTCATTTCTATGCACGTCACGAAGCAGCAGCCACACAAATCATTAACGAAGCCGACCTTATTTTCTGTCTCGACTTTAACGGACTTTCTCGTCTGCAAGAGATGGAAGGAGCCGTGGCACGCGCTAAAGCCGACCGCATACTCATCGACCACCATCTCAACCCCGATCGTAATATCGCCAAATTGGTTATTTCGCACCCGCAGATGAGTTCTACCAGCGAACTTGTATTCCGACTCATTCTACAATTAGGTGGATTCGAGGACATGACACAAAGCATGGCAACTTGCATCTATACGGGTATGATGACCGACACGGGCGGATTTACTTATAACTCTAACGATCCCGCCATTTACGAAATCATCTCCATGTTGCTCACAAAGAATATCGACAAAGACAAGATATATCGCAATGTGTTCAACGTCTATTCTGCAGATCGCATCCGCTTAACGGGCTACATTCTTTACGAGAAACTCAATTTTTACGCAAACAACCGTGCCTCTGTTTTCACCCTTACGCGCGATGAAATGAAGCGATTCAACTTTATTCGTGGCGATGCCGAGGGCTTGGTAAATATGCCCCTACAGGTTAAAGGCATGCGCTTAAGCATCTCCCTGCGCGAAGACACTGAGCGCGATGTAATTCGTGTGTCACTTCGTTCGGTCGATGATTTTCCTTGCAACAAAATGGCAGCCGAGTTCTTTAATGGTGGTGGACACCTTAATGCCTCGGGTGGCGAACTCCCCTTCCCTCTTTCTGAGGCAATAAAGACCGCAGAACGCGCCATTGAAGCCTACGAAAATCTTTTGTAAACAAACAGACTATTTCTTATAGCAGCTCATTCCGCTTAAGAATAGCACAAGATTGCCAGGTATAAGAAGAAGGGCTTATCCCCGAATCTTATACCTGGTTTCTGTTATCAAAACATTCCTTGCATTTTTTACCTCTAAAGTACAAATGTCATTCAAGTTCCTCTAAAACCGTGAAGCATAATTATAATTCATGATTTTTCATGATTTTCATTACAAAAGGCGCTATTCTCATCGTAAATATTTGGCAACACACATTTTAATATCTATATTTGCGAGCAAACGCTTCTTTACTCAGAAGTGTTTAAACTATTGTTTAACAAAACATTTCATCTCATGAACGCTACAAAAATATGTCTCTATTCTCTACTCTCGACAGCCCTATTATTAAGTTCAGCATCTTGCAACTCTAAAAAGGAAGGACCAACCCCTGCCACAGACTCTACTGCTAAAGCGGTAGATGCTAACGCCCCAAAAGCCACAACCGAATCCGAAAACGCAGAAGCTGAAAAGTCCGCAGCAAAAGGCGACTTAATAGCTTTTCAGTTAATGGGCAACGTAAAAGAATGCAAGTGGACCGAAACAGAGGCCCAACCAAGAACCTATACTTTCGATGAGAACGGACACCTCACCAAGGTAAACAACAAGGCTGTGAACAAAGTCTTCACAGACATTAAACGCGATGAAAAAGGTAGATTACTCTCGTATACCGAAGATCATCCCAACGAATTTTACGCAGAGAATATCAGTTACAACTACGACGCACAAAATCACTTAAGCAAATACGAGTACAACGCACCCGATTATACTTGTAAAACCACCTATACTTACAATGACAAGGGACATGTAGCTTCTGTCCTTAACATACACGACTATATGGATGGAGGCGCCGAAAAAGAAAAAATCACCTATAACTACGTAAGTTTCGACAAACAGGGCAATTGGACCAAGCGCAATAGAAAACAAGACGATGGTTTGGTAATTACCGAAACACGTACCATCTCTTATTTTAAGTAACCCTTAGAATAAAGTTAGAGAGAAACAAAAAGTGACCAGTGACCGCATAACTTCCTGATAATCAGAAGTTACGCGGTCACTCGGTCATTCGAAAAATTTCTTAAATTTTGTATATTGCCTTTTCCACCAAAACAAGTAACTATCTTAAAATATGTATAAATTAAGTTCATATAGAAACAAGAAATAAGCAATATGAAGTCCACTATAAGGGGAGAGTTATGGAGGAGTAACAAGTCATTTTAGCAATGGAACAATTTACTAAAATTGCGAGGTGCTTTTTGTTATTTTTTTTATTACACTTCAGCCTTCGGAATATCTTCGGGATGATATCGGGTTTCCTTCGGAATTCTAATCACCGAAAAATGTTGTACTAAGAGAAGGGAAAAAACAACCCGAATCCATACTATTTTCTATCCACTTTTTCAAAGATTTGGTTGCGTATTACAAGAAATCATCGCATTAAGTAAGGCGGTCAAAAGCCATAATTCTCCCCAAAACATTTGCATTTTAAGCCTATCTTATTAAATAGTATTAACATAACATAGCTTAATATTAGCATATTTCCATATCCCTACAGAAATCACACAAATATGGATTACCCCGTTAAGTAGGGATTTCTTAGCACTTTACATTCGTTAACCACAAATTAAGAATTATTTCAAATAACCAAGTGACCGCGTTTCTATTGATTATCAAAAACTTTCGCGGTCACTGGTCACTGGTCACTTTTTATAAGTACACAAAATGGAGTATGTGCAGACATACTTAGGCGATGATATGAGCTATCATTTTGCTCTGCACAACAAGAATAGAAAGGTTCAGCAAAGAAAAAAACGAAAGTTTTGCTTAAAGACTGCAAGTTATTGCTTTTTTTAGTACCTTTGTCAGAGTAATTACTGACAATTAATCCGCATTCAGCCATGATTACAGAAAAAGACAAGGATTTGCTACGCCAAAAGGGCATTAGCGAAGAAAAACTCAACGCGCAGTTGGCATGCTTTGCCAAGGGTTTCCCCTACTTGAAACTCTCTGCTGCTGCCAGCATAGAAAAGGGCATTCTCAGCCCTAACGAAGAAGAGGTAAAACACTATCTTGCAGCTTGGGAAGGCTACACTGCCGACATGGCTCATAAGGTTGTGAAGTTTGTGCCTGCTTCGGGGGCTGCAAGCCGCATGTTTAAAGACATGTTTGCCTTTGCCGATGCCGACTATGATGTGCCGACAACCGACTTTGAGAAGAAATTTTTTGAACGAATTCATGATGCTGCTTTCTATGCTGACTTGGATGCAGCTTGCCAACGCTTGCACGGAAAGGGCATTGATGCTCTGATGGCAGACGACGAATATAAGGCTGTAGTTCGTACCATGCTCGGCAAAGAAGGACTGAACTATGGGGCTTTGCCTAAAGGTTTGTTGAAGTTCCACAGCTATGAAAATGGAGCACGTACACCACTCGAAGAACACTTGGTAGAAGGTGCGCTCTATGCTCGCGAAAAGGATGGCACGGTGAATGTACACTTTACGGTTTCGCCCGAACATCGCGCACTCTTTGAAGCTTTGGTGGCTAAGGTAGTGCCTGGTTATGAAGCTCACTTTGGGGTAACTTATCACGTGAGTTTCTCAGAACAGAAACCGAGCACCGACACGGTGGCTGCTAACCCCGACAACACTCCCTTCCGCACAAAAGATGGTTCACTGCTGTTCCGTCCAGGTGGACATGGTGCGCTGATTGAAAACCTCAACGACATTGATGCCGATGTGGTGTTTATTAAGAACATCGACAATGTGGTGCCCGACCGTTTGAAGGACGACACTGTGAAGTATAAAAAATTGCTCGCTGGTGTGCTTGTTGAACTCCAAGCACAAGCATTTGCTTACTTGCGCAAACTTGAAAGTGGCAAATATACGATGGACGAACTGCGCGAGATGTTGCAGTTTGTACAGAAAAAACTCTTCACCAAGAATCCTGAAACAAAGATGCTTGAGGACACAGAGTTGGCAATTTATTTGCAGCAAAAGCTAAACCGTCCCATGCGAGTTTGTGGTATGGTGCGCAATGTGGGCGAACCTGGTGGTGGTCCGTTCTTAGCTTATAACCCTGATGGCACCATTTCATTGCAGATTTTAGAGAGTTCACAAATCGACATGGACGATCCCGAAAAGAAAGCCATGTTTGAGAAGGGTACGCACTTCAACCCCGTAGATTTGGTTTGCGCCATTAAGAATTATAAGGGCGAAGCCTTTGACCTACCTAAGTATGTAGATCCACAAACAGGCTTTATCTCGCACAAGAGCAAGGACGGCAAGGCACTTAAAGCACTTGAATTGCCAGGACTTTGGAATGGTGCCATGAGCAATTGGAGCACAGTGTTTGTGGAGGTGCCTCTTAGCACTTTCAATCCCATTAAAACGGTGAACGACCTTTACAGAGAACAGCACCAATAAAAGGGTTCCACGAAAGGACGCTTCTAAAAATTTTAGCTTTCTAAAAAAGTAAATTGCGCATACTTCACCCCTGCCCTCAACATGAGGAGCAGGGGTGGAATATGCTTTACCAAATATTCTAAACATACACATGTTACAAACACTAATCACACTGTTCAATACTTTTTTGCAAGCAGGCGGACTTACCATTGGCGATGGTTATGCATGCGTTGCTCCGCTCAAAAAAGCCATTGTTAAAAAAAATGGTTGGATGACAGAGGAGGAGTTTGCACATCACCTTGCTGTGGTGCAAGCCATGCCCGGCATATTCAACGTAAACTTTGCCACCTATATGGGGCGTCAAATCAATGGGTGGAAAGGCAGTGCGGTGTGTTTATTAGGCATGTTGTTGCCACCTTTGGTAATATTCAGCATATTTGCCACATTCTATAACGACTTTTGTGAGGTGCCAGCCATTCGGGCTTTTTTGCGTGGTGCACGTCCTGCTATTATTGCATTAGTGGCACTGCCTTGCATACAGCTTTGGCGCAGTTCGAATGTATCGCTCAGCACGGTGTGGATTCCTATTGGTGCAGCCATAGCCATTGGTCTGTTGGGCATTTCGCCTAGCTACATCATTTTAGGGCTTACAGTGCTTGCTGCCATTTATGCCATATTAGTTTATTCAAACAACGAGTAAGGGGATAAATCGCCAAAACTCTATCTTAAAACAAAATTAAAGATCTATGTTACTGTTCTTATTCCTTCTTCTCAGTTTTTTACAAGTGGGCTTCTTGGGCATTGGTGGCAATGCCAGTGCACAAGCCTTGCTCGAACACGAGGTGATTACGCTACACCATTGGCTGACACCAGGTCAAATGGCAGACCTAATGGATTTTTGTCGCATACTTCCTGGTGGAACGGGCATAAACACTGCTACACTTGCCAGCACACTTGCAGCCTCATCACAATTTGGTTTTTGGGGAACACTCTCTGCCAGTATTGTGTCGTTAGTTGGCTTGGCTGTGCCCTCTACCATTTGGACGGCATTCTACACCACATTACAAGAAAAAGAGCAATATAAACGCTTTTTTGACTGCGCTATGGTGGTGCTTCGACCGTTAGTGCCAGGCTTAATTGCAGCTGCTGCCATTATGCTTATACGCACCGATACCTTTGGTTCTCCCTCTACCGACATGTGGGAGGTGGGCATTAGTGCTTTCCTATTTATTGCCACACTGATTGGCGTGGGCTATTACAGAATTAACGCGCTGTTTATGATTGTGCTTTGCGGACTGGCTGGTTGCTTGCTTTATTGATTTTTTTGAGGGGAAGAGGGGAATATTATATTTGTCGTAAGTTTTCTTTTAGGAAAAGGGAACTTACGACTTTTTTTGAATAAAGTTATCTACTTTTTATCATATTTTACCTGCACACGCATTTTTTTGTCGAATTTCTGTGCATATATAAAACGAATGCACTATATTTGCCATGTGTAGCACACAAAAAAAGCAATATTCACTATCTAAATTCACACAACATGAAGCATTTTGCATTGAAATCCATCTTTTTGTCGTTGGTTCTGTCGCTAACAGCTTTGCCCTCTGTGGCACAAAGCATTCAAAAACTCACGATAAAAGTACCTAGGGTTACACGCTTTTTGCAAATCAAAAACGAGGGTGTAAACCTTCGCCGATTGCCGAACACCACATCGGGTAAATTGATGATTTGGAACTCGGATGGTGGTTCTTACGATACCTATGCCAAACTATTTTATAGCGACACGGAGGCTACACGCTTCCGTCCTAACCGTAACACAGGAGCATACATTGAAGCATATCATCCACAAAAGGGAGAAGTTATGATACTGAATCCGCAAAAGAGTGAAGCACAAAATGGTTGGTACCAACTGCAAATCACTGCTCCTGACTATGCAGGTAACCCTGGACAAGCTAACACAAAATTGGCTTGGGTAAGGGGCGACTTTTGCAAGGTGGTAGACAAAGTAGAACCTAACGACGACCAACTGGGCGACCTTGAAGTACTTATCCCCGCATGTGATGTAGAGGGAACAAAGCAATTAGACTTTCACATTAAAAATTGTAGTGTGCGAAATGGAGGCGCCTATAACAATGTGTGGTATGAGGTAAATTCCTTAAACGAAGACGAGATCTATTTTGTGCAGTTTGTGTACGCGGCAGATTTTGTGTACATAGCAAACGCACGCATTCCCATTGAATACGATGCTGAACAAAACGAAAAAGTTTGCCTTAAAACGGTTGTTGAAGAAAATGATATGGGTGATGCGGAAGATTATGAATACCTCAAGGCTTTCGTTAAAATGCCACGTAGTATGAACTCGTTTCAAGCTGTAGTAAACTATATCAATACTTGCCCCGACAAGGTCTTTGGACAGATTATATCGACCTTAGCCCCCAACGGTGTGATGCCTACAGACCAAGTTTATTTTATGGGAAACGATGGTCGTAGCTACAAAATTAACTTCGATAGCAATACGGCAAGCTCCATTGCATACGACACTTATTACTATCCCTTGCACAGACAACAATAGGAGTTGCTGAAAAAAGGACCTACCCAAATACGCTCGCTGAGCTAAGCGCATATTGTCACTTCAATGTAACAGTATGTGCTTTTTTGTAATAAAAATGTAACACGAAAGCAATCTTTTTAGAACATTATTTGCGACATTTAGGATAATACACGTAACTTTGCAAATATCACGTTATACAATATAAAAAATACTACAAAGATTTATGAGCTTTAACCTTCCAAAAACCGACAAAAAAAGAGTAGTCATTGTAGGCGGCGGCTTTGGCGGACTTAAATTAGCCAACAAACTGCGCAATAGCGATTTTCAGGTGGTGCTTGTCGACCGCAACAACTATCACCAATTTCCACCACTGATTTACCAAATTGCTTCGGCAGGTATTGAACCTAGCTCTATTTCTTTCCCCTTCCGTAAGATTTTTCAAAAGCGCAAGAACTTCTTCTACCGCATGGCAGAGGTGCGCTCTATCTTTCCTGAGCACAAAATTATTCAAACCTCTATCGGTAAGGTAAAATACGACTATTTGGTGCTTGCAGCAGGTGCTACAACCAACTTCTTTGGTAATAAGAATGTGGCACGCGAGGCCATGCCTATGAAGAATGTGAGCGAAGCTATGGGTCTTCGCAATGCCTTGCTCGACAACTTTGAACGTGCACTGACTTGTGCCACTGATAAAGAACGCCAAGAGTTGCTCAACGTGGTAATTGTGGGCGGTGGTGCCACAGGTGTAGAGATTGCAGGTGCATTGAGCGAAATGAAGAATTTTGTTTTGCCTAAAGACTACCCCGATTTGCCCTCTTCGTTAATGAATATCTACCTTATTGAGGCAGGTCCACGCTTGTTGGCTGCCATGAGCGAGGAGTCGTCTGCAAAAGTAGAAAAGTACCTTCGTACAATGGGCGTTAACGTGTTGCTCAACAAGATGGTAACAGACTATAAAGATCACAACGTGATGCTTAAGGATGGTAGCAGCATTGCCACACGTACTTTTATTTGGGTGAGTGGTATTGCAGCACAGCCCGTGGGCAACCTTGATCCTTCGCACTTGGGCAGAGGCGGACGTATTGTTGTGGATGAATTTAACCGTGTGCCTGGACTCGAAGACGTGTTTAGCATTGGTGACCAGTGCATTATGCCTAATGGCGACAACAACTGGCAAGGCGGACACCCACAGTTAGCTCAGGTAGCCATTCAGCAAGGTAAAAACTTGGCTAAGAACCTTAAGCGTTTGGCAGCAGGCAAGGAGTTGAAGCCTTTCCACTATAAAAACTTAGGCACAATGGCTACTGTAGGTCGTAACCGCGCCGTAGCAGAATTTAGCAGCATGAAGTTTGGTGGCTTTATGGCATGGTTCCTTTGGTTGGTTGTTCACTTGCGCTCTATTTTGGGTGTGCGCAACAAACTGATTGTGCTCTTTAACTGGTTGTGGAACTACATTTCATATTCACAGTCGTTGCGCATGATTATCTATGCTAAAAAGGCACAGGAGGTTATTCAACGCGAAAAACGCTTGGCATCAACTCACTGGGGACATGACTTGCTTAGCGAGGGTTCTGATGACCCCAATAACACGATTGATGAGGACGAAGCTAACTCTGCTACAAACAACAAGTGAGCCAACATAAAAAAGAATTGATTTAGCTAAAAAATCCGTGGTAAGACGTGAAGTCTTGCCACGGATTTTTTTTAGAAATTGGTGATAGGCAATATTCTTTGGGCTAGAGTGTTCAAAAACCATAATATTTTTCTGCATGGTTTTATCGGGTATTTATTGTCGGTAAGTGGCATGTTATTATGGGTTACCCCGTTAGGTAGGGTGTTCAAAATCTATAATATTTTTCCGCACGGTTTTGAGGGTGTTT
>ERZ1026884.452-NODE-452-length-27459-cov-3.879616_pt1 | contig 27459 bp, 30 predicted proteins | sample MGYA00380172_ERZ1026884 | MGnify/ENA primary metagenome ERZ1026884 (study PRJEB33269, sample SAMEA4719808) | human gut metagenome | biome: human-associated habitat; feature: organic feature; material: feces | place: Cameroon | collected 2013-10 ... | reverse complement strand
TCCCAAGATCAAAAAGCAAACGCTGCTGATCAACATGGACTGCGTGGGCGTTGGCGAGCACATTTTGGTGATTGGCAAAAACTATGCCCGCGCCAAGGCGGAGTACGCGCTGCTGGAGCAGAGCTTTACGCCCCGCGACGGCCTGCAGCCGCATTGCTATGGCGTCACGGGCAGCGTGTGCAATTCCGATCATCAGGCCTTCCGCTGCGGCGTGGTCATCGTGGCTTGTCGCCGCAAGAAGGGCATGGGCTTCTATACCACCGATATCCACACCAGGCGCGACACTCAGGCGGACCAGAAAAACCTGGATTATATTGCCGAAAGCCTGTGCGATTTCACAGCCAAACTGTAAAATCTTCCCCGGCGTTTGACAGGCAAAAGCCCTTTGCGGTACAATAAAGCGTAGAAACGGAGGTGTAAACGCATGATGAAAAAACTGCTTGCGATCATTCTGACCTGCCTAATGACACTGCCGCTGGGCATGGCCTGCGCGGAGATAACGCAGACGGAGGACAACGCTTTTTCGGCGCAATGGATTGCGGAGCAATCCGCACAGCTGCTGGCGCTGGGCGAAGGGGTAACGCTGCAGACGCAGCGCTATGCGTTTACCCTTGCGGACGGCGCGCGGCTGGAAAGCCTGTGCCTGACGGCCTCAGGCAGCATTCGCTTCGGCCGATATGGCCAGCAGGTGCGCACGGCGCTGATCAATCTGGATACGGGCGAAAGCGTATCGCTGGACGCGCTGATCCTGGATGAGACGGCGCTGGAGGAGCGCCTGACGGCCTGTGTGGAGGGCTATCAGGAGCAGCTGAACACTTATCTGGATGCAAACGACTTGTTGCCCGTGCCGCTGGACAGCGTGTGCTTTACGCCCCGAGGGCTGCTGATTCATTATCCGGCGGAGCGCTTTAGCTTCTTTTCGGGCAACAGCGGCGCAGTACTGATTCGGTATGATCTGCTGGCAGACCTTCTGCCCGCGGGCGTATCGCCCCAGGATGGCTTGACGGCCGGGCAGCTGGCCCAGCAGGTGCGCGATGCGGCGGCGCAGGGATACCTGGCTGGGATGCCCGAGCTGCGCGTGGGGGAAAGCCTGCACGCGGCGTTGACTGCCTATGGTACGCTGACCGAGCCGGACTATATCGAGGATGGCGAAATCTTCGAATTTGAATCCCCTCTGTTTTATGGTGCGTATGCTGTCGCGCCCCGAGGCGCGGAGGATGACGAAGCCGCCCTGATCACCGCCGTGCGCAGCCGTGAAATCTGCCTGGGCGGATTGAGCACGGGTGCGGCCGCGCAGCAGAATGTTATCGCGCTGCTGGGAGAGCCGCAGGCAAGCGTGGAAATCAGTGCCGAGACGGCGGAATACAATCGTATGCCTGTGGGAAAGGGATTGCAATATGCATGCGGCGCATACACGCTGACGTTCTATTTTGACACGGAGACGCAGCTGCTTTACGCGGCGGAAATTGCCGCGACCAATCCATAACAATCGCTGATAAGGAGATAGAATTCATGGCGCAGGCGAAAGCAAAGAATGCGCAGATATTGACAACCGATCGCGGCGGCCCCCTGCGCCTGGCGCTGGGCGGCATGCTGCTGGCGATTGGCCTGGGCTGGGCGTTTGCCATGGTGATGAGCACGGTATCGGCCTGGAACACGCTGCGGCTGTTTCGCGATACGGCCAACGGCCTGGCGGGCGTGTTGTGCCCGCTGCTGCCTGTGTTTGCCCTGGCTGGCGGGGCGATGTTGTGCGTATCCGCGCGCAGGCGCATATCCCCGCGCGCCTATTTGCTGCTGCTGGCCATGTACCTGTGCCTGTTGGGCATATTGACGCTGGTCACCAGCGTGTCCAGCCGCGGCAACACGCTGATGAATTACATTGCCAACAACAATAAAAATGTGCTGGGACTGATCGATAATGCCTCCTTTAGCGCGTACCTGACGGGCGCGTATAATCTGCGCGGCTTTAACGGCGGCCAGTTGGCTGGCGGCGGGCTGCTGGGCATGCTGATTGCTTATCCGGTGTACAGCGTGTTCAACACCGTGGGCGGCGCGACGCTTTTGATCATGTTGGAGCTGGTGCTGCTGCTGGTGCTGCTGCGCCTGAACCCGGCGGAGCTGATCACCTCCATGAGCGATCGCCGCTATCAGCGCCACCAGCAGGAGCAGGAGCTGGCGCAGCAGGATCTGCCGCCGCAGACCGATGCATATCAAAGCGCGCCCCAGCCGCCGCAGCAGCATCCCGTGGAGCCGCTCATTCGCCCGCAGACGGTCAACTATACCACCACCAGCGTGCAGAGCGATCCCGAGCCTTCCTATCTGGTGCCGGACGATGCGCCCATGATGCAGCCGGAGGCCGAGCCACAGCCCGATCCCATGATGCAGCGCGGCTTTGTGCCGGTGGAATCAGGCGTATTGTACGAGGAGCATATCCCGGTGGGAGAGCCCTATGCGCAGCCGGCCGCCGAGCCTGCGCGCAAAACGCGCCGTCAGCGCGCGGCGGAAAAACAGACGGAGCAGATGGAGCCTGCCACACAGCCTGCGGAGCCGAGCGACACGCCGCAGCCCGCGCCTTTTGGCAGCTTCTTTGATCAATCCGCCCCCGCGCCGCAGCCCGATGAGCAGCCTCCGGAGGAGTCCGAGGATGAGCTGCCTTGGTATGAGCGCAGTGAGGATATCCCGCCTATCGATGATATACAGGTAGAGCAGCAGCGCATTCCGGCCGCATCCATGAAGCCTGTGCCGATTCCGATGAGCGCCAGCACGGTCAACGGCGGGCGGCATGTTTCGGGCGAGGTCAAGCAGGTATATACCGATCCTGCCGTCAAGCTGACGGGCGAGCGTATTCCTATCACGCCGCGCAATGAAAACGCGCCTAAGCAGGATCCCTTTGTCCAGAAGCACACGGCCGAGGCCATCCGCGCCGTTACGGGCAAGTATGCCTTCCCGCCGCTGACGCTGATGCAGGAGCCCAAGCGTCAGCTGACCGATACCTCCGCCGAGGACAATGGCCGCGCGCAGCTGCTGGAGCATACGCTGGCCTCCTTTAATATCGAGGCGCGCGTGGAGTATGTGGTGCATGGCCCGGCGATTACGCGCTTTGCCCTGCGCCTGGCTGACGGTGTAAACGTAAACCGCCTTAACACCATCTCCAACAACCTGGCCATGACGATGAAGGCCGTGGGTCTGCGCATTGAAATCCCCATCCCTGGCACGTCGCTGGTGGGCATCGAGGTGCCCAATCAGAAGGTCAGCATGGTGACGCTCAAAGAGGTGCTGGACAGTCCCGCCATGCGCGCCAATCCCTCACCCACGGCTGTGGCCATCGGCAAGGATATCACCGGCACGCCCATCATCTGCGAGCTGTCCGATATGCCGCATATGCTGATTGCCGGCGCTACCGGCAGCGGTAAATCGGTGTGTATCAACGCCATTATTCAAAGCATTCTCTATCGCGCTACGCCCCAGCAGGTGCGCATGATCATGATTGACCCAAAGCTCGTAGAGCTGCAGCCCTATAACGGCATTCCGCATCTGCTGACCGAGGTGGTGTCCGATCCCAAGAAGGCCGCAGCCGCGCTGGACTGGCTGGTGCAGGAGATGGGCGATCGCTACCGCAAATTCCAGCAGGCCGGCGTGCGCAATATCGCGGGCTACAACAAGAAAATGACCAACGACAACGACAAAATGCCCGATATCGTGGCCATTATCGATGAGTTCAGCGACCTGATGGTGCAGTGCCGCAAGAGCGTGGAGGAGTCCATTCAGCGCCTGGCCGCGCTGGCGCGCGCCGCGGGCATTTATATGATCGTTGCTACGCAGCGCCCCTCGGTGGACGTTATCACGGGCGTAATCAAGGCCAACATCCCCAGCCGCATTGCCTTTGCCGTGGCTAACAACGTGGACAGCCGCACCATTATCGATTCTGTCGGCGCGGAAAAGCTGCTGGGAAAGGGCGACATGCTCTACTTCCCGCGCAGCGAGTTCCGTCCCCTGCGTGTGCAGGGCTGCTTTGTGTCAGATAACGAGGTGTCCGAGATTACCGACTATATCAAGGAGCATAACGACGCGCTGTATGACGACCGCATCGACGAGCATATGGAGCGCGTGACGGCTGAGGAGGAAAAGGCAGCCAACAGCAAGAATGGGCATGCGGACGAGCCGGAATACCAGGCGGATACCGAAAACGAGCTGCTGCAGCGCGCCATCGCCATGGCGGTGGAGAGCGGGCAGATGAGCATCAGCATGCTGCGCCGCCGCCTGGGACTGGGGCATTCCCGCGCGGGCAAGCTGATTGATACCATGGCCAACATGGGCATCGTATCCCAGGATGAGGGCCCCAAGCCCCGCCGTACCCTGATTACCCGCGAGGATTACCTGAAAATGCAATCGCAGATATTGGACGAATAATCATTCATCTTCAATCAGGCTTTGCTGATTCATATCGGCGGAGCCTGTTTTGTTTCGGCAGTAGTTTTGCAAAATCAGCTTAATGCTGTGCTTTTCCTGCGGGGTAAGCTGACGGTAAAGCGTTAGCGTGCGAGCCTCGTCTTCCGTTTCAGTCCCTTCGTCCATGCTGTCAAGACGCGCTGGGATATCCGAATATCCGATTAAATAATCAACGGATACATGAAAAAAATCGGCAAATCTGATCAGTGTTTGCAGATCAGGCTGAACATTGTGGTTTTCATACTTGTTGATGGATTGCTGGCTGACCTGCATCATGTCCGCCAGCTTTTTCTGACTGATGCCGGCGTGCATGCGCAACATCTTTAGCCTTTCGAGCATTAAAAATATCACCTCCTTCCTCAGTTTATGCGGATGAATATTTATTTCAAAAACTTAAAGGTAGTTATTGACAACTAATGGTAGTTGTTGTATAATGAGCGCGACAAATGCGGAAAGCGGTGCAGCCGCTCGTTTACCATCATAGGAAGGGCGGAACGCACGGAGGCTCAATTGCTGCAAAGCTCAGGCATAGGCAGAGGAAAGGATGGAAAACAAACCGCTGTGCCTGTCTGACATGATGCGCCGCACCCGCATGGATGATTAATGCTTATGACAGCCAATACGGCTGTGATAAAGAACCATTATTTTGAAGGAGGATTCCACAATGAAACGCATCGTAAGTATTCTGGCAGTTCTTGCACTGCTGCTGTGCAGCACTGCCGCCCTCGCCGCCGCGCCGACACTTTCTGATGACTTGCCGAAACGAGTGTACTATGGAACAGAAGAACCTGTTTTCAATGTTACCTATAATGGATCGAAATTTCGTTGGATGAGTGTGTGGAAGGACGAGAGCGGAACCTTTCAATACGATAATTCTGATACGCATACTACTGATACACCTCTATTTGCCTTCTATCCAGGCAAGGCGGCAGCCGATGATTGGCTCGAATCGCATCCTGGTCAGAAGCAGGAATGCGTTCTTTTCCTGCTGGGTGAAGATTTTGAAAACATTGTTTTCGATTATACTAGAGCTTATTTCGAAGAGGACGGTAGAACGTACCATCTTCTCGAAAAGGGCGGCAAGCTTTCCGGTCACATCAATATTAAATACGATCCGAAAACGGATACCTACATCCCCGTCAGCCGCTACAAGTGGCAGCTGAACAACATCCGCTCGGTAGGCCCGCGCTTCTGCGATATTACGCCCGAACTGACTGACAAGTGGTTCCGCTTCACGCCTGTGGATCTGAGCCATGATGGCCTGCAGATGTTCGATATGATCTCCGGCGATCATTACCTGGTGGGCACCGTGGCCGTGCTTGTAAAGGGCGACAAGGTAAAGGTGAGCTACAAGTACAGCATTCCCAATGTGACCGAAAAGGATGAGTACACCTACTTCACCTTCTTCCCGGATTACGACAGCGTAACCACCGTTGAGCCCGAGAAGATTGAAAACCGCTTTGAGTATGACGTGGAATACAGCATCGCCAACGATCTGGGCGGCGATACCGACGTGCTGCTGTATATGTGCAACAAGGCCATGCATACTGACGAGTACACCCATGCCTTCATGGCGTACCGCACCGAGTGGATTGAGCTGATTGACAGCATGCTCAAGCACATCGGCAAGACGCTGGCGGAGTAACACATCATGCCCGGGGGAACGCCTGCTGTGCGGGCGTTTCCCCGGCAATACGGGAAAGTGAGATAGCAATATGTCCGAGTCAAACACCTTCGTCCGCACGCATAATCCCTCGCCGGTGGGACAGCTGAAGACGGATCGCGGATTCTGGAAGCTCTTTTTCCTGTCGCTGATTACGCTGGGGATTTATCCCATCGTTTTCTGGTCTGGCATCTCCAATGACATCAATGTGATTGCCAGCCGCTATGACGGCAAGAAGACCATGCACTACTGCCTGCTGTTTTTTGTGGTAAATCCGCTGACGCTGGGCATTGGCTACTTTGCGTGGAATCATAAGCTCTGCAACCGCATCGGCGATGAAATGGCGCGCCGCGGCCTGGAGCAGAGCATTTCGGCCAAGACCTTCTGGGGCTGGAACGTGCTGGGCATCCTGCTACTGGTAGGCCCGTTTGTCTACATTGCCAAGGTGGCCGATGCGATGAATGCGCTTGCGAGCCACTACAACCGCGAGGGCTGATTGATTGTTACACCTGCACAATACAATAAGCGTGCTGCCTTCTGGCTCCTTCGGCTTTTAAGCTGAAAGGAGCTTTTTGCCGTATATTGCCTGCGGGGTTTTCAAATGTGCGGTTCTGTGGTAAAATATGCTTGCCCAATGAAAGGAGAAACAAGCATGAACATTTGGCATGATATTTCCGCCTCGCGCATTACCCCGGAAGATTTTATCGCCTGCATTGAAATTTCCAAGGGCGGCAAAAACAAATATGAACTGGATAAGGAAACGGGTATGCTGATTCTGGATCGCGTGCTGTACACGGCCACGCACTATCCGGCCAACTACGGCTTTATCCCGCGCACGTATGCGGGGGACGGCGACCCGCTGGACGTGCTGGTGCTGTGCCAGGAGAGCATCCTGCCGCTGACGCTGGTGCGCTGCTATCCCATCGGCATGATCCGCATGGTGGACGGCGAATCGGCAGATGAGAAAATCATCGCGCTGCCGCTGCGCGATCCTTCCATGAATTGCTACCGCGACATCTCCGGCCTGCCCCGGCATCAGCTGGATGAATTCTCGCATTTCTTTGAGGTCTATAAGATGCTGGAAAACAAAAAGACCAAGGTGACCGAGATGTGCGGGCGCGAAGAGGCGGTTAACGTCATCCAGAACTGTATTGCGGCATACAACCGCAAATATCCGGATACTGCTAAGCAAAACGAAGGTTAATGATAATGCAGCTGTTTGATTCCCATTGCCATTTGGATGATGAAAAGTTTGATTTAGATCGCGCCGAGGCCATCGCGCGCATGCGCGAGGCGGGCGTAACGCGCTGCACCTGCGTGGGCAGCGATCTGCCGTCCTCTCGGCGCTGCCTGGATTTGGCGCAGCAATATGATTTTATTTACGCCGCGGCAGGCGTGCATCCACACGAAGCCAAGGATGCGCCGGCGGATTATCTGGAGCAGCTCAAGGCTCTGCTTGCGCAGCCCAAATGCGTGGCGCTGGGGGAAATCGGGCTGGATTACTACTATGATTTCTCTCCACGAGATATCCAAAAACAGGTATTCTCCGAGCAGTTAGAGCTTGCCTGGCAGCTGAATGTGCCGGTCATTTTGCACATTCGCGATGCGCATGGAGATGCCTATGATATGCTGCGTGCACGGGCGGATCGGCTGCCGCAGGGCGTGATTCACTGCTGCTCCGCCAGCGCTGAACTGGTGCGCGAGTATGTAAAAATGGGCTTTTACGTCTCCTTTGCTGGGCCGATCACCTTTAAAAAAGCCGCCTCGGTCGTATCCGCGTCGCAGACCGTGCCGCTGGAGCGCTTGCTAATCGAAACGGACAGCCCCTATCTGACCCCCGTGCCTCTGCGCGGTCAGCGTAACGAGCCTGCCTATGTGCGCTATGTGCTGGAAAAGCAGGCCGAGGTACACGGCGTGAGCGCAGAAGAACTGGCGCAGATCACCACGCAGAACGCAATGCGCCTGTATCGCATCCCGGCATAACAGCCACCTTTGCCGCATAGGATGGAGCACAAGGAGGTGGCGCGTATGCCCTGCGAGCCGGTGCGCATTGCCAAGTATCCATCCAAAGGCGGAAAGATCACCCGCATCATCGGCATTGTGCTGATTGTGGCGGGCGTGATCCTGATTATCCTGTGCGTGCCGTTGTGGGCGTGGCTGTCGTTGATTGGCGCGGCGCTGATGATCGTGGGGCTGCTGCTGCTTCGCAAATAGGAGGGATGCCCATGGCGGTGCGGATTGTATGCGTGAAGCTGCCCCGCGCGTTGCGCGGACTTGTGAGATTGTTTGCGAAAAAGGAAAAATGAGCCATACAAAAAGCGGAGAATGCCAACTGCGGCATTCTCCGCTTTGCTTATTCTCCCTTGATTTCCCGTTGCATTTTCTTGGTCAGCTTACTGAAAATCAGCTGGTAGCTCTGCGCGCACAGGTCGCGCAGCAGGACTTCGGGCACGCTGCCATCCAGAAAGATGGAAATCCAGTTTGTTTTATCCATGTAAAAGCCGGGCCGGATATCGGGATACTCGGTGCGAAGGGCCTGCGCGTGCAGGGGATCGCATTTGAGTGTCAGCAGGGGATGGCCGGCATAGGCATGATGCTCGGGGCCGGGCAGGCAGGTGGCGGCGAACATCTTGCCGCCCACCTGATAACGCTCCCAGCCCCACTCGGCCTTGTAATCCCAGGTCGAGCCGGGATAACTGCGCAGCAGCGCGTCCAAAAACGGATAATTGTGCGTCATATGCACCTCATAGATATTGGCTGTATTTTTGCGTCAGCGACAATACTTCGGTGGCAATCTCCTTCGCCGGGCGGCGCTGATACAGGGCGTCGGCGATGCAGCGGCCAATGATCGCCATGCTATCCTCGCGCATGCCGCGCGTAGTCACGGCAGGTGTGCCTAGGCGTAGGCCGCTGGTTTCGTTGGGTTTGCGCGGGTCGTTAGGAATCATGTTTTTGTTGGCGGTGATGTGCACCGCGTCCAGCGCCTGCTCCAGCTGCTTGCCGGTCATGGGTGCGCTGCGCAGATCCATCAGCATCAGGTGGTTGTCCGTGCCGCCGGATACCAGCGGGCAATCCTGCCCCAGCAGGGTATCGGCCAACGCAGCGGCGTTGCGGACGATCTGCTGCTGATATTGGATAAACGCAGGCTGCAGCGCTTCCGCCAGGCAGACGGCCTTGGCGGCGATTACATGCAGCAGCGGGCCGCCCTGCGTGCAGGGGAAAACCGCCTTGTCCACGGCCTTGGCGTATTCTGCGCGGCACAGAATCATGCCGCCGCGCGGGCCGCGCAGCGTTTTGTGGGTGGTGGTGGTAACGATATCGGCATAGGGCACAGGCGACGGATGGCAGCCCGCCGCCACCAGCCCGGCGATGTGCGCCATATCGACCATCAGGTACGCGCCTACTTCATCGCAGATATTGCGGAAAATGGAAAAGTCAATCGTGCGCGGATAGGCGGATGCGCCCGCCACGATCATGCGCGGACGCACGGCAAGCGCCTGCTCGCGGACGGCGTTATAGTCGATCAGGCCGTTTTCGTCGGTAGCATAGCTGTGAAAGCGGTACAGCTTGCCGCTGAAATTGACAGGCGAGCCATGCGTCAGGTGGCCGCCGTGATTCAGATCCATGCCCAGAATGGCATCGCCGGGCTGCAGCAGGGCCATATAGGCGGCCATGTTGGCCTGGCTGCCCGAATGCGGCTGCACGTTGGCATGCTCCGCGCCAAATAGCTGCTTGGCGCGCGCAATGGCCAGATTTTCTACTTCGTCTACAAACTCGCATCCGCCGTAATAGCGGTGGCCGGGATAGCCCTCGGCATACTTATTGGTCAAACACGTGGCCATGGCCTCGCGTACGGCGGGACTGGCGTAATTTTCCGATGCGATCAATTCCAGGTTGTCGCGCTGGCGCTGTGCCTCGCGCGAAATGGCGGCAAAAAGGGCCGCATCCTGCGATAAATGCTCCATAAAAGCTGATTCCTCCTTACAAAAAGACCGCGCCGGCTGCACGCCAGGCGCGGCAGATCATTACCATTTATTGTGTACCTTTTCGGCAAAGCCTGTCAGGTTCTTTACCTCCAGCGCGCTGCCGTCATCGAGAATCATGCGCCCGGAGTATCGGCCGAACACCTGATGCTGATCCGACAGGATGAGCTTTGCATCCGTGCAGGCGGCGCGATCCAGGATGGGCGCGAAATCCATCTCAAACCGCCCATCGTCGCTGGTAAACGTCCAGGGGGATAGGTAATCCTCCCGCCCGTTTTTCATGGGGATGTTGAACGTCACCTGCGATAGCTTGTGCGCGACGCCGTCCACAAATACCATGTTCTCACTGGCCGCGCTGGTATCGCCAAAGCCGTAGCCGACGTTGAAGCCGACACGCCGCCCCTGCGCGATGCCGGAGGCTGAGCCCCAGTACCAGGTGTTTTCATAGGTCCACACGCCGCGCCCCCAATCAAGCACCGCAAAGGACGTTGCGGGGGAAAACAGATACTCCCGCCCGGCGAAGAGCGCCCTCCCCTCGGCTCGAAGGCAGTTGATCTTTTGATTATAGTAGAACGCCTTTTCATCCTTGGCAAAGGGCGTTACGATGACCATGCTATCGCGGGGCGCGTCGGTCAGGGTGATATCAAAGCTGATGGCGTCCGTGCTGCGAAAATTCTGCATGCTGCCATACAGGCTGCGGCGAAGACCGTCGTTTTTGAAGTGCATTTCATACCCGCGGCCGGATACGTCGATATCCCCGCGCGCTGAGGTGGCGGGCAGCTTTCGCCGCCCCAAAGGCATAAAGCCCATGCGCGAGGTGGTCTGCTCCCATTTTGCGTCAAAATCCAGCAGGGAGATGCTGTCCAGGCTCATGTAGCCGTTATCGTCAATCGTCAGCGCCAGGCCGAAGGAAGCATTGCCGATATAGTAATAATCCCACTCCTTGATGCGCAGCGGAGAGGCCGCCACGCGGCTGCGGTCATATTGCAGCAAAAGCGATGTAGCGTAGCCGCGCTGGGCCAGGCGGCCGCGCTCATCATGCAGCGGGCCGGGCTGGGTGATGCGGTGCTGGGGTTTGCCGGGCATGGACAGCGCCTCCTTTTATTTGCCGTATCGATCCTCGTTTTGCTGCCGGTAATTGCGGCGCAGGTTGTACAGGTGCTTTTTATAATAGGCGCGGGAGATTTCCTCGGGCGCGATATCGTAGCACAGCAGCACGTCGTTCAGGTACATCATCACGTCCGCGATTTCCTCCGTCAGGCAATCGCGCGCATAACCAGGCTGCGACAGATGCGCCGGATCGTTCTTTTTGACCACGTCGATCACCTCGCCCAGCTCACCTGTCAGCCAAAGCAGCTGATTGCGGCCCGCAGTGGCGTCCAGCGCGCCCCATTCGGGGTGCTCGGCGTGCAGCTCGGTCTGCATTTCCAGCATGTCGGCCAGGCTCAGATCCAGCTCCTCCTCTTCCCAGGTCAGGTCGCGCATCATTTCGGTCAGCGTGTTATAGCGATAGGGCGTATCAAAATCCGGGTAGAACCCCTCGGGATCAAACAGCGCCCCGGCCATGCCCGCGTTGATGCCGCTGAGCAGGTCGATATCGCGGTCGCCGATCATGACGCACTGCGCGGGGGAAAGGTGATGCTTATCCATCAGGTACAGCAGCGCGTCGGGCGCGGGCTTGCGGGGAAAATGATCCTCCGAGGTGACGATATCGGTGAAATACCTGGCGATGCCGTAGTGGTTGAGCGCATCGATGGCATTGCGGCTGCGGTGGGTATACAGGTAATTGTGCCCGCCATGGGCGCATACGCTTTGCAGCAGGCGGATTGCGCCGGGGAATGGCGGCATGGTGTCATAGCCCTCGTCCTCGGCGTGGGCGTTATAGGCCAGCAGCACTTCCTTGGCACGCTCGCCTGCCAGCGTTTGCGCGGTATGCGGCAGGGAGACCTTGGTCAGCGGAAGCAGCTGCTCAATGCTTACCTGCATGCCGATTTCGGCAAAGGCCTTTTGCATGGCGCGGTTGATGCGCGGATAGGTGTCAAACAGCGTGCCGTCAAAATCCCAGAAAAAGCCTGTGAATTTCACTTATTTCTTTTCCTCCAGCATGCTGGTGCAGTGGGGGCAGCGGGTGGCCTTGTCATCGATTACGCTGAAGCAGTAGGGGCACTTGCGCGGTTCGGGCGCGGGGGCTTCGGGCTTTTTATGCTCCAGCTTGTTGATCAGCTTGATAAACAGGAAAATGCACAGCGCAACCAGGATGAAGTCAATGACAGTCTGGATGAAATTGCCATAGTTAAAGGTGGCAATGCCCGCCGCGGCGGCCTCGTCGATGGTGTTAATCACCGTGCCCTCGGGCGCTTTGCCCAGCAGCAGGAACATACCCGATACGTTTACGCCGCCCGTCAGCAGGCCGATCAGGGGCATAAACAGATCGTTGACCAGGGAGGTGACGATCTTGCCGAACGCGCCGCCCACGATAACGCCGACCGCCATGTCCATCACGTTGCCGCGCATGGCGAATTTCTTAAACTCCTCAAAGAACTTTTTCATATCTTTTTGCTCCTCTCGCGTAAATTATTTACATTTTATCATGCATTGCCGCGATATTCAAGGCTTTTCGGACCCGGAAAGCAGAATTCCCGCGCTTTCGGCCAGCGCGCGCCAGAATGAAAACAGCATGTGCGCGCACAGGCGGATGTTGGGCATATCCACGCGCGAAAGGATGGCGCGGGCGATGGGAAGGGTGTTTGAAAACCAGCCGCGCACCAGATCGTTTAGCGTCTGCGCCTGAGTGGATTGAAGAATATCAAACAATAGCTCGGTAAACTGCTCGCGCTGGGCAAGCGTCAGGTGCAGGAGCCATTTTTCCATTGTCAGCGCTGCCGCACGGCTGAACAGCGTCTGGGGGCTATCTACAAAGCCGCCGTCCTCCACCTGCCAAAAGTAAGGATAATGCTGCATCGGCCCCATCCATTTGCAGGCGATGGTGCGCACCTGCGGCGGCTGAGAAAACAGGATGCCGATCAGCGAGCCCTCGGGCAGCAGCACGCGCGTGCGCGCAGCCAGGACGGGGGTTAAAAGCCGCTCCAGTGTTTTGCTGGGCAGGCCGATTCTGCACGTCAGCGGGGGCATGGAGGGCGGCGTACAGCGCCAGATTGCCGCCCTTGCTGTGACCGCATAGCGACAGTGCGCCAGGGTGTGCCTGCGCCTGACGCAGCAGATACCGCAGCGCCTCCTGCTGCGAGGCAATACAGGGCTGGCAGCTTAAAGCCAAGTCTTCCTTCCAACCGGCCAGCGTGTTATCTGTGCCGCGATAGGCCAGCAGGCGCGCGCCGCCGATTGCCAGCGTCAGGGCGGCAAACTGCTGCCCGTCCGGGCACAAAAGGCGGGTGAAATCGATGAAGAGCATCTGCGCATAGCGCGGGGCATGCAAAAGCAACGACAGCAGCCGCTGATCGTCGCTGCGCTGAAAGGCAAAGCGCTTCTCTGAGGCGTCGGGACTGGGCGCGGCGGCAAGCATGGCGCGGATGGCCTGGGGCAGCGGGCAGGGCGCAAAGGGCATGGCAGGCAGAAAATCACAATAGGACAGCTGCGCGAAAATCAGTCTGTCCACATCGCAAAGCGGGCGCAGCGAAAAATCATCCGCTCCGCATGCTGAAACAAACGAAAACAAATCGCCCATGGCCGCGTCCTCCGTATCCTGATGGCTTGATTATAGCAACCCGGAATTTTCCTGTCAACGGCCGGGCTTGCCGCGCGCGGCAGAATACGCTATAATGAAGGCAAAAAGCAACGGGAGGCATTGCAATGAAGGCGCTTATGATCGGCGGAACGGGAGTAATCAGCACCAGCGTAACACGAAGACTGCTGGAACAGGGCTGGGAGGTCACGCTGCTTAATCGCGGGCAGCATGCCGCCGTGGAACGCCCCTTTGACGGCAACGTGCGGCAGATGATGGCGGATATCAACGATGAGGCGCGCGTGGCGGAGCTGCTGGGGGATAGCATATATGATGCGGTATGCGATTTTATCGTGTTTACGCCCGATCAGGCCGCGCGCGATGTGCGCCTGTTCCGCGATCATGCCCGGCAGTATGTGTTTATCAGCTCGGCTTCCGCCTATTGCAAGCCCCTGCCGCGCCTGCCTATCGCCGAGGATACGCCACTGGACAATCCGTACTGGCTGTATTCCAGAAACAAGGCAGCATGCGAGGAGCTGTTGCTGGCCGAGCATGCGCGCACGGGCTTCCCGGTTACGATTGTGCGCCCCAGTCACACCTATTGTGAGCGCAGCCTGCCGGTGCAAATCCACGGCGCGGGCGGCGCATGGGCGGTGCTGGAGCGCATGATGCAGGGCAAGCGGGTGCCAGTTGCCTGCGATGGCGAATCCTTGTGGGTAATGACCACGGCGGAGGATTTTGCCGTGTATTTCTGTGGGCTGCTGGGGAACCCCGCCGCCATTGGCGAGGCCTTTCACATCACCAGCGATGAAACAATCACCTGGAACCAGGCGTACCGCGCGCTGGCGGACATTCTGGGGGTGGATTATCGCCCCTGCTATGTACCCGCCTGGCTGCTGGCGCAAAGCAGGCTGTATGATTTTAACGGCTCAATCCTGGGCGATAAGGCGAACAGCGTGATCTTTGACAACAGCAAAGTGCGGCGCGTAACGGGCATTGGCCGCATTGATTTTACACCCTATGCCGTGGGAGCGCGCCGCTCGGTGGAGTATTTTCTTTCCCACCCGGATATGCAGCGTCCTGATCCCGATTTCCAGGCGTTCTGCGATCATGTGGAGGATGTTGCGGCTGGGATGATGCTGTAACGCAGGGAAGCCGCGCCTGCATGCGCGTTATCCCTCGCGCATGTCCCGCTGCCTGCCTTTGCGGCGCTTAAACAGCGTGCAGCATACCGTCATATCGTCCTGCGGCACGCCGCCGCAGCGCCGCATGGCCGCGCTCATCAGGGCGGTGCACAGCGTTTCGGGGGAGCGGTGCAGGCGATCGCGCATGAACAGCTGCACCTGCCCTTCCAGCGCGCGCATGCCGCCGCAGGCGTCGGCCAGGCCGTCGGTAAACTGAATGACCATATCGTTTTCATCCACGGCAAAGCTGTGGGTGGAGGATTGCACCGCGGGCAGGATGCCCAGCGGCAGCGCGCTGCTTTCCAGCACGCGCAGGGTATCGCCGCAGATGACCATGGAAGGGCACGCGCCCAGCTTGTCCAGCGTTACCTTGCCCTGCCACAGGTCGGATACGCAAAGATCCACCGTGGCGTATTGCTCCCCATCGGTGGAGGAAAGCATGATGCAGTTGATGGCCGACAGCGCCTGCGGCACATCATAGCCGGAGTCCAGGCACAGCGACAGCAATTCCAGCGTTTTTTCACTTTCCTCATGCGCTTGCCCGCCATGCCCCATGCCGTCGCTGAGCATGGACAGCTCCGTGCCGCCCGGCGCAGAGCGCAGCAGCAGCGAATCGCCGTTTTCGCCGCGTCCATCCCCCGCCGAAGCCGATAGGTGGTAGCACTCCACCATCAGCGGCGGGGTTTCTTCTATCTGGATGGTATCCTTGCTGCGCCGGGCGATGTGCAGCGGCAGATCCAGCTGCTGCGACAGTGCGCCGCAGTAGCGCTCCAGCATGCGCTGGGAGGTGAGGGGCGATTCAAACCGCAGCGCCAGCGAAACATGCTGGTGGATGCGCAGCGCGTACAGCAGCCGTCCCGGCACACGCATGCGGCGCAGCAGGTAGGCCGCTTCACCGATGAGCGCATCATCGTCGCGGTCGCAGTCGCGGCCGTCGGACAGATCGCCCATTGCCTGGGCAATGGCGGACAGATGCGTGCGTGTGGCCTCGCGCTCCCGCTGGGCATAGGCGCAGCGCAGGGCGCGCTGCTGGGCGGCGCGTTCACAATCCAGCGCCAGGGCGGGCCAGGCTTCCAGCCGGGGACAATCCGCCATGCGCGCGGTGCGGTCGCCATGCAGAAAATACTCGCTTAGCAGCGCCTTGGTTTCCGGGGATTTTTCGTGCCAGCAGCGGGGCAGCAGTTCGCACCCTGTGCACATGCGCTCCATCACGTCCTCTAACTGCTCTTCCTCATCCGGCACGCCCACGCGCACGGGTGGCAGCAGCTGGGATAAGCGCAGCAGGTTGCCTGTCCACTGCGCGCGCATGCATTGAGCGTAGGCGGAGGCATTGTCCGCGGCCTCCGGAGACATGCGCCGCACGGAGGCATACACGGTGGATACCATCCGTCGGGGCAGCAGCAGAAAGACCACGCAGGACAGCGCAGCAGCAGCCATGAAGCTGTAATCCATGGAAAAATGCACGGCGTAGCTGGTAAATGCGCCGCACAATAAATAGATAGCGCCGAGCACCCAGCGCTTGCGGCCATAGAATAGCCCGCATACAATGCCGGAGAAGGCGAAGCACACCGCATATCCATCGGCATGGCCGCACAGGGACAGCGCGATGCCCGCGATCAGCCCGGCGCACACGGCGGCCGTGCAGCCGCCCACGCAGGCGGAGAGCAGAATAGCCAGCCCGGCCAGGGCGAAACCGATATTCACCATGCCAATCGCTACCCGGCCCGCGCCGCACAACAGCACGGCGGCCAGCACCAGGCAGCACAACAGATCGTCAATGCGCACGCGGGCACGGCGTTCCTGTGCCAGCGCGGCGGCGTGGCAAAAGGCCGGGGTGCACAGCACGCCTACGATCAGCGACACCGTGCACAGAATCATATCCTCCTGTGTGCCGGGGGAGAAGATCATCATCAGGCACCGCAGCGACAGTGCGCAGGCAGCCCAAGCGGAGGCAATCCATACCGCCCGCGGCGGGCGAAAGCGCAGCAGCATCAGCAGCGCGCAGCCCGCATACTGCATCGGATCGATCGCTACGCCCCAAAGCAGGCGCAGCCCCAGGCTCAGCAATAGCCCCGCGGCGGGAAAAAGCAGCCCACGGCGGGTATACAGCCACGCGCACAGCGCGCACACGGCAAAGGGAGAGGGCAGGCGGAAGCACTCACTGAGGCTGAGAAAAAAGAACAAAAAGGCTTCCCCGAATTTGCTTGCCAGGGCGGGGCCGCTTTCGCGCAGATAAAGCCGCAGCGGCAAACGCTGCTTTTTTCTATGTGCGGCACGCTTCCTTTGTACAACCGTCTGCATGGCCTGATGCACGGCTGTCACGCTCCATATGCTGTGATTGTATACAGCAGTATACGCGCAGGGAGGGGATGGCCGCGTCGAAGCGGCGCGCGAGATACGTCAAAATAGCAAAGTCCCGCTCGAAAAAGCGCGGGAAACGGCTGAGTATCGGCAAAGCAACTGCTTTGGATAAGAAAATGCCGCCCGATGGGCGGCAAAACTGAAGCGTGCTTGCTATCGAGCCTTAAAGCAGCTCCTCCATTCGGTTCAGGCGGCGCAACGCCTTGCCCAGCCCCAGCGTCCACAGGCCGGGCAGGGCGGCGATTGCTGCGGCGGCCAGCGCAAGGGGAATATAGATCAGCAGCTTTACAAAGGCCGACAGCGCGGCCAGGTCGTCAAAAATCAACCCCAGCACGGCGGCGGATACCGCATCGTATTGCCGCCAGGCCAGCAGCAGCGTCAGCGCGGCCATCACGATGGCCAGTACTCTGCCCAGCAGCATGAAGCCGCGCCCGGCGCGCACATGCGAAAAATCAGCGTAATAGGCTGTCTGCGGGGCAACCACATTGGCGTGCGCGGGAGCGGCAGGCTCGCCCGAGGGCATGACCCGCTGCTGCACAGGCGCAGTATAGGCCGCGGCGTTGCGCGCCGGGGCGGCGTTGCCCGAGCCAAAGCGCCCCGCGCTGCGGGCGGCTCCGCACTTGGGGCAGATGGTGTAGGTATCTTCATTTACGGCATTGCATTTGATGCAGGTCCACATTGGTACTTCACGCTCCCATGGTTCATTCGTATGCCTATATAACGAATCAGGATGGTAAGTTCTTGCATTAAATCAGACGGAAATTTTGCAGATCATGGCCACCGCATGCGCGCTGACGCCCAGCTCCTCGCCTTCAAAGCCCATATGCTCGGTGGTGGTAGCCTTGACGCTGACCGCTTCCACGGACAGGCTTAGCGCGGCGGCGATATTCTCCCGCATCTGGTCGATGTGCGGAGCCAGCTTGGGGCGCTGGGCGATCACGGTCGCATCGATGTTCATGGGCGCAAAACCGTGATTGCGCAGAATTTCAGCCGTCTTTTGCAGCAAAACCAGCGAAGAAATGCCCTCGTACTGCGGACCCTTGTCTGGAAAATGCCGGCCGATATCGCCCAGCGCGGCCGCGCCCAACAGCGCATCGGCAATGGCGTGCAGCAGTACGTCGGCGTCGCTGTGGCCCAGCAGCCCTTTTTCATGCGGGATATCCACTCCGCCCAGGATAAAACGGCGGCCTTCCACCAGCCGGTGCGCGTCGTAGCCGTGCCCGATGCGCGGCATGCCGCTTAAATAAAACTCTGCCAAGGCAATATCCTCCGGGGTTGTCAGCTTCAGGTTGCGCGGGCTGCCGGGGCACAGATGCACCGGCACGCCCAGCTGCTCCACCAGCGCCGCGTCGTCGGTGCAGCGCTGGGCAATTTCGCGTGTGCGCGGCAAAGCAGGGCACGGGAAAAGCCCTGCGGGGTCTGTACGGCGCGAAGCTGCCCACGCGGCGGAGTATCGGCGACGATATCGTCCGCGCCCACGCGCTTGATGGTATCGGTGACGGGTGTGGCGGCCACGCCGCTGCCATACTTGCGCACGGAGGACAGCACGTTTTCAATCGTCTGATCGTCCACCAGTGGGCGCGCGCCATCGTGCACCAGCACGATATCGCAGTCCTCCGGCAAAAGCGACAGGCCGTTTCGCACGGATTCTTGCCGGTCTCCCCCGCCGTAGGCAACACCATCGACAGTTAATTGCGCGTCGTTTAGCGCCGTGCGGGTTTCATCTTCATCCTGCGGGCGAATCACCAGGATTATGCCGTCCGCATGGCGGCGCAGCGTGCGCAGGGCGCGGCAGAGCGCCGGCTCGCCCAGCAGGGAAATTAACGTTTTATTGGATTGCGTGCCCATGCGCAGCCCGTTGCCGCCGGATAATAAAATGCACCAGGTGCTCATTCGTTTTCCTCACAAAGCGCTTTCAACAATTGCTGATATACCTTGCCTGCGCATTCGGGCCAGCGGCGGGCCATGCGCTCGGCCATGGCATGCTCGGGCACGGGCAGGTCGATGCTCAGCCGGGCCACGTTGCCCTCCACCAGATTAAACTGTACCACGTATTCGCCGCTGGCGTTTTGCGTTACTTTGGCGGCGTATTGCTTCTCACGCTGAAAGCGCTGCTTCCAGGCCGGGGCACGGTCGCAGATGAGCACTACCTTGCTGTGCGGCAGGCGGTTGATAAAGAAGGATAGCGTTTCAAGCCCTGCGCTTGTGGGGGCGTACAGGTAGTCCAGCGGATGATTGGTGCGCACAAGCTGCCCCTCGTCTACCAGTTCATGCAAGGCCAGGGCGAGGTCAAAATAGCTCATGATATCGTTTTCAAACATGAAATACAAAAGCTGCGTATGCGTGCAGCCGCCCAGCTCCCTGAGCGCCAGCAGCGTGTAGAGCTTCCGGTCTGTTTCATCCAGCAACGCCGGCTGATTGGGTAACATACGCGCCTCCTGTCAAATCAAAGAAAAATATGTCTTACTTCTTAAATTCCATGCGTACGCCAAAAATCCTGCGAACGCGCGCGAATTTCATCCTCTGAGCGCACGAGCTGAGGATGATAGTGCGGCGGCATCAGCGCCTGCCAGCGTGGGTCGGCATAGCGGTCATCCAGCAGCAGCGCCATGCCGCAGTCGGTTTCGGAGCGGATGATCCGTCCCACCGCCTGCAGCACCCGGTGCATGCCGGGATAGCGATAGGCCATGCCAAATCCGTCCGCGAAGGCTGCGTCGTAGCAGGCGCGCAGGGCTTCCTGGGCAGGATTTACCTGCGGCAGCCCAACGCCTACGACTGCCGTGCCAATCAGGCGCGCGCCGGGCAGGTCAATGCCCTCCGAAAAGATGCCGCCCAGCACGCACAGGGCCAGAAAGACGGTATCCGGCGTTTCAAAACGATGGAGATACTCCGCGCGGGCGGCCTCGTCCATGCTGCGCTGCTGCACATGCAGGGGCAGCTCGGGCCGCAGGGCCAGCAGCTGAGCGCGGATCAATTCCAGATAGGCATAGCTGGGAAAGTAAGCAATATACTTGCCTGCCTGCCCATCATACAGCGCCAGCAGCGACAGCGCAACCTGCCGGGCTGTGGCTTCGCGCTGCTGATAGCGCGTATCCAGCCCGCGCTGGAGGATCATGAGATTGCCGCTGGGAAAGGGCGATGGCAGGGCGAAGGTGGCGTCCTCCTCCGTGCCGCCCAGCAGCTGACGCATGCGGGAAAGGGGATCCAGCGTGGCCGAGAAGTACACGCAGCCGCGCATGCGCCGCGTGCAATCGGCCAGGTGCCCGGCGATATCCAATCGCAACAGATGGACGCTTTGCTCTTTCCCATGGGACTGGTGCAGCGCCTGGTATTCCTGTGGATGCGCCTGCATGCGCTTCAGGCACAGCCGCGCCAGCAGCAGGGTGCGGTACAGCTCATGCGTACCCTCGGCCAGCGCTTCGCCCAGCACAGGGGTGAGGGCGGAGAGCAGCGCGTCCACGGGCGCGGACAGCTGCAATGCATCCTGGCAGGGGCGCAATGCCTGCAAATAGGCTGTCAGAGCCTGATAGACCGTGTCTTTGCGCCCGCGCAGCTTGCCGCTTTCACGGCGGATGGCGGCAGCTTCGCGGCTGTCCAGCGTGCAGGACAGCATATCGCGCACGCGGGAGGGCAAGTTGTGCGCCTCGTCAATCAGCAGCGTGGGCGTGCGCCCGGCCTCGAAGATGCGCCGCAGCGATACCAGCGGGTCAAAGGCGTAGTTGTAATCGCAGACGACCACATCGGCCGTTTCACACAGCAGGAGCGAAAACTCAAACGGGCACAGGCAGTATTGCTCGCACAGTGCATCGATGCGCGCAGGATCCCAGCGCTTTTCCCGGGAAATGTCCATCAGCGCAGGCAGCTCACGGTCATAGTATTCCTTGGCGCGCGGGCAGAAATCGGGATGGCAGCGCATTTCGGCCTGCGGACAGCGCTTTTCCTTGGCTGTCAGCACCACCCAGCGTGCGATCAGTCCCTGCGTGCACATGCGCTCTAATGCGTCCAGCGCGGCCTGCTGCGTGGTGCCGCGGGCGGTAAGATAGAAAATCTGCTCCGTTTTGCCCTCGCCCAGCGCCTTGAGCGCCGGAAACAGCGTGGCGGCGCTTTTGCCTGTGCCGGTGGGCAGGCAGGCGAACAGCCGCTTTTGCCGCACGATGGCGGTGTATACCTGCGCGGCCATCGCGCGCTGGCCGGGACGAAAGGCGGGATAAGGAAAGGGAAGCTGTGCGATGGAGGCGTTGCGCTGGGCGAGATAGTCATCCTGTAGGGCGCGGAAGCGCGCATAGGGCAGCACAATCGCTTCAAACTCCGCCGCAGCCTGCTCACGGGTGAGCGATTCGTCAAAGACCGCGCATACATCACCCTGCTGGGTGATATAGCTGACGCGCAGGGCGATTTGCGAAAGCCCCAATTCCTCGCACAGCATAAAGGCGTAGCACAACGCCTGCGCCCGGTGAGCGGGCAGGGGAGCGGCGGGCGGCTGCGCGGCACAGAGCTTTAATTCCTCCACCAGCGGCGGATCCTGCGTGGGATAAAAGATATCCGCCCTGCCGTACAGCTCCAGCGCAATCCCTGCGCGCGTGCCTGTCCAGCGCACGGCGCGTTCGTTCTCGGCGCTGCTTTGCTGCTGGCGCGCCTTGTGCCCCAGCATGCCGGCGTACATGGCCGCGGCGTTGGCGGGGGTCAGATCGCCCGCGCGCAGGGAAAACTCCACCAGCCGGCGGACGGATAATCGCGTGCAGGGGGAATCCATGGCGGGCGCTCCTTTCGTTTGAATCGGGGATGATATTATTGTAGTATCTGGACAAGCCAATGTAAAGGGCATATAATAAACACGTGAAAAAACCTTTGGAGGATGCAATGGACGAGCTGAAATGCACTGCGCTGGCGCTCAATGAGGATGAAACCGCGCACGCGCTGATATACAGCCGTATGGGCCGGGGCGCGGCGCTGCTGGGCGGCGACGCATACCCCATGCAAAAAAACATAAACGCCGCTGACTGGGCGGCGCGCGATACCCTGCAATTGGTGCTGGGCGATGAAACAGCGGAGGTGTTCGGCCAGAAAGACGGCAGCTTTCCCGCTGCGCTGGATGCGCTGCTGTATGCGCGCTGGCAGGCAAAAAAGCCCGGCCTGATCGTGCTTTCCTGCGCGGCAGCGGAGCATAACGCCCAGCATTTGCTGGAGGCGGCCATTGCCTGCGCCGTGGCGCGGCACGCGCAGCCGGGATATCTGCGCTATCTGGTGTCCGACAATGCTTTTTGCGCTACGCTGTCGGACTGCGCCGAATGGCTCATTGAGGCGGATGAGAAAACAGCCGCGCGCCTGCCGCTGCCCAAGAGCGACGCGGTGCGCTGCGTGCCCGATCTTTCTCCTTACGCGTTGCGCCGCACGCGCATGCTGGGCGGGGCGGGGGCGATGGCCGCCGTGTGCGCCTGCCTGGCCGGGGTGGAAACGCTGGGCGAGGCGTTCAAGGATGAGAATATTCGCACGCTGCTGGGCAAGGCGCTGACGGAGGAAATGCCGCCCGATGCTGGCTTTTCCCGCACGGAAAATCTGCAATACGCCGTGCAGGTATGCTCTTATCTGGAAAATGCCTGCGCGGGCGAAAAATGGCCTGAGATGGGCGAGAACCTGCTGGCGCGGTATGTGCGCGCCATCCTGCCCGCGATGACGGAGTACGAGCAGAAAAGCGCCGCGCTGCCCCGCCGGCTGGCCTTTGCCGTCAGCGCGCTGATAATGCTGTACAGCGGCGTGCGGCCGGATGATCAGGGTGTGTATACCCTGGCAGGCAAGGACGGCTCCATGCCGGTGCTGGATCGGGCCGAGGCGCTGCGCGCTTTCTCGCGCCTGAGCTGCGATATGCCCTGCGAGGCGCTGGCCTATGCCGCGCTGTCGGACTGCGAAATCTGGGGCTGTGACCTGCGCGAAATTGAAGGGCTGGAAGAGCTGGCGACCGAGCAGCTGCGCGATATGCAGCTGTTGGGCGTGTGCGAGGCCATGCGCAAAGCCAGCAAATAAAAAAGGCAGATTTGTTCATCTGCCTTTAGGGGTCTTACTTTTCCCACAGGGCTTCGGGATACTCACCCTCCTGCGTTAGCCTGGCCAGCGCCTCGCGCACAGCGGGAAGATCGGGCTGGTAGGTGATGCCGTACCACTTGCTGGTGGTGTGCAGCATGCGCACGGCGGATTCGCCATCGCGCAGGGTATCGTTGACCACGAAGGGCAGGTAATACTCGCCCTTGAGCGGGTTGGCTGCCATGGCGTTTTGGTAAAACGCGGGGAAGCGCGCCCACAGCTGATCCATGAAATCGGGCGTAAAGGCCCATAGGTTCATGGATACCGGCGTATCTGGGGAGAGCAGACGGTAGGTTTCACCGTCCGTGGTGGTCAGCGGGCCGTCGCAGGTGGAAATGATGTGCGTGTTTTCCACGATGCTTTCAAGATAGCCCTCGGGCGAGGCGTGGCATACGCCGCGCGAAACCGAGCCGTTTTCGGACAGGGTATTCTTCAGCAGAAAGCCCGTCATGGCGTATTCGCCGGGCTTGTGCGGCTGGGACAGAAAATCGTAAATCTGCTGGAAGGCGTCGCGGCCGTAGAAATCATCGCCGTTGATGGCGGCAAAGGGCGCGTCGATATACTCCCGGCAGCACATGACGGCATGGCCGGTGCCCCAGGGCTTGGTGCGGCCGGTGGGCACGGTGCAGCCCTCCGGCAGATGATCCAGGTGCTGGAGAACGTAGTGCGTCTCCATCAGCCCTTCCACATGGCAGCCGATCTTCTGACGAAAATCCTCCAGAATATCGTCCCGGACGACGAAAATCACCCGGCGAAAGCCCGCACGGTAGGCGTCGAAAAGGGAATAATCAATAATGCACTCGCCATGAGCGCCAAAGGAAGCAAGCTGCTTGATGCCGCCGAAACGGCTGCCGATGCCGGCCGCCATGACGGCCAGAATGGGTTCACTGCGCATGAAATCAATACGCTCCTTGTCCATTTTTAAGATGATTATACCACAAACGGCAGAATTTGCAAATTTGGTTTACAAATGGGAGGGAATGCCGCATGCATATCGTATTATACGCGCCGGAGATTCCGCAAAATACAGGCAATATCGCCCGCACCTGCGCGGCGACGGGGAGCGTGCTGCACCTGATTGAGCCGCTGGGCTTTGAGCTGAGCGATAAATATCTCAAACGCGCCGGGCTGGATTACTGGCATTTGATGGAGTTGCATGTCCATCCGGATTTTGATACAATGATGGCGGAATATCCGCATGCCGTTTATCATTTTGCCACCACCAAGGCTCCGCGCGGCTATCATGAGGCCAGCTACGGGCCGGATGATTTTCTGGTGTTCGGCTGCGAAACAAAGGGCCTGCCCGAATCGCTGCTCAGCCGGGTGTACGATCGCTGCATCCGCATTCCCATGCGCAGCGAGGCGCGGTCGCTGAACCTGAGCAACTCCGTGGCCATTGTGCTCTACGAGGCGCTGCGCCAGCAGGGCTTCCCCGGCCTGTGCGATCACGGCGCGCTGACCGGGCGGCAGGATGACGCGCAGCCCTGGATGGACTATGTGTAACGCGAAAGGAAAGAAATAGAATGTATCAGCAGGATAACCGCGACGCGTATTTTGAACGCAAAGAGGAAGAAAAAGAGGCGCGGCGGGATCGCTGGCGGCTGGCCATGGGCCTGATGGAATTTCTGGCCGTGGTGGCGGGCGTGGCGGTCACGCTGGTGCTGGTGCTGCTGATCGTAAGCCTGCTGTCCTGGCTGCGGCAGGATGCGTCTGCTACCTTTGACGTTATTTTAGCGCTGTTTAAGTAACCGCACAAAAGGGGAGACTACGCCTATGAAAACCTCCTGGCAATCGCTGTATGATGAGATTTTTGCCTGCGAAAAGTGCGAGCTGTGCCGCCGCATCCACAACAAGGTGCCAGGGCAGGGGGATATTCATGCCCGGCTGATGTTTATCGGCGAGGGCCCCGGCGCGGACGAGGATATGCAGGGCCTGGCCTTTGTGGGCGCGGCTGGGCAGCTGCTGACCAAGATGATCGCCGCCATGGGCATGACGCGCGAGGAGGTTTACATCTGCAATATTGTCAAGTGCCGTCCGCCGCAGAATCGCACGCCCTTCCCCGAGGAGGCTGCGGCCTGCCTGCCCTATCTGCGCCAGCAGGTGGCGCTGGTGCGCCCGCAGGTGATCGTGCTGCTGGGGGCGACGGCGGCCAAAACGCTGCTGCGGCCGGATTTTCGCATCACCCGCGAGCACGGGCAGTGGGAGGAACGCAAGGGCGTGTGGTTCCTGCCTACCTACCACCCTGCCGCGCTATTGCGCGATGAAAGCAAAAAACGCGACGCCTGGCATGATTTGCAGCTGGTGATGGCAAAACTAAAGGATCTGGAGGCGCAGTGATATGGCGGATATGCAAGCGTTTGAGCAGGAGTGCACGCAGTTTTTTCGCCCCCTTTGGCCGGGCGAGGATAAAATACTGGTCTTTGGCGACGGCAATACCGATCATCCCCCGCTGATGCTGATTGGCGAGGCGCCGGGCGAGCAGGAAACCCTCAAGCGCCGGCCCTTCGTGGGCAAGGCGGGCAAGAACCTGGATGGCTTTCTGGAGCTGATGGGCATGGAGCGGCAGGAGATCTATGTCAGCAACGTGGTCAAGATTCGCCCCACGGCGCGGGGCGCGTCCGGGCGCGTGCGCAACCGCGCGCCGTCCAAGGAGGAAATTGCCCTTTTCCTGCCTTTTTTGATGAAGGAAATCGATCTGGTCGCTCCCCGTGCCCTGGTGACGCTGGGCAACGTGCCCCTGCGCGCGCTGACAGGGGATAAATCCACCATCGGTGATATGCACGGCGCGTGGCACACGGCGGTCAATGGCCTGCCGCTGTTTGCCCTGTATCATCCCGCGGCCATTATTTACCGGCGCGAGCTGCTTAGCGTGTATGAGCAGGATGTGTGCAGCCTGCGGGATTCCCTGACAATTCAGACGCAAAAGTGATGCTTTCAGGCATAAGCTGTTTTCATCGCGCGTGAAATATGCTATGCTGACCTCACAAAGCATGAAGGGAGGCGCGCTGCGATGGAATGGCTGATACCAATTATCATCTGCGTGCTGGCGGGCGTGATTCTGCTGATCGTGGAAGCGTTTATGCCAGGGTTCGGCGTGCCCGGCATATCGGGCATCATCCTGCTGCTGGCGGGTGTGGCCATGACCTGGTATGAATACGGGGCCATGGTCGGGCTGGGTACCACGGTAGCCGTGCTGGCGCTGGTGGGCGTGGCGATATCCGTATCGCTCAAATCCGCGTCCAGCGGCAGGCTGTCAAAATCCGATCTGATTCTCAATGATACCGAGACCCCGCCGTCCGAAAACGCGGATATGCAGCTGCTGGTGGGCAAGGAGGGCGTGGTGAAGAACACCCTGCGCCCTGTGGGCACTGCTGAGTTTGACTGCGGAAAGCTGCATGTGACCAGCGACGGCGAATATGTGTCCGAGGGACAGAAGGTTCGCATCGTCCGCGTGGAGGGCACGCAGATCTTTGTAAACAAAATCTGAAAGTGGACAAAAGGAGAGGAAAACTATGGGATTTGATGGAGCAACCGTAATGATTCTCGTATTGCTGCTGCTGGCGGTCGTGCTGGTGCTGGTGTTCCTGCGCTATGTGCCGCTGGGGCTGTGGGTACGGGCGCTGTCCTCGGGCGTAAAGGTCAAGGTATCCGCGCTCATCGGCATGCGTCTGCGCCGCATTTCGCCCCATCGTCTGGTGGATACGCTGATCATGGTGCGCAAGGCCGGCCTGGATATCACCCTGGATCAGCTGGAAAAGCACTTGCTGGCGGGCGGCAACATTGAGCGCGTGGCCAAGGCCATGATTTCCGCCCAGCAGGCCAGCATCCCCATGACCTTTGCCGAAGCCTGCGCCATCGATCTGGCCGGCCGCGACGTGCTGCAGGCCGTGCAGATGAGCGTCATTCCCAAGGTCATTGAAACCCCGCCCATCTCTGCCGTGGCCAAGGACGGCATCGAGCTGCGCGCCAAGGCGCGCGTGACCGTGCGCACGGATGTGAACCGTCTGGTGGGCGGCGCCGGCGAGGAAACCATTATCGCCCTGTCTCTTATACACATCTGAC
>ERZ1026884.448-NODE-448-length-27638-cov-13.210746_pt1 | contig 27638 bp, 22 predicted proteins | sample MGYA00380172_ERZ1026884 | MGnify/ENA primary metagenome ERZ1026884 (study PRJEB33269, sample SAMEA4719808) | human gut metagenome | biome: human-associated habitat; feature: organic feature; material: feces | place: Cameroon | collected 2013-10 ... | reverse complement strand
CTTTTTTTGTTTAGGAGGGTATGGCATCCTGCCATACCCACGCCGCCTTATTGCTTTGTTGGTGCAGCAGGGACTGCTGCACCCCCTGATCCTGGTAGATAACTTCAAATCCTGACAGATGAAATTGTTATCTGTCAGTCATTAACCTTCTGTAACGTAGTACATTACACGCAGACTGACAGATATGATAGATAAAAACACATGTTTTTATGTTACAGCAATATTTTTTTCGTCTATTGATAATTGGCAATAAAATTGATATAAAAACGATGTAAACACAAATGGATTATCAATTTATTTTGTACATTTGCATACCACTCGAATAATCACTTAAAACTTAATAATTATGTTGAACAAGAAAATCGAAGAGGCTCTCAATGCCCAAATCAACGCCGAGCTTTGGTCGGCTTATCTCTATCTTTCAATGGCTGCTTATGCTCACGCTAACGGCAATCCGGGAATGGGCAATTGGTTTGAGGTACAGTTTCAGGAGGAGCAGGATCATGCCAAGATCATGTTCAATTACATCATACAGCGTGGCGGACGTGTTGAACTGAAACCTATTGACGCTGTGCCTACAACTTGGGAGTCGCCGCTCGCCGTGTTCGAGGCTACACTTGCCCACGAGCAGAAGGTGACATCACTCATCAACAATCTCTTCGCTCTCACAACAAGCGAGAACGACTACGCTACGCAGAGTATGCTCAAGTGGTTCATCGATGAGCAGGTGGAGGAAGAGGAGAACGCACAGAATATCATCGATAACCTCAAGATGATTCAGGGCAACGGCTATGGTCTGTATATGCTCGACAAGGAGTTGAGCGCACGCAAATACACTCAGGCTTCACCTCTTGCAACAAAGGCTTAATCTTCTTGGGAGGGTATAGCAGGGATGCTATACCCACCTATAATTATCCATCCGCTTATATTTTGTAGTTCGATCCTGGTAGATGAATTTATAAACTGCCAGATATGATAGATAAAAACACGTGTTTTTGTATTTATTGTTTCTCATTATAATACGTAACTTTGTTTCCTAAAAAATCGTAAAGTTAAACCAAATTATCAAGTCTTTATAGACCAAGCAATGTCTTGTTTACCATGATAACAATCTACGATAGTAGAAATTATCAAGTCCTTATAGACTATATCAAACGTTACTTCTGTGTGCCTTTATCTACGATAGTAGAAATTATCAAGTCCTTATAGACGTCAGCCTCGATGTTGTCACGCTGCGCTTTATCTACGATAGTAGAAATTATCAAGTCCTTATAGACTGAAAGAACATGATTGCTGTTATTATTAAAATCTACGATAGTAGAAATTATCAAGTCCTTATAGACCAGTTACATATTCCTATTAACCCAATATCTACGATAGTAGAAATTATCAAGTCCTTATAGACTTGGTACACGAAAGGCTGAAAAGTTATCTATCTACGATAGTAGAAATTATCAAGTCCTTATAGACATCGGTGTACATAGCTTAATCCGTTTCTATCTACGATAGTAGAAATTATCAAGTCCTTATAGACCTTGAAACAGAGTGCTAAACCTTATTATATCTACGATGGTAGAAATTATCAAGTCCTTATAGACTATGCCTTTCTTCTGTGTGTCAACAATTATCTACGATAGTAGAAATTATCAAGTCCTTATAGACTCTTATTGTTTGCAAATTTACATAAAACTCTTTATATAAAGGCTTTTTGATGAATATTTTTTAAGATATTTATCCCCCATACAGAATGGAATATTGTGTAAAGGTTTAGGAAGTTGTTAGTAATCAGTTTATTATGTATGTATGATGAAAAATATAATGACTTATGTTTGTTATTTAAAAGTATACTACATCTTGGTCTCTATGGATAGCATTACCATATTTAGTTCGTTTTTCTGCTTCAATGTCAAAAAGTATTACGCTATCATCAGCAGTGAAATGTTTTGCATAAGCTTCAATCTTAGACATAAGATTATTAATAATTCTTTTTGTATTCCTTACTTCATACACAGAGAATTGAAGCCGAATGGCACCATTACTTTTAAGCATTTTTGAAAAGTTCGTGCGCATTTTGTCGTCAGAAATATCATAACTTATAATTATCATTTAAACTCGAAAATAGGATATTCTTGTATTGATTTACAACCCATGAAACTTCTTGCGTTCTATCAGCAGATGTTTATCTTGTTTGTAGATATCTATTTTGCCAGATATTCCCAATTCGTCACAATAAACGGGGAGCGACATTACATCGCTCCTTCGAGTAGAACTTTTCTTTTCATCAACACTATGGTGAGCAATGGTGCCTTTAATCTGTGGAGTGGCTTTATACAAGTCTTCGTCCGACTCCATATACACGCTATGTAAGTATATGGAGTACGGACAAAAGATAAAGTCATTCAGCGTAGAAAGCGGAATGTAGTCATTCATTTTTATATGGTTTTTGTTGTGCAAAGTTGAGCCAAGCCTTGTTGGAAATGTCGTACTTAACCTTACCTAACTCCTTCGCTTCTTTTATTTGCCTAATAAGCATCAGTCCCTTGCGGGCAATGTTGTAAGCACCATTAGCATCCGCATTCTCAGGAAGTTGATCACCACAAGAACGGCTATCGTAGAATACTCCGTTTTCATCGGCAACTGGAGAAAGGATATAATCTTCGTCAGTACCAGCCTTACTATTACGCAATTGAAGCAGCAATCTCATAAACTGCATCAAAGGTTCGAGATACTTTCGTCTTTTACCTTCCAAATTACGGATTGCATCTTTTAGATTCTCATGAATATCAATGTCTGCTTCTCCAAGTATTCTTTTGAATTCATCTGTCAGCGCTACCACTTCAGAATCCCAATTATATTGTTTGGTAGGATTTTTAAATGAACGCAAACGCTTACCATAAGTACAGAGCGTCCACTTAGTACGTGTACCATGCGCCTTCTGAGTGAATTTATCGTAATCAAATTCAAACTCAAACCAGTCTTTCTCCTCATTATAACGAATCGCATCAAATTTACTAAAGAATTCAAGCGCCTTATCTGCATTCGTATATCTCGTATCAAAGAGATTTACAAAACCAGTAGTAGGATCTATTTTACTAGTATTCCATGCTGGGATATAGAAAAGACATCCATTCTGATGATCACTTTTCTTGAAATTTTTAAATTCAGAAGTAAGCTGAAGTGCATGCAACAAACCTCCCGTTTCATTGGCATCTTTATGCTTGTCAACATAAAAATTCAACTTGTCAATTAGCATTCTTTCGAATTGCTCATATACGTTACGCTCGATTTTTTGTCTACCTCTGATAAAACCAGGATTCAAATCTTCAAGTACAACAATTGCATCGTATTCTACCATCATTTTACTAATGATATGTACTACTTGACTTAAATAACCTCGTTTTAAATCTTTGATATTCGCTATCATCTTCCAATTGCGGCGAGCTTCTTTATTTTCTCCTTCTCGTTCTGTCAGCAAACCTTTATAATCAGTTCCCTTTGCATTATGATCATCCTTGAGAATATTGAGAGACTTCTGCATGACAATATTTCCTTCCATATCAATTAAAGACAGATAAATCAAATTACGTTCTCCGCGATCAATGCCAATAATATGTTTGATACCTCCGTTACGAATTATCTCACGAACTTTTGAATTAATGTCAAATTTATTTGGTTGCGAATAATTCAAATTCATAGACAAATGAAAAAGGTACTTATCTTTTATGAAACGTTTATTCTTTACTATCTCATAGTCAAAAATACTCTTTTTTTTGTCATTGAGTTTGTTTTTGTTGGCAATAAACTCATTAGCTTTATGTCTTGCTGTTGTTTCTGCCAAACCTTTAGTCTGATGGCGAAAGAATACCATTCCGCTTCCTATGGAAAAAACATTCTGCGTCATTCCAAGAAGGGCTTTGAGATACATTGTATGAAGATTCTCAGTTCCTCGACTTTTTCTTAATCCTTTAGAAGATTTTTCTGCATAAGAAAGATCCTTGTTGCTCATCTTAAAAAGAAACAAAGGCTTCTTCTCTCTCTTTTTAGCTTCTTCTATTGCTGCTGTAGCAACGGGGAAATAGCCGAATGATTCAGATGGCAATTTCATTATTTCATCAATAAAGTCGTCAATATCCAAGTCTGTTTGAGTGGCCAACTCTATTGCAGCGGGTACACGACTCAAAGAAGCCAATGTTGCAAGAATATGCTGCTTCATACTATTGTAAGCATCAACAACATTATCGTCATTCATCAAAATTTGATAAAATCCTGCATAATCCTGCTTTAAGCGCTTGAGATATTTTGGCACATTCTCATTATCTTTAGGAACCAGTTTCTTCTCCAAATGTAGTTTTGTTACAGCATTATTAAATGCTGAAAGCACTGCATTCGAATCTTCTCCATAGTTGCCCACATAGCTTTTCCCTAGTAAAGTTTTTGATTTCAGTTGATAGTAATCAAATCTCTCATACATGCCATCTTCATAACCGATAGTTGCATCATGACGAAACAGCTTAGCATCTGAAGATACACCCAAATAAAAATCATATTCACCAATTTCATTCTTCTTTCTGAAGATATACCCTCCATATTGTGTTCCATTGTCAGATTTAGTTTGGTTATCACTCCATCCAGATAATAACTTACCATTATTCTCAAAACATAGCTTTATTTTCTCAGGATTATATATCTTACGGGAGAGCCAATTGCGTACCTTATCATAAAGCGGTGTAATGATGTCGAGTTCATCCCACACTTTATGAAGTTTTGCATCAAACTCATTGTCTTTATCAGCTTCATCACCATGACCTAATAAAGGCTTGATAAAGCGCTGTAATCCCTTATAAACTTCGAGCAACTTTTGAACGACTGCAGTATCTGAGTCAGACTGGGCTATTTCACCATGTTCCGCAGAGAAGAGATACGATATAGCACTATAAGCACCATCAATTTGCTTAAAGAAATCATTATTACTTTTTCCACCTTCACGACAATAGGAGCCCAACAGTCTATAGTATTCATTAATAGTGATGTGTTCTTTTGTATCGACTAATCGATTAAGATAAGCAATAGAAAAGCTATCCTCTTTTTTGTACAATTTATCTATACGCTCATCATACAAATTAGGCTTTTCTCTTTGCTTCTTTGTAGCAGGATTCTTTCTTTGCAGTTGGTCTTTGATTGCCAAAGTATAAGTGTCATAATATCCAAATATTTGCTGTGAAATAGAGGTCAACCCTGAATCTTTTGCAATGTAAATATGCTCAAGGTCAAAATTATCTATATTGAGCAATAAGTTGCGAAGACTATCATCATCATCACCTACTAAAACTTCTTTCAAAGATTCGTAAGCTGCTTTTATGGCAGTCAGCATCTCTTCATCACTTTCAAAACGTTCAGGTAACCATGACGGAGTAACTCTATCACTCAAAATCATTTTATGTATTTTTTTGAGCAATGGAATGCGAACATTTTTGTGCTGTTGCTTATAGAGATTTACAGCTTTATTGACTGCTCCTACAATATAGTTATAGTTATCTATCTTTTTCTGAGTAAGTGTGTTGTTGAAATAGTCAATCTGGAAAAGATCAGCCAGATGCTTTCCGTTAAGAGTATCAGTAAATTCTGCCTCTATACTGGAAAAGTACTCATTTACTCCTGTCTCAGAAATTTTATTAAAGGATGCTATATTATCAAGAAACATCGGCAAATTCTCATGAATAAGTCGATAAGCTATAGTACCAGACTTGGCATCGCCAGAATATAAATTCTTACGATTGTCATAAAACGCATCAAAGTAAGTGGTAAATTTGCTAAATTTGTTCACCACCACCCTCTCTTCCTCACTTACAAAATTAGGAAGATAGTTCGTAATAAGTTCTTTCTTGAATAAACCAACAAACAAAGGATTCTTTTTGAAACTTTCTGTTATCTGATTACGCATTTTGGTCTTGATATTGTCAAAATCCACAGCTTCTCTATTAGAGTTTTCTGCCAATGACACATATTTCTCTAAATCATCTTTTTCGATTTTAACACAGTTAAGACACTTATCGATAAAATCCTTATGATAACGATCAATTATATCCTTTACAATTTTGTAATCTTCGGCACGCTGATCATCCTGCTCAATAAGCTTTCTTGCTTCAATGAGCTCTTGAGTCTTACCTACTGGCTTTAATTCTACCCCAATAGTCTTAGTTAAAGAATACAAGCCTGTAAGTTCTTTTATTTCTTTCATATGCTTAATTTTTATATGTTATTTTCTATTATTTGTTTTTATTTTCATTCTTGCCTCCACTCTCTTCTCCCTTCCGATAGTTTCAGGGTAACTATAAATCCCCCAACCTTCTTCTTGGCTATTCTTATTTATCCGCTCGTCATACCACCAATTGTAATGCTCACGAGATATCATACGTATATCCCATGCGGCGTGTACTTGTGCTGCAATTGAGACACCATATAGTTCTTTTAGGTCAATCATTTCTTCGAGAGTGAGTTGCTCACGATGTTTACCTCCCATTTCTTCGATAAATGTCTGTTTGGGGAAGAGAAAGAAATTGGCGAATTTGTTGCACATCTTTTCAACGTTGCAGTCGTCGGAGAAATGCAGCAGGATATGGGCAAGTTCATGGCAAGCCGTAAATCGAAGTCGTTCGATAGTCGTTTTTTGTGGACGCATATCGACAACTATCAGTGGATGGGTTTCGTCGGCAAACGTGCTAAGTCCCCAAATTTCATCAGGCAGTTCAGCTGAAAGAATCTTAACACCCTTTCTCTCCATGAGTCTTAACACAGTAGGCAAAGGGCCACTGCCACACTTCCAAGCCTCACGCAAATGATCGGCAGCAAGGATTATATCGTCAAGAGTAGAAACAGTTATGTCGGCCAGTGGGTTAGAGAAACCAGACTTCAATCCAATCTTCTTCTCCATGAGCAGATAGCGTTCAGCCCAATAACTCAACATTGCTTCAAGCTGCTGCAAATCCTCCTCTGACAGCATATTATCTCCAGTAGAACGAAGCATTGGCATATCTATTTTTGTTGATTTGCCATAGAAAAAAGATTCGTTTACACCAAGTGTTTCAGCAAGTGCCTTTACCATGTCTGGTTTAGGTTGCATTACACCTCGTTCATAATTATAAATGCTTTGACGAGTGACACGAACATTGGCAGCCTTAGTCAATTGGTCAAGACTATAGCCACACATTTTTCGTGCTTCTCGTAGCCGTATTGGAATAAAAGATATTTTCATTAGTTTTTTGTTTACAAAGATATATAAAATATCGTATTATGTAAATAAAACAAGCGTGATTAACATATATTTAATCATGTGATTCGTTTTGTGTTGTCTTCGGTTTGTACTATCTTTGCAGAAATAAAAATAGTATTATGGAGAAACAAACAAGATATAGCGAACTACTCTCTCAGATTGAAGTATTCGCCAATGCGGATGATAATGCAATAAGTGTGCTGGCGAATTGTGCAGCTGTGATGAAGATGTTGTTCCCGAAGGAATACTTCTGGGTCGGCTTCTATATAGTGGAAGGCGATGAACTGATACTCGGTCCGTTTCAGGGTACACCGGCATGTACACGCATCAAGTTCGGACGCGGAGTATGTGGCACGGCATGGAAGGAGCAGCGCACACTTGTTGTTGAGGATGTCGAGAAATTCCCTGGTCATATAGCCTGCTCGTCGCTCTCCCGATCGGAGATTGTCGTTCCGTTGAAGCACAATGGAGTGGTGGTTGGCGAAATAGACATCGACAGTACCCAGCTCTCCACCTTCGACAATGAGGACAGAATATATCTTGAGCATGCGGCAGAGATGATTGCGCCTTATATGGCGAAGCTCGCCATACCTTTATGAATCTATAGTGTGCGTGGGTATGGCAAGAATGCCATACCCTCCTATAATGCTGCATAAGTATGGCGAGACAGTTCTGTTTTATATAGATCTTAGGGTTTAAAAGCAGAAAAATGTAAGTTTGTAGTTAAAAAGTTGCGTGATTGTTTGGTGGTTTCAAAACTAATACGTACCTTTGCAACCGCTTACAGAGCAATACGGGTAAGTCTTGCACGGCCAGCTCCCTTCGAACCCTCCAGGACGGGAACGTAGCAAAGGTAGTTGGTTGTAGCGGCGCGATGTAAGTAGCTTGCCCACCCGCCTCTTTAGCTCAGTTGGCCAGAGCACGTGATTTGTAATCTCGGGGTCGTTGGTTCGAATCCGACAAGAGGCTCAAAATGATGACGAGACAAGACTTTAAGTTTTGTCTCGTTTTTTTGTATTTGCATATCTGAGGTGTTACACGGTTGCGTCTCGGATGCAATGTGATGGTAAAACATGATGCGGTGGAGTTTGTCACTTCTGCTGCGTTTAAAAAAAGAAGAATTATGGAAAAGATAGACATTACGACACTCAACGATAATGTGTTCACAACTATTGGTAAGGAGTGGATGCTTGTTGCTGCAGGCAACGAGGAGAAGTTCAACATGATGACAGCTTCTTGGGGTTGTCTTGGCTGGTTGTGGAACCGCCCGGTGGCTATTGTGTACATCCGTCCGGAGCGTTATACACACGAGTTCATAGAGGCTAACGACACGATGAACCTTGTTTTCCTCGGCAACTCGGAGGAGGCACGCAAGGCGTATGCGTTCTGCGGTGCTAAGTCGGGCAGAGACTTCGATAAGGCGAAGGAGGCCCATCTCACACCCGTTGCAACCGAGAACGGCTGCGTAACATTCGACGAAGCACGCCTCACACTCACCTGCCGCAAGCTGTACAAGACGCAGATTCGTCCGGAGGAGATGCTCGACAAGTCGATAGAGCAGTGGTACGGCGAGAAGGGCGGCTTGCACGACGTGTATGTGGTGGAGATTCTTGACGCTTACAAAAAGTAATGCGCTAATAAGCAAAACCATTCTATATACATAATATTATATCGTACAGGTCAATTAACATTCAAACCGAACTTTAATGACAGAGAAAATAGATAAGTATAAGGTTCAGGCGGCTTTGGTGCGCTCGTTCTTCGATGCCTTCTCGCATGGCGTGATAGAGAGTCAGGTGGAAGACCGGAAGGAGAAGACGACACCGCAGTCGGTTAAGAAGCTGATGTTGGAGCATTATGAGCACATCGCGCCCGCTTTCTTCGATATCATGTTCTTCCCGTTGGCAGCCATGAACTACAAGTACGAGGACATTGCAGCACTGGCTCGCGAAGCGCAGCAGCGTGGCGACGACATGATGGCACTTGTGCGCACGGCGTGTGGCGACGAGGCGTACTACAACGCTATGGTTGAGGAGTACAAACGCAACTTCTCGATGCTGCTTGCAGGCAAATATCTCTCAAATGCCGACCATCTTGAGGGTTATGTGCGCAAGGCGAAGGAGGAGACGGAAGCATCGGTAGACTCCGACCGTGCCATCGAACTGACCGTGCGTGTCGTGATGTTCGCATACGTTCGCGGTCTGCGTCAGACGGGGGAGGGTGCACGTTTTGATCGGTCGGCGCACTTGGGACAAGTGCACCCCCTACGTGGGGCTACGCTCTTCCGTTTGATGCTCGACGCGATGAACATCCTGCTGCTCGATGGGGCTGTCGACTTTGCTGACGCAGAGGCTGCAGACCTTGCTTCGCTCTTTTTGAAGGTTTGTCAGACGCAGCATAACTTCACGGTTATGACCAACGAGATGGATCGTACATACTCTGAATTAATGAAGGAATAATAACATATACTATGACACAGATTCCGGTTTTGCTGCTCACAGGTTATCTGGGCAGCGGTAAGACAACATTATTAAATCGCATTCTTTCCAACGAGAAAGGAATTAAGTTTGCCGTTATCGTGAACGATATCGGCGAGGTGAACATCGACGCCGACCTCATCCAGCAGGGTGGAGTGGTGAACAAGCAGGACGACAGTCTGGTGGCTCTGCAGAACGGCTGCATCTGCTGCACGCTGAAGATGGACCTTATCGACCAGTTGCGCGACATTGTGAATATGAAGCGCTTCGACTATATCGTCATCGAAGCGAGTGGCATCTGCGAACCAGCACCAATCGCACAGACAATCACTTCGATGGCGACACTCGGTCCGCAGTACATCACCAACGGCATTCCGCGTCTTGACAGCATCGTGACCGTGGTTGACGCGCTGCGCATGAGAGACGAGTTCAACAACGGCGATGCTCTGACACGCGACGGACTCGAAGACGAAGACCTCGAAAACCTCGTAATACAGCAGATTGAGTTCTGCAACACTATACTTCTGAACAAGGCTGCGGAGGTGAGCGCTGACGATCTGCGCAAGCTCACCGAGATAATCCGCGCCATTCAGCCTAAGGCAGAAATCATTCCGTGCAACTACGGCGACGTAGATTTGGAGCGTCTGCTCAACACCGGTCGCTTCAACTTCAACGAGGTGGCTACATCGGCTGCATGGATCAACGAGCTTGAGAACCATCACGGCGATGAGGAGGATGATGACGACGACGATGAGGAGCACGAGCACCATCATCACGACCATGATGAGCATGAACATCATCATCACGATCACGATGATGAAGAGCACGAGCATCATCACGACCACGACTGCCATAGCGGTTGCGGACATCATCACCATCACCACGACCATGAAGGTGGCGAAGTGGAGGAGTACGGTATCGGAACGTTTGTCTACTATCGCAGAAAGCCGTTCGACATGAACTTCTTCGACAATTTCGTGGCGCGTCTGTTCCCGAAGAACGTCATTCGCTGCAAGGGATTGTGCTGGTTCAAGGAAGAACCCGACATGTGTTATCTCTTTGAGCAGGCAGGCAAGCAGATGGAGTTGAAAAACGCCGGACAGTGGTACGCCACAATGCCGAAGGACGAACTGCAGCAGATGCTCGAACGCGAAGAAGGACTGCGCAGAGACTGGGACGAGAAGTACGGCGACCGTATGCAGAAACTCGTGTTTATCGGTCAGAAACTTGACAAAAAGGCTATAAAAGAACAGCTCGACATGTGCCTTACGGATGTAGAGCTATAAAAGAAAAACCGGTATGGCATGAGTGCTATACCGGTTTTTTATGTTTGTAGGCTGCGTGGGTATGGTAGGGATGCCATGCCCTCCTATTGTGTGGCTGCGTGGGTATGGCAGGGATGCCATACCCTCCTATATTAGAGATGCTTCATGATGTCGAGCAGATGATCCCAAACCATCTGAACGGTCGGGATGTGCAGACGCTCATCAGGAGTATGCACGTCGCGCAGCGTAGGACCGAACGAAACCATGTCGAGGTTCGGGTAGCGCTCAGAGAACAGACCGCACTCCAAGCCGGCGTGGATACCCTTTACGATAGGTTCCTTGCCGAAGAGTTTCTTGTACGATTCAACAGCCACCTTGGTGAGCTTGCTGTTCGGGTTCATCTTCCAAGCCGGATAGCCATCGCTCATCTTCACTTCAGCACCAGCCAATTCGAAGGCTGCCTTCACGGTATTTGTCTCGTTCTCGAGGTTGCTCATGACGTTAGAACGCTGTGAAGCAACTATGTTTATTTCGTTCTCAGCAGTCTGCACGCTTGCTACGTTGTTGGATGTCTCAACCATGTATGCGAGTGCTTCGTCCTGGCACATAGCGAACACGCCGTTGTCAACAGCCTGCATGCAGAGGATGAAGCGGCGGCTTGCGTCCTTCGGCAGTACGCTCTCAGCATCGGTGCTACCGAGGTTGAACTCCATAACCGGCTCGGTTACGTGGAACTCCTCTTCGATGTTAGCTGTGAACACGTTCCAGTCGGCACGTACTGTCTCCTTCTCGCTTGCCGGAACTGCGAACACGATGCTACCGTCGCGTGGGATAGCGTTGTGCAGTTTGCCCGAGTTGAACTGAGCGAGGCGAAGATCCATCTTCTCCTGCTCCTTGTAGAGGAAGCGAGCGAGAATCTTGATGGCATTAGCGCGTTTCTTGTTGATGTCGTCGCCAGAGTGTCCGCCCTTCAGTCCCTTTACAGAAGCTATGATGAAGAACATACCCTCGGGAGCAGCCTCACGCTCGAATGTGAAGCGAGCCGATGTTGTCTTGCCGCCAGCGCAAGAGATAAAAATCTGTCCTTCGTCCTCAGAGTCGAGGTTGATGAGCATATCGCCCTTCATAAAGCCAGCCTTCATGCCAATGGCACCGGTGAGGCTTGTCTCCTCGTCGCGTGTGAATACGCACTCCAGCGGTCCATGTTCGATGTCGTCGCTGTCGAGGATAGCCAGTTCGATAGCGCAACCGATGCCGTCGTCAGCACCGAGTGTTGTGCCCTTAGCGTTGAGCCATTCGCCGTCGACGTAAGTCTGGATGGGGTCGGTGAAGAAGTTAAAGTCTACGTCTACTAGTTTGTCGCAAACCATGTCCATATGACTCTGCAGGATGAGTGTAGGTGCGTTCTCGTGACCCTTTGTAGCCGGCTTGCGGATTACTACGTTGCCCGTCTCGTCGGTCTCGGTCTCGAAGCCGTGGCTCTTGCCGAACTCCTGAAGATACTCTATCATGCGCTCCTCGTGCTTTGAAGGGCGCGGAATCTCGTTGATTTTAGCAAACTGCTCGAACACGCGAGCAGGTTTTAATTCGCAATTGCTCATTTTCCTTAAATTTTTTATGATGATGTTATAATAATCTGAATTTTCGATAAATTATTTTGCCATGCCACCGAATTGACGTACCTTTGTAGCGATATGTAATGGTGGGGCTATCTTTTGCAAAGATAGTGTAAAAGGAAGACACCACAAAATATCTTCACTTATTTTAAATGTAGGTAGACATCTATTTTAGTCAAAACAGATACAAATATGATAAAACTAATGCTTATCAGCCTCGCTGTAGTGGCAGTAGCCTTCGCATTGTTGTCGATAAAGGTTCTGCTGAAGCGCAACGGCAAGTTCTCTTCGCAACACGTACACGACAACCCGGGCTTGCGTAAGCAGGGCATTCACTGCGTGATGGATCAGGATCGCGAGGCTCGTGAACGCAATGGTGCCTATTAAATCAGCTTGTAATATATAATGTATATACGACAGGCGTATAAAACGATAAAATTAAAAACAGAATAAAGATGAACAAGAAAAACATTTTCGGCGCACTTGCACTCGCAACTGTTGCCGCTTTCGCAATGACTTCTTGCGACAAGTCGAAGTGTCAGGTTGACGAGAAGAAGGTAGAGGGCAAGCAGGCTGTGCCTTCAGACGTTAAGATTGCGTATGTAGAGGTAGACAGCATCATGTCGCAGTATAAGTTCTGCAAGGACTACTCGCTCATTCTGCAGAAGAAGGGTCAGAACATCCAGAACACACTCGCGCAGAAGCAGCGTGCTCTCGAGCAGGCTTACATGAACTTCCAGCAGAAGATTCAGCAGAACGCCTACACACGCGAGCAGGCTGAGCAGATACAGATGTCGCTGCAGAAGCAGAATAGCGACCTTCAGGCTCTTAACCAGCGCTTGAGTGGTGAGTTCCAGGTGGAGACAGAGAACTACAACAACGCCCTGCGCGACTCTATCCAGCACTTCCTTGCTGTTTACAACAAGGATAAGAAGTTTGGCTTGATTCTGAGCAAGGCAGGCGACAACCTCCTCTATGCCGACAAGGCTTACGACATCACCAACGAGGTTATCGCTGGATTGAACAAGGCTTACAAGCCGGCTGCTCCTGCAAAGGAGGTGAAGGCAGAGGCAAAGAAAAAGTAATAGTACAGACGAATACATAGTTTAATGGGAGGTGCTGTTCTTTCCGCTCAGCTTTGATGCTCGACGGAACAAGAACAGCACCTCCTTTTTGTGTTCGCACACCACTGCTGTATTGATGACAAATTCATGGTGCGAGTCTCTATTCTACAACAAAATGACAAAATAACTACAAAAAATCGTGTCAAATATTTCTTTGTATTAAAATATTTATTACATTTGCAATCGTATAACATACGTTTAGTATAGTTAATACATCTTTAGTTAGTGACGAAAGTATGTAAACATAAATATATTAACTTTTAAAATTTGTAGTTATGAGAAAGACGTTACTAAACACAATGGGGCTTCTTCTTGCGTTGTTTGGCGCAACGAATGCTTCTGCCCAGAGCACTGTAGAACTGCCTTACTCTATCTCGTTCAATTCTACTAATGACGTTTGGACCAATATTGATGCCAGCGGAAATTCTGGTACGCCATGGTTCTTCAACGCCGATTGGGGTAGTGATGGTTTTTGCCCTCCAGATTCGTGGACGGCTATACCAAGCTATTGCATGAAGACGAGTGTACGTGGAGCAAATGCCTATTATGTTTCTCCGGCTTTCGACCTTAAGAAAGACAAGACATATACCGTAAAGGTAAATACGGGTAGAATGTATTTTACGAAAGCCCAGCTCTCTTTGGAATACGGCAAATCGGCAACCGATGCGTCTGCTTTTACCAAGGTTAGCGATATTCAGATGGCCGAAACAAACGTGCAGTACGATAACTCATACGATGTTAATGTGACTGAAGACGGTGCTTACTACTTTGCATTTCATGGAGTAGGCACGTTCGCTTCTTCTTCTAACGAATATGTTTATGCTTTCAGTTTCGATATCGCAGAGAAGACAGGTGGCGAGACTCCTGACCCAGTTGACCCACCAGCTGTAGACCAAGACGGCACACTGCCTTACGATATGACATTCGACTCGGCTGAGAAGTTCGCCACATGGACAACTCTGGACAACAGCGATACTCCGGGCGTGACATGGGCTTATACCGCATCCGACTTTGCTGGCAAACCAGCTGCCCACATGGGCGTAGACGCTAAGTCTGGAACTTGCGACTGGCTCGTCTCGCCGAGGTTCGAGCTGAAGGAAGGCAAGTCGTACACCATCACCATGGATGCTGCTTCGGGCGAAGGTAACACGATGGACCTCATGCTCGACTACTTCGTAGGTGGCAAGGAGATAGGTAAGCAGCTATCTATCGACTACATCGGTTCTAAACTCCCTGCTAAAGTTGGTGAGAGTGGTGAGGTGAAGAACAAGTGGATACTCAATGTTACCAAGGACGACGTATATCAGATCGCATTCCGTGCTCTCGGTCATACACCTAACACCACAACTGATGCTATCAGCATCTACTCTGTACAGATTGTGGAAAATGCAGAAGGTGAGCCCGATGCCCCTGCAGCATTGCCTTACGCAACTTCGTTCGCTGAAGAAAAAGGTGCAGAAGGTTGGACAGCAATGGACCGCAGCGGCAACGTAAGTTCTACATGGAGCTGGAATTCATGGGGCTATCAGGAGTACGGTTCCGACTGGAATCCGGTAGGCGACCAGCATCCTTGCGTTGGCTTCAGCAGCGACTGGGGTACTAATGCCAACGACTATTGGATTTCTCCACTATTTAAGCTTGAGCCAGGCAAGACATACGTAGCGAAGGCTCATACAGCAGTGAACCGCACCTGTCTTGAGGCTGCTACAACATCGTTGACGATGAAGCTCGGTACGAACAAGAAGGTACAGGGCTCGTTCGATAAGACCCTCGGCATTTTTGAACTTAACACCGTGTACGACCGCGATCCAAGCACGTTCGAGTTCACTGTAGAAAAGGCTGGCAACTACTATGTGGCGTTCCATATCAGCGATGCAACTGGTGAAAATGCTTACGGCTACATCTTCGACTTCAGTCTTGCTGAGAAGGGCAGTGGCGAACCAGAGGTGCCGGTGGCTACAGAGGCTGCAACAGGCTTCGCAGCAGCTGAACTTACTGCAGAGAAGAGTGTAGAGCTGACATGGACTAACCCGACTAAGGATGTCGACGGCAAGGATCTGCCGGCTGACGCATTGCTCACCGTGAAGGTTTACGAGGGTGAGGAAGTGGTTAAGGTATTCGAAGACCAGGCTCCGGGTAGCGCAGGCAAGTACACACAGGTTTACACCGACGAGACATTCGCTGGCGAACACAACTACAAGGTGGTTGTTGTCTACAAGGATAAGGAGTCGGAGGCTGCCACAACTTCTATCACCGTGAAGGTCGTAGTAGACGCTATCAACGGCGTAATGGTTCCGGCTGACGCTAAGGTCTCTGTACACACTCTAAGCGGTGTAGCGGTTGGCAACAACCTCTCTACACTTGGCAAGGGTACATACATCGTAAGAGTGAAGACTGCCGACGGTGCTGTGAAGACAATGAAGATTGCTAAGTAGTCTGAATTGCCAACAATAATGAATGTAGTCCCTACACATTCATAAACCACATAATTAATCTGAAAAATATAAAACTATGGAAGAAAAACTTCAGTTTGTGCCCTCTTTGAAGGACGCGTTTGCTATAGGCATAAAAAATCTTGTGCCAATAGTATTGTCAGTGCTGCTTTGGCTCGTCACCGTATGGATTCCTTACGTTAATGTGGGCACCACGATAGCTTTGGCTACGTTGCCGGTGAAGCTTAGCAAGGGCGAGATGATTAGTCCGATGTTCATCTTCGAGTCGAAATATCGTCATTGTATGGGTGAGTATTTCATCCTTCAGGCTGTCATCATCTCTGCCGTATACATATCCATTCTGTTCATGATTGTTCCGGCAATAGTACTCTCGCTCAGTTGGATGCTTGCTGTTTATCTTCTTGTAGGTAAGGGTATGAATTGGGCTTTGTGTCTTTCTGAGAGCAACCGTTTGATGATGGGCTATAAGCTGAAGGTGTTCTTCCTGAAGTTTGTTGTAGCCTTTGTACTATTCTTTGTCTATTATATTCTCTTCCAGATACTTAGTGACGCATCAGGCTTGTTAGTATTCATTTCGCTTGTTTGTCTCCTTGTAAGCGTTTGCATAATGCTTTCGGTCGATGCAGTTATCTATCGCGAGTTGGTGCTCAGTGAGGATAAGGTTGAGGAAGCTAAGCCTGAAGAAGCTCTTTAACGAGTGCATTGCAATGCAATCGGCATCGGTTCGCGTTCGGAATCTGATCGGTTCGCGTTCGGAATCTGATCGGTTCGCGTTCGGAATCTGATTGGATTGCGTTCGGTGTCCGATGGCAAAACATTCATAAATCCACTGCCGAGAGGCAGGTATTCTTTAGACGAATAAAGATTAAAGCATAAGAAAAGGCTGACTCTTGCTGCGGTTTTGCAGCTTAAGAGTCAGCCTTTTTTATTGTTGTGTCTCGTAGCGGAGTTCTCCGTTGCGTTTACGGGTTAGAAGTCAACGACCGTGATTCCGGCTCCGCCGAACTGCACGTGCTCGTCCTTACATTGTGTCACGTTCGGCACCGACTGCAGATACTGTCGTATGAGCTGTCTGAGTATGCCGTTGCCCTTGCCGTGGAGGATGCGCACGCGCGACATACCCACGAGTATAGCGTCGTCGATGAAGTGTTGCACGGCGTTCAGTGCCTCGTCGCCACGCATTCCGCGCACGTCGAGATCCTGGTGGAAGTTGAGCTTGTGCGAGTCGATGGTCTGACGCGTCTCGCGGCTGATGCCGAACGTTGGCGGCAGTGTCGACTCCGGTGTCTTCGTGGTGTGCTCCAGGCGCGATGTCTTCACCTTTGTGCGCACGTCGCCGAACACCACTGTTGCCTCCTTGCCCTCTACCGACTCCACACGACCCACCGTCGTGAGTCCGCGCATACGCACCGTGTCGCCAGCCTTAAAGGGGTGTTGAGGTGTTGAGGTGTTGAGGTGTTGAGATGTTGAGGTGTTGAGGAGTTGAGATGTTGAGGTGGCTGGGTTCGCAGCGTTCTCCTTCTTCTCCTTCTTGCGCTTCTCGCGTCGCTCCTTGCGCTCCATTATCTGGCGCATCTTCTTCTCGATGAGGTCGTCAGCCGACTTCGTGTCTATCTCGTTCACGTCCTCCTTAAACGCTTTCAGTTCTTCGCGCAGACGCTTCGTCTCCTCCTTCTCCGCCTGACACTCGCGTATCTCGCGTATAGTGTTCTCGATGTTGCGGTTGCTCTCCTTCAGCAGTTCCTGCGCCTGCTCCTTCGCCTGGCGCAGAATCTCTTTGCGCTTGCGGTCGAGCTCGCGTATCTCCTCCTCATACTTAGCGATGGTCTTCTCAAGGTCCTTCTCGCGCTGATGCACGTTCTGTCGCTTGTTCTCCCAGTAGCGCTTGTCGCGCACGATGTCCTGCAAGTATTTGTCGCTCTGTATGTAGTCGGAGCCCACGATGTCGCTCGCCTCGCGTATCACCTCGTCTGGTATGCCCGTCTTGCGCGCAATCTCGATGGCGAACGATGAACCCGGCTGACCTATGGCGAGCTGGAAGAGCGGCCGCATCTCGTGGCGGTCGTAGAGCATGGCACCGTTGGCAATGCCGTCGTGCGAGTCGGCGTAGTGCTTCAGGTTCTGGTAGTGGGTGGTTATCACGCCCCACGCGTGCTTCTTTACAAACTGGTTGAGCACCGCTTCAGCCATTGCGCCGCCAATCTGCGGCTCGGTGCCCGTGCCGAACTCGTCGATGAGCAGCAGTGTGTGCTCGCCCGACTGGCGCATCATGTTCTTCATGTTCAGCAAGTGCGACGAGTAGGTAGAGAGGTCGTTCTCAATGCTCTGCTCGTCACCGATGTCAATCATTATGTCGCTGAAGATGCCTACCTTCGAACGCTCGCTCACGGGGATAGACAGACCGCACTGCAGCATATACTGCAGCAGACCAACCGTCTTCAGACAGACCGACTTGCCGCCGGCGTTCGGACCAGAGATGATGAGAATATGGCGGTCGCGCGTCAGCATGATGTCGAGCGGCACGATGGGCTTATCCTGCTTCTTCAGCGCGAGCCACAAGAGCGGATGCTTCGCCGTAATCCAGTCGACCACGGGCTTTGCGCTCACCTCTGGCTCGATGCCGCCCGTGAGCTGTGCGAACTCGGCACGTGCACGAATGAAGTCGACCTCAGCAAGCATACGATAGGCGTTCACGATGTCGTCCACGTGCGGACGCACCAGCTTCGTGAACTCCGTGAGTATCACTATTATCTCGCGTCGTTCGTCGGCTTCCAGTTCGCGTATGCGGTTGTTCGCTTCAACCACCTCCGTCGGTTCCACGAATACCGTCTTGCCCGTCGACGACTCGTCGTGTACGATGCCCTTAATGCGTCGCTTCATGGCAGGAGCGATAGGCACAACGAGACGACCGTCGCGCAGAGTCGGCGTAACATCCTTGTCTACGAGACCCTCGCTCTGCGCGGCGTGCAATATGCTATATAATGTACGCGATACACTGCCCTCCGCCTTGCGCAGCTGCGAGCGAATCTCGGCGAGACGCGGCGATGCCGTGTCCTTTATCTTGCCGTATTTGTCGAGAATTTGGTCAATGCGGCGTATAAGGTCGGGGAAGGTGAGCACGCCCTCTGTAAGGTCGTGCAGAGTAGGGTAGTCGAAGTTGCCGTCGTCGTCGCTGCGGTTGAGGAAGCGCACGATGCCAGCCACCGTCTCGAGCGAGCGGCGCAGGTCGAATATCTCGTTCTCTTCAAGATGCGTGCCCTCGATGCGTATGCGCTTTATCGACTCGCGCATGTCGAAGAAGAACTGCAGTGGAAAATCGTCCGTCTCCTCCTGCATACGGCGGAACTCGCGCGTCTGTTTCAACGCCGTGTTGATGCGCTCCGCGTTGTCCGTGAAGCCCATAGCGTCCACCTTGTCCTTGCCCAACTGACTCAGACAGTAGCCCTTCAACAGCGAGCGTATCTCGCTGAACTGTATCTTGTTTTCAAAGTTGCTTGGATAAATCATAAGTGCAAAGTTACTGCAAACCGAAGACAATACAAAATATGCTTGCATATTTTTATTGTTGAGGTGCAGCGTAACTTATTTAAAGTTACTGCAAACCGAAGACACTGCAAAACAAGCAAGCTTGTTTTTGTGCTTTTAAGAGGTGATGTTATAGCTTTAGTAACGTTCAAAGGAGCTGAAATCAATGATTTTTCGCTGTTCGACGAAAAAAGTAAGCCGAAAATTTGGAGGTGTAAACTAAAAAGCGTAACTTTGCACCCGCTAATAAAGCAAAGTGAAACAGTAATTCACTGCGATTGCAAGACTACATCTATCGCATTTCCTTTATTGGAGAGATGGCAGAGTGGTCGAATGCACCGGTCTTGAAAACCGGCGTACTGAGAGGTACCGGGGGTTCGAATCCCTCTCTCTCCGCACAGAGTCCTGTAAGTCGAAAGATTTACAGGACTTTTTCTTTTTACGCTTTTAAGTAGTCCTCCTTTTGATTTTTGGGTTACCACTATATAAAAGTGGTAAGTTACCACTATATAAAAACATCTATCTTTATAGTTATATATTTAGCTTTGCAATAAACTATGAGTATATTATACGGAACAAAAATAAACTAACTGCTTGCCAATACCGCACCGACAGGACTATTGTTTGCTGACTGGCTAAAGAAGAAAGGCTATTCAGTCCAACTGCAAAAGAAATACAGAGACTCTGAATTACTGACTGCGATAAGCAAAGGTGTGATGTACCGCACAGTGGGCGTTTGAATGCTTATGATGCCATAGCGTCATATAACAAACAGATGGGTGGTACGATGCTGTAAAAATTACTGCAAAAATAGTCGCACCATATGACTATTTTTGCAGTGATTTCATTCTGTTCTTTTATTTCTAACCAAGAACTCTATGGGGTACCATATATCCAACTTTCAGAGTCATATTTGACTTATAGGTATTTGAATAAAAATGGTAAGATAGTGGTCATGATGTAGTATTCAGGCAAAGATAAAGAGACCGGAAGACCGATAGAGGTTTACCAAATTACCATGAAGCATAAAACAAGGAAAACAATGCTCCATAATACTTAAAACCTAATGGGGTAACAATAACTCTTTCATTTGAAATCTCAATATAACCACGTGAAACACAAAAATCCAATGGGGAAGAATAATAAGTGGTAGCATCACATCCCAATAATTCACTAAGTTTCTCCAATGAGAAAGAACCATTATAAGCACTAATGGCTATATATTTTGACGCAAGTTCTTTGGGTGGAAGTTGATAAACATATTCTTCATCATAAGATTTCATTGCCAACAAATCATTGAACGACTTTTTAAGTTTGCCGATATTATAGGATACACCATTTCGGCTCATACTCTGGGCAGAGATGCCAAATCCTTTATAAGCACCAGCATTCATCATTCTTTCTCTTAAATAAGAACTCACGCCTATGTCATTTGCCCTTTTTGAGAATGTGTTTTGTCCAAAACGAGCATAATACCCCAAATCACATAAAGAATTATATAGAAAAGAATAAGAATTATATAGTTCATCCTTAGTCATATGGTCTTCTTCTCTTATCATATTGGTACGTAGTTCATAAAGGGTTACTTGCTCTGGTTGCAAACATTTTAAGACAAACACATCTTGGCGAAGACTTTCAACCGTTTGCCCTTTCAATCCATACATCATATCTAAGTTTACGATGCTAATACCTTTGCTATGCAACATAGATATTGTACTTTTCATCATATCTACTTTTATAGACTTACGATGATTGCATAACAAGACATTTTCCATAGTGGACTGAACTCCAAGTGATACTCTTCTGAAACCTGCGGATCTCAATGTTTCGATTTTGGAAACCGATAAAGTATCAAATGTAGTCTCTATGCTTGGCATAAAACTTTCTGATATATTTAAAGCAGCCCTAACCTCTCTGCATAAGTCCATAAGCAGTTCAAACGGCTTGTCATTCAAGGCTGTTGGTGTTCCCCCACCAACATCAAATCCACAAAGTTTGATTGATGGGTATTTTTTAATAAATTTCCAAATGTCATGTTTTAATGTGGCTATATACTGTTCCTGCAGCTCCTCACTTGGACAAAGCATCCTTGTGTATTCACAAAAAGAACATAAGCCCTTACAAAAAGGAATGTGAATATAGAAAGACATTTCTTTTTCTCCAGAAAAAGACAACTCTCCTGATATACGATATACTTTCCAATCATCAGGAGAGAGAGGATAAGAGGTATTCCAACGAGAATCATTCTTCCTCTTTTCGAAAATGTCACTAAGAACTTCCATTCTATCAATAAATTAATAAATGATGTTATCACTATAAAAACCTTGACGAAGGTATTCTCCATCAAAAACAAGGGAAGACTCACAATATCGCGGATTGGCATAATTGCGCATATAAATTTCTAATATCTTCAAGTCTCGATTATAAAGATAATTACTACATTTACAATTTACTCCCCGATCCTTAGCACCAGTGAAATAGACATGTGGTAATTCTGAGAAAGGAATATCATTAATATCCACAAAATGTTCTTTGCAAAAGTCGTTTACAGGCATAAGAGCTACAAAACCGATACGATGAATACCCAAATCCAAAGTCAGATTAAGCATCTTTTGAACTTCTTCTTTGTTGTCAATATAACCCTTCACAAGATTGCAGCTAAAATTTACTATCTGCTTATTCACGCCTTTAAACTGAAATAACTGTGTTGATAGTTTGCATCCATATAATTCAGATAAGCGCTCAGTATCATAATGATGCAAAGACATAGATATACTATCCCAACGTGGATGTTGCATCAAGTCTTGCGCTTGATCCGTAACTCCATTTGTATTGAGATGTAGGTGTACATCATCAAAACGTTCTTTTTCTATAGCACTGAGAATACGCACCACCAATGGTGACACCAAAGATGGTTCTCCTCCTGTAATATTAACCCGGTTAACAATAATCCCATTGTCTTTCAACTCATGTATGATGCAAATCAGTTTATCAACGTCAAATGGAGATGTGGAATTTTGGCATCCCACATTACTACAAAAAGGACAATGGGCATTGCAACCCTTTGTAACTTTTACAAAAAGGTTTACTGATGGGGATATAGGTTGTCCTACTCTACCAACAACATTACATCCAATAGATTTTAACCGTATTGTATGTCCAAAAATTATCCTTTCCATTATTGCATCTTTAAATACTGTTCAATAAATTCCTTTTTTGCGTTTTTCGATGCAAAATGCAATCTTCCAAAATGTTCAACGAAAACAGGTTTATCAATTGTTCCCAAAGGTATATACGCCCCATGGTTTATGAAAGTCTCATCTTGCACGCTTCTCTTTACAAATATATATTTTCCTTGCTTAACCTCTCTTTCCAATATAGGTTTCACAAGTTCCATTTCATATAATTCATGACCACTACGAGGACCTTTGCCTTCACCACATGCAATCAAATACTTACGAGATGTTTCGTCTTTAACATAAACAGGTGCAGTTCCTCTCGCCTTTGGATAAAACACTTCGGGGTGACATGGTCCTTGCGCTTCAAAGTCTTTTTCTAAGACATGGTCTATGCCATATTTCATCAACTTTCTCTCATGCTCTTCAAACATAACTTTATACATAAGTTCATTTGATAAAATGCCATCAACAACCATATTATTCCATTGATATCCTAAACCAGAAACAAACCCGCATATAGGGCAATTACCTGGATATATAGGATCATCCATCACATGATTACTACTATGAAATAATCGTCCAGAAATTACACCCAGAAAGTCTTCCTTGAAAAGTTGCGCATCTGTATAATGGCAAATATCATTAAGCATCTTTGTTAAAATAAAGATTTTCGAACTTGCACGATAACGATAAATTTCCTCAAAACTTGCACCTGATTTAGCGATGAATTCGTGCAATGTAAGCCCTCTAAAGATATTGAGGTTTAGAGAACCTTTATTGAATAGTTTTTTTACAAATATGTCATTTGACAAGATATTTTCAAAAACAGCGACAGCGTCTACATCCACAGTTCCACGCTCTGTATATTCATTTATGACAGCATTGAAGTCATGAATTAATTCTGTTATGTTTGAATAATGATATTTATTATTTAAGGCTGCTATTACATCAGTAAAAGTTTGGCATTGCCCTTTGTACCACAAATACCAATATTCTCCACTAAAAGGCTTATAAACAGAATCCACATCTTTATATAATTTTTGCAAAAACAAATCCGTTTCTTCTGTATTCTCTCGTGAATTGTCGTCATTCTGCCTGTTAGCTTGTTGCATTTTCTCAATCAACCTATCATGTAACAAAGAAAGTATTTTAATCTTAGGTAACTTTTCTGTGTCTTTTATTAGTTCTTCCAGGGCAATATATGTAAAACCATGCCAACCTTTTGCTCGTTTTAAAGGATATGAGTGACTATCGTAAGAAGTTCCTACCCCACAACAAATGTAACCATCTTTTTCCAAAAGGTTGACCAGGCTAAGTAAACCAACAGAAGTTCCATAGCCACCCGTGAAAACAGAATAAACACCCACTTTGTTGTTTACAACATGTTCATCAATAAAACGTTTTATGATGGGATAAAAAACATTTATAACATCACCACATAGTTGTTGAGATAGACTGCCATTGCCCAACCGTAGTTTTACCCCAATATTTAGCAGGTATTGATCTTCTCCTGTCTTGACAACAATACTTTCATAGGCTTCTTCAAGATTCTTTTCTATAATGACCTTTATTTCCGAATAGCAATCTTGAGTAGCACCAGAACATGGATCATAAGAAAGCACATTATGGAGACCGCCCAAGCGAACATTATATACCAATGCCAAAGTTTTATCGCCAACAACTAAACGTATATCCTCTAAGTCTGCATAATCCTTAGATTCCTTGTTGCTATCTACCAAAGGCAACACTGTTGATTTCGAAACCTCTGTTGACTCCGAAGCCTCAGTTGCAGCACAAGACAACATTCTTTTTAATATTTCCAACAATTTCATATCGCTATTTTTTTTTATAAATACCTATTTCCCTTAAAAATACGTCTTCACTGCAAACAAGAACTGCTCGATAAAGATTTTCTTGAAAGCAGCGATGTTATTCTGTTCATAAAACATGAGCATAGCCTTCTTATATTCGATGGAGTCAACGGTTCGGAAAGAAATCGGGCAATAGCCATTTGCTATTAAGACAGCATTGCTTGTGATTCTTGCAGTCCGCTTGTTCCCATCCACAAAGGCTTGAATATATGATAATAACGATAATGTCAAGAGGGCTTTCTCAAAAACATTATCTTTTCCATTCGCCAATGTACAAGTATCTATTTATTAATCGGCTCAAATTTACTCATTTTTTGCCAATAATCGGATTTGTTTGAGCCGATTTTGTGTATATTTAACGAGCTTTTGAGCCGATCGACCAATAGTGTAGTTTGTACATTTTCTATATCATTTCATACAAACCATCTGCAACGATTTGCTTATGGCATATACATGGCCTAATTTTGTATAAAAAAGCAATGAAGAAAGTATTAATAGTTATTGGAGTGTTAGTTTTGGCTGGTATGATTTTAGTTGGTGTCGTATGGTGGTATTCTCGCACAAGCAACCCATGGAATTATTGACAAACAATATAATATTATTCGTTTTTTGGCGTATATATTATATGACCTTTTGAAGTAATAACTATGTACAATTTGTAAGGATTAAATGGAAAGACTTAAAATTATCACATCCGTTGGAATGTTTAGGGTGCCAACGGACGACATTGCCTATATAGAAGCTTCTGGCAACTACTGTGACGTGCATCTCTTCAACGGAGAGTCGGTGACGATGACGTTCCAGTTGCACTATTTTGTGGAAGCCTTTAACAAGCTGAAGCAGAATTTCTTTACGCGTGTTGGCAAGAGTCTGATAGTAAACACAAATTTTGTTTACGCCATCAACATTACCAACCAAGATTTGAAGCTCATGGATCACCGCATGAATCAAGGGTTCAGGTTAAAAGCTTCGAAGGAAGCACTCAAGGAGTTAAAGACAATTTTGGAACAGGAAAAGTAAATGATTATGAAATATACAGAAGGTAACGACATACAGGAGAAGCCTATTTTCGCGATAGAAAATGATGAAAACAGCACCTCTTCGCAAGAGCTTCTCGACGAACCCACGATTATTATAGAGAGTAGTGGCGAAATGGAGCACAATACTTCGTCGGATTCCATCAAAAAACGAGGTGGGCTGCCGAAGTGGAGTTTGGCTATCATGTGGTTTGTGGCAACCGTGGTGCTTGTATTTGGCTGCTACAAAGTCATACGCCTCTACAACTACTATTATAATATAGGTGTGAGTATTTCGGTATCGCCGAAGGACAACATCAAGAAATTGGACAGCATGCAGGCGCAGAACGGTTCTTCGTCTGTCGTGCTTAAAACCGACTCTGTGCTCGGTGTTGCGCTTAACATATACGAGTTGCACAACGTGAAGGCAGAACTAACACTTGTTGAACCCGACACCGCCGACCATAGTGTGTTGATGTACACCCGTACTGCCGACTATACCGCTACGGGCAAGTATCTCGGCTCGTTGGTTGTCGACGGCGAGCAGAAACGGAGTGATGTGTCGCGTCTTGGCTATTGCGCCATAGCCAAGGGCAATATGGTCATCGGCATATCTCGTTTTGACGATATGTGCGAGCACATGGTAGAGCGTGACGGCTCTTACTTCCGCCAGTTTGTGCTCGTGTCCAACGGCGAACTGCCCCAGCGTTTCTTCCTGCATGGCAAGGTGGAACGCAAAGCCCTTGCACGTACCGCGGACGACCGCCTTTGCATCATCGAGACTCCTCACCCCGAAACACTTTGGGACTTCGCCGATGCTTTGCGCGAATATGGCTATGTAGATGCTGTCTACCTTACCGGTGGCAACGAGAGCGGTTTCTATCGTGCTCCTGACGGCATGGTACACTTCACGGAGAAGGCTGCCAGGTATCGTACGGATAAGCACCACGGCGTAGCTCCTTGGCTGGTGCTTAGGAAGCGATAATTGCCAAGATATACAATAACCCCTACATCTTGTACAAGTCACCTCGGAAAGTTTCTCGGTTCAGAAAAGCCACATTACCTTTGCATTGTCAATAAGACAAAATAAAATTATAGAAGACAATGAAGAAATTAATGATTATGCTGCTGATGGTTGTAGCAACCAGCACAGCAAGTTTTGCAAAGGGTAGTAACGACAATGTACAGACTGCTGCCAAGGAAGTGGTTCAGACAATGAAGAATGCTCCTTCGGGCACTACTTATGGGGTGGTGGAAGTGACCAAGAGCCATATCGTGGTGAACACCCCTCTCGGCCGTTACAACATCAAAAAGAACGAAGACGGAAGTTTCTCTTTCATGGGCATGACTGCCAAACTCGTTGCCGCCAAGAACGGTGTGTACAAGGTGAAGACCTCACTTGGTACGTTCAACATAAACATGCGCAAGGCTACTGTAACAAAGCAGTAAGCTGAATTAGAAATGTCCCATATGAGCGAGTATTGAAAAAATGAAGTTAACATTTCTATTGCTTCAGTAAAAAGCTATCTTCTTTGTATTGTACTAAGTCACGTATAACTGAGATTATTAATAAAGTATATGAACAACTTTTAACACTTCCAAAAAATTCTGTTTATTTTGGTTTTAATAAAGATTCAAATACACTTGAAATTACTGGATGTGTTAGAGATTTAATAGAGGAACTTACAGAAAAAGAAAAAAGTTGTGTATGCTATGAATTTATAAATAGATACTTACTAGTACATAAGCAAACTTATGAACGAGCTCTTAAAGAAGTAAAAAATGGTAAGAAAGAAACTCATTGGATGTGGTGGATATTTCCACAAATGAAAGGGTTGGGTA
>ERZ1026884.446-NODE-446-length-27678-cov-7.829852_pt1 | contig 27678 bp, 23 predicted proteins | sample MGYA00380172_ERZ1026884 | MGnify/ENA primary metagenome ERZ1026884 (study PRJEB33269, sample SAMEA4719808) | human gut metagenome | biome: human-associated habitat; feature: organic feature; material: feces | place: Cameroon | collected 2013-10 ... | reverse complement strand
TGGATGCAACAACCGTACTTTCCAGAAAGATCGTTGAGCAGGGTATTTATCCGGCGGTTGATCCTCTGGAGTCATCTTCCCGTATCCTTGAGCCGGATATTGTTGGGGAGGAGCATTATGAAGTTGCACGTAAAGTGCAGGAGATCCTTCAGAAGTATAAGGAATTGCAGGATATCATTGCAATTCTTGGTATGGAAGAGCTGGCAGATGAAGATAAAGTCCTGGTATACCGTGCAAGAAAGATTCAGAAGTTCCTGTCACAGCCGTTCCACGTAGCAGAGAACTTTACCGGTATCAAAGGTGTATATGTTCCTTTGAAAGAAACAATCCGCGGATTCAAGGCAATTTTAGATGGTGAGATGGATGAATATCCGGAGAATGCATTCTTCAATGCAGGAACCATCGAAGATGTCAGGAAGAAAGCAGAGCAGATGGAGCAGAACGCATAGCATAAAGAACGGAGATCATTATGGCAGGCAATACATTCTATTTAAAAATTATATCTGCGAACCGTGTGTTCTTTTCCGGAAGATGCCGTTCTCTGATCGTTCCGGAATATGATGGGCAGAAAGAAATTCTGGCCCATCATGAGGATATGGTCATCGCCATTGATGAGGGCGAGATGAGGTTTCAGCCGGAAGGCACGGATAACTGGGAATATGCAGTAGTCGGAATGGGATTTGTCGAGATCGTCAATAACCGTGTGACACTTCTCGTGGAGACTGCAGAGCGTCCGGAGGAAATCGATGTGGCAAGAGCCCGCGAAGCAAAAGAGCGTGCAGAGGAGCAGATGCGCCAGAAGCAGAGTATCCGTGAGTATTACCACTCAAGAGCTTCTCTTTCCCGTGCGATGGCACGTCTGAAAGGAACCAGCGGAAGAAAATAAAACAATAAAAAAGGATGCACGTTTTGTGCATCCTTTTTTTATCTGACATTATTCATTCATGGCAATCAGTTTTGCATACCATTGCAGGGAAGAAACCCATGCATGGGAAACATCCGGAATTTCGATGTTTTTAAGCACCAGCTGGCGGGAAACTTCCTGCCATTCTGCCGATTCGTATTTTACAATAAAGTGAAGCACTTCTGCCAGGGAACCGGTATGTTCCAGAAGGGCGGTGCGGATCTTGCCCGATACACGCACCATGGAGAGAGCTTCTTCCATGGAACAATCCAGAATAATATCCAGAATCGAGAAAAGACCGGTCAGAAACAGTTCCTGGGAACGCATTGCCATGCCAAAGACCGGTGCAAGATTTTCCGCAAACTTGGCACGCAGCAGGGAAAGGCGCATCAGTTCATTAGGTTTGTCAGAACATAGTTTCTCAATGACGGTTGTCTGAATCCAGCGCGTCAGATCCTTCTGCCCCAGCATCGAGACAGCAACCCGCACGGAAGTAATTTCGGAATTAAAGGAGCGTGTATTTGCCAGCCGCAGCAGGGAGATGATCAGAGCCGTGTCCTGACTGATAATATCAGCCGCTTTGGTCAGATCAAAATCATCCTCTTCAATCAGATTCAGAAGGGAAATGTAATTGATCTTCAGAGGCGATACTTTGTGTTCGCCGCGTGTGACCGGCATACGGAAAAAGGTTCCTTCAAATAAAGAAATTGTTTCTGTCGGACTGAGTTTTTCGAAAGTTTCCATGTCCGGAATGTTGCTGGCACAGATACAGATATCCGGATACAGTTTGCGGAAATAGAAAGAAGCCTTGACGGCATCTATTTCCTGACAATCAATCAGAACGTAGTCCATCTGTGACAGAATCGGTGCGTAATCCTCGTAGCAGTGAACGGGAAGATTACGGATTGCAAAATGATATCCGAATTCGCGCAGATCGCGGATGCGGTCCGTATACATGGATACCGGAGGGAATGTCTGGTCAATCAGGAGAATCGGTGCATGGTTTGTATTTTTGCACTGGGACTCCAGACTGCTGAAAATAGAGATATTATTTAAAGATACAAAAATCGGTTTTCCTCCGGAGAGTGTGGTGGTTCCAAGTTCCTGAATCAGTTCCAGCCCATCTACATGGGCAGCTCCGTCAAACTGTCTGGATCCAAGAAGGCTTGGGTTCATAAGAAAGTTATTTTTTCTGGTAAACAGAGAATAAGCACTAACGGACATATTCCGGTCAAAAAAAGGAATGAGTGTAAGCATCATAAGCGTATCTCCTATTCTATCATGTAAATCCCTGATGTAAGTTAATCTTTGGATTTATTATACTATATAATGCTTAAAGAAACAAATATTTTGTGCAATGTGGTGAAAAAAGAAACAAAGCAGTTGACAAATGAAAGAGGATATGGGTAAAATACAAAAAGATAATAAACAGGGAGTAGTTTGCATCCGGTGTGTCCGGGTGTTGTGCAGGCCGTCATCACGTTACAGGAAAGCTGGAACCGGGCTGTACACGAAGAAACGAGACTTTTTATTGCATTATTCTGGTGCAAAAAAGTCCCGTTTCTTTTTTTGTACCACAACACAGGGAGGGCATGCCATGAAAAAATACTGGAAGTATTCCAAAGAGCAGCTAAGAGACGTATTTTCTACTACGGAGCAGGGATTATCCGAAATACAGGTGAAAAAAATCCGGGAAACATGTGGGGAAAATATACTGGAAGAGGGAAAAAGACCCGGTCTTCTGAGGGTGTTTTTGTCACAGTTTGCAGATTTACTCATTGTCATTCTGCTGATCGCCGCGCTCATTTCCATGTGTTCTGGAAATGCAGAGAGTACGATTGTAATTGCCGTTGTACTGGTGATGAATGCAGTTTTGGGAACGGTGCAGCACCAGAAAGCGGAAAAATCACTGGACAGTCTGAAAAATCTGTCTGCACCGTGTGCAAAAGTCATCCGGGAAGGAAAAAAGAAAGAGATCCCTTCGCGGGAACTGGTTCCTGGAGATCTTGTGGAACTGGAAGCTGGCGACATGGTTGTGGCAGATGGAAGAATTCTGGATAATTTTTCCCTGCAGGTCAATGAGAGTGCGCTGACCGGAGAATCCACCAATGTAGAAAAGACACAAGGCAGTCTGCCGGAGGATCTGCCGCTGGCAGACCGCAGAAACATGGTATATTCCGGAAGTCTGGTCACTTATGGACGCGCACAGGTTTTAGTTACAGGAACAGGGATGCATACCGAGATCGGAAAGATTGCCGGGATGATGAATGATATCCGGGATCGTAAGACACCACTACAGGTGAGTCTGGATCAGTTCAGCAGAAAGCTGGCAGTTCTGGTTATGGGAATTTCAGCGGTGGTACTGGGGTTATGTTTATACCGCAAAATGCCGCTTCTGGATGCATTAATGTTTGCGGTTGCACTTGCGGTAGCTGCTATTCCGGAAGCTCTCAGTTCGATTGTGACCATTGTGCAGGCGATGGGAACACAAAAGATGGTAAAGGAAAATGCCATCGTCAGAAAGCTGAAGGCAGTGGAGAGCCTTGGGTGTGTATCGGTGATCTGTTCGGATAAAACCGGAACGCTGACACAGAATAAGATGACCGTGCAGAAAGTTTATGTGGACGACAGGGAATATCTGCCCGGACAGCTTTCCATGGAAGAGGAGCTGCACAGATATCTGGTCTACGATGCGGTGCTTAGCAATGATGCAACATTGGAGAACGGAAAAGGAATCGGAGATCCGACCGAATATGCCCTGTTGGAAATGTTTCGTAAAATTCCCGCGCCGAAAGGGGGAATGATGGGCGAAGGCGGTTACCAGGAAGAAATGCTTCGAAGCTGTATGAAACGTCTGGAAGAGGTTCCGTTTGATTCTGAGCGGAAACGGATGAGCACAAGATATTGCCTGCACGGGGTCGGAACCATTCTGACCAAAGGGGCACCGGATGTATTGCTGGAACGCTGTGATTTTGTCCGGAAAAGTACTGGAATTGTTCCACTTGATCTGACGGAAACAGAAAAAATCAAAAAAAAGATTGCTGAATTTTCCGGGCAGGGGCTGCGCGTGCTGGCTTTTGCGTATAAAGAGAGTGAAGGACCGCTGACCATAGAAAGCGAAGAAAATCTGATCTTTCTTGGACTGATTGCCATGATGGACCCGCCAAGACCGGAAGCCGTTCAGGCGGTTGCCGATGCAAAGAGAGCAGGCATCCGCACGGTCATGATTACAGGGGATCATAAAATTACTGCGCGTGCGATAGCAAAACAGCTTGGAATTTATCAGGAAGGGGATCTGGCTGTGACCGGAAGGGAGTTAGATGCCATGAGTGAGAAAGAATTGCAGGAAAAACTGGAAAAAATCTGTGTATATGCCAGAGTTTCGCCGGAACATAAGATAAGAATTGTAAAGGCATGGCAGAAAAAAGGACGGATTGTTTCCATGACGGGGGATGGTGTCAACGATGCACCGGCATTAAAACGCGCAGATATCGGAGTGGCAATGGGGATTACAGGAACGGAAGTGGCAAAAGATGCGGCAGACATGATTCTTTTAGATGATAATTTTGCAACCATCATTCAGGCGGTGGTGAATGGAAGAAATGTATACCGGAATATAAAGAATGCTATTTTGTTTTTGCTGTCCGGCAATATGGCAGCGATTCTGGCGGTGCTGTATACTTCACTTGCAGGACTTCCGGTTCCGTTTGCACCGGTGCATCTGCTTTTTATCAATTTGCTGACGGATTCGCTTCCGGCAATTGCGATTGGCATGGAGCCGGCAGATGCAGCACTTTTAGAGGAAAAACCAAGGGACCCTTCTGCCGGAATACTGACCGGTTCGTTTCTGGGGAAAATTGTGGCAGAGGGAGCGTTGATTGCGTGTCCGGTCATGACTTCTTATTATATAGGGCTGCAGCAGAGTACCGCGCTTGCAGCAACGATGGCTTTTGCAACGCTGACACTGGCACGCCTGTTTCATGGGTTTAACTGCCGGAGCCAAAAGTCCATGGCACGGGTTGGACTCAGGTCCAACAAGTACAGCATGGGAGCATTTTTGGGTGGATGTATTCTTTTGGGACTGGTACTTTGCGTTCCGGTTTTTGAGAGGCTGTTTGATGTGGCAGAAATGGGAGTGCTGATGTATGGATATATTCTGCTGCTGGCATTTGTGCCGACATTGGTGATTCAGATGGTAAAAATGGTCAGGGAAAAAATGCAGGAAGGTTTGTAATTTACTCCTCTTTACTTTAGCATGATAACATGATAATATGGTAAACATGTAGTAAACAGAAGAATTAATAATTAATGGAGGAACATTATGAAAAAGAAACTTGCAGTATTGCTGGTAGCAGCGCTGACACTTGGTATGACTGCCTGTGGTGCATCCAAAGGAGCAGGAGATACCGGAAAGGGCGAAAAGAGCATGGTATATGCAGTAGAGGCAGGATCTGCCGGAGAAGAAGCTGCAAAAGAAAAGGGATTTCAGTACAATTCCGTTTCGTCCCAGGCAGATGCCCTGATGGAAGTTGCTTCCGGTACATCTGATGCAGCGATCATTGACCTTCTGATGGCAGGTGCCATGATTGGTGAGGGCACCAGTTATCCGAATCTGAAGCATACAGACGAACTTACGACCGAGGAGTATGGCGTTGGATGCCGGAAAGGATCGGATCTGGCTTCTTATATTAACCAGGTGTTTGCTGACTCTTATAAAGACGGAAGCATGGAAAAAATTGCCGAAACCTATGGAGTACAGGAAGCACTTGTAGAGCAGAAAGATGCCACATTTGAACAGTCCCAAAAAGACAGTGACGTGGATTACATCAAGGGAAGAGGAAAACTGGTTGTCGGTGTGACCGATTTTGAGCCGATGGATTATAAGGATAAAGATGGAAACTGGATCGGTTTTGATGCAGATATGGCAAAACTTGTCGGAGAAAAACTTGGCGTAGAGGTTGATTTTGTAGAGATCGACTGGGACAACAAGGTCATGGAACTGAATTCCAAGAATATCGATGTCGTATGGAATGGAATGACTCTGACGAACGAGGTAACTTCTGCAATGGAATGTACCAATGCTTATTGTAACAATGCACAGGTAGTTGTCGTACCAGAGGAGAAATAAATCATGTTCTGGACAGTAACACAGTCACTTTTGACAGGTCTTGCCACCACTTTTGAAATTTTTATACTGACACTGATTTTTGCGTTGCCGCTTGGGCTGGTGCTGGCATTTGGTCTGCTCAGCAAGTTTAAACCGCTGCAGCGTCTGGTTCAGATTCTGGTCTGGATCATCCGTGGAACACCTCTGATGCTTCAGCTGATCATTATTTTCTATGGACCGGGACTCTGGCTTCATACAACGGTCTGGAGTGGAAACGAGAGCGGACGGATCACTGCAACCGTAGTGGCATTTGTGATTAATTATGCGTGCTATTTTTCCGTGATTTTCCGTGGAGGAATCGAGGGAGTTCCGGCCGGACAGAGGGAAGCCGGACAGGTGCTTGGCATGACAAAGCATCAGATCTTTTTCAAAATCACACTGCTTCAGATGATCAAGCGTGTCGTACCACCGATGTCAAACGAGATCATTACGCTTGTAAAAGATACCTCTCTTGCGCGTATTATTGCAGCTTATGAGCTGACCTTTGCCGGTGCTGCATTTATGAAATCCGATGGTCTGACATGGCCACTGTTTTACACCGGTGTATTTTATCTTATTTTTATTGGTATTTTGACGCTTTTATTTAATTATATTGAGCGTAAGCTGGATTACTTTAAGTAGGAGGATGACATGGCAATCTTAGAGGTATCACATATAGAAAAACATTTCGGTAGAACGAATGTATTAAAAGATGTCAGTTTCTCCATGGAGGAAGGCACGGCGCTTGCAATTATCGGATCTTCCGGTTCCGGAAAGACAACGCTTCTGCGCTGTCTGAATTTTCTGGAGCGTCCGAATGGCGGAACGATTACGGTGAATGGAGAGACACTGTTTGATGCATCAACGGCCGGAATGGAAAAGGATGCGGATCTGCGCAGAAAACGTCTGCATTTTGGCATGGTGTTTCAGTCATTCAATCTGTTTCCACAGTATACAGCGTTACAGAATGTGACGCTTGCGGAACAGCTTCTGGCACAGGAACGTCCGGATTTCAAACAGAATAAGAAAAAGATCTTGGAAGAAATTGATGCACACGGCAGACAGCTGTTAGAGCGCATGGGACTTGCGGAGCGTATGGATCATTATCCGCATCAGTTGTCCGGCGGACAGCAGCAGCGGGTGGCAATTGCGCGTGCACTTGCCTTAAAACCGGATATTCTCTGTTTTGATGAGCCGACATCGGCACTTGATCCGGAACTGACCGGTGAGGTTTTAAAAGTCATCCGTACACTGGCAGAGCAGAAAACAACGATGATCATTGTTACGCATGAGATGGCATTTGCCCGTGATGTGGCAGATCAGCTGATTTTCATGGATGGTGGTGTGATCGTGGAGCAGGGAGATCCGCATCAGGTGATTGATCATCCGAAGGAAGAGCGGACAAAGCAGTTCCTGACACGGTATGCACAGGGATAATTTTTACAAAACAAAATGAGATGGGAGCCATCGCAGAATCGTTACAGAAAACGAATCTGCGATGGCTTTTTTGCATATATTTTACAATCTTTTACAGTAGCGCGATAACAGGAAAAACGGAAAAGAGGTATGATAATAACAGTAAGAATTGTAAAGGATAGAAATAAAAAGGAGTGCTTTTGCATGGTAAAAATTTATGTGGTAGATACCAATGTTCTGATTCAGGCACCTTATGGAATGCAGTGTTTTGAAGACAATCAGGTGGTGCTTCCGGTAGTTGTACTGGAAGAACTGGATAATCTCAAAAAAGCGGAAGGAGAGACTGGCGCAAATGTCCGGACAACGATCCGGATGCTGGAGGAACTGCGGCTGCAGGGAGATTTGCTGGAAGGAGTAACGCTTCCGGGAGGAGGAACGCTTCGTGTAGAGAAAAACTACCGTGATGTCGAACTGCCTTCGGATCTTCCGGAGACCAAAAGTGATAACCGGATTTTAAAAGTATGTCTGGGATTATCGCAGGAGAAACCGGAGCAGGTGGTGCTTGTCACAAAAGATATTTTACTGCGTATCAAGGCACAGATTATAGGAATTAAGGCTGAGGATTTCCTGACCGAGCAGGTACTTGGACATGACGCACAGTATCGTGGAAGAATCTGCGTCTATGCACCGGAAGAAAACTTTAAGGATTTTAAGAAAAAGGGGATTCCGGTGGAAACCGTATATCAGGTGGATAAAGAGGGAAAAACCGTCATTCCGCAGTTGTATGAGAATGAATTTGTAATCATCCAGAGTGATCAGTCTACAAAGAAAACGCAGTTGGGAAGGGTAGAACATGGTGTGATCCGCAAACTGGAATACCGCAAGGCACAGCCTTATGGGGTAAGCCCGCGCAATGCCGGACAGTATTTTTTACAGGAGGCGCTCATGCAGCCGGCAGAGAAAGCACCGCTTGTGATTGTAAAGGGGATGGCAGGAACCAGTAAGACGTTTTATTCGCTTGCGGTCGGTCTGGAAAAAATGCTGAATAATCCGACAGGAGAGTACAGAAGAATCATGATCTGCCGGCCGAATGCACAGTTTGATGAGGATATCGGATTTTTGCCGGGAGATGAACAGGAAAAAATAGGACCGCTGATGCGCCCGATCATTGACAATTTAGAGCAGCTGATTGATTCCAATGAGCAGAGCCGCTATGAAAACGAGGCAGAGCTGCAGGATAAGGTGGAAGAAGTGTTTGACCGTGGAATTATTCAGGCGGAGGCGATGAATTTTATCCGTGGCAGATCCATTGTAAAAACGTATCTGATCATCGATGAGGCACAGAATATGACGCCGAATCAGATGAAGGGTCTGATTACCAGGGCTGGAAAAGACACAAAAATAATTCTGCTTGGAGATCCCAATCAGATTGACCGTCCGTTTCTGGATGAGAGGACCAATGGACTCAGTTATGCGGCGGAACATATGAAAGGAAGCCCTCTTTGCTGGCAGATCACTCTGACCGCGGAAGAATGTGAGCGTTCAAAGCTTGCGGCGGATGCGATCACACGAATGTAAGGAGGGACATCTGTGAACAGTTACTTATACGGATTTACAGAAAATGTATGATTACATACAGGCAGGTATGGAAAAAATAGAAAAAAGAAAGCAAGGAAACAGGTATGAAGGAAACAAAAAAAGAAACGAAAAAAGCAGCATGTGCTTTTTCGTATGACGCGATAAAAAAAGATGAAGAAATTAATTTATTGATCGAGCGTGGAAATCAGGTACTCGGTGAGCTGGGATTTACCGAACATTCCATCAAACATGCAGCCAAAGTGGCACAGGAAGCTGCCCGCATCTTAAAAGAACTGGGGTACAGTGCCCATGAGATAGAACTGAGCAGGATAGCCGGGTATATGCATGACATCGGAAACAGCATTAACCGTAACGATCACGCCCATACAGGCGGCATCATGGCATATCAGATCCTCAAGGAGCGCAAAATGCCACTGTCAGATGCAATTCTTGTGGCAACTGCCATCGGACAGCACGATGAGGCAACTGGTACTGCAGTGGATGCGGTTTCTGCGGCACTGATTCTGGCAGATAAGACGGATGTGCGCCGCAATCGTGTGCGGAACCAGATCATTGCCAATTTTGACTCTCATGACAGGGTCAATTATGCGGCACTGGGGTCGCATCTGGAGATTAAGAAGGAAAAGAAAGTGATTCAGATGGAACTGGAGATGGACGATACGATGTGCACAGTTATGGATTATTTCGAAATTTTTTTGCAGCGTATGCTGATGTGTAAACGTGCGGCAGAGGTGCTGGGATGCAGGTTTAAATTTCTTGTAAACGGCAACAAGCTTTGTTAATTATAGGACTTATCGCCTATTGTGGTTACATCCTGAAATGTTTACAATGGGAGAGTCGGACGAATTGTGGAGGACAATTGGTCCGGTTAAAATGTAAACAAAAAGGAGAATACTATGAAAAAGAAATTTGCTGCGATGATACTGACACTTGCGCTGGCAGCAGGTGTAATGGCACCGGTACCGGCATATGCCGATGGAATTACGGTTGAGGAAACTTCCATGGACACAGCAACGGAGAAGGCGTTTGATACCGATTATACCGTAAAATGGGATGCGGATAAGGTATACTGGAATAAGGTTACGCTGGATCAGCAGGGAATCCTTCGGATTCATTTGAATGAGGAGGATCCGGATTCCCTGGAGAATTATGTTGTAGCTGTTTACTCCGCCAAAGGGGAAAAGATCTGGAAGATCATGATGGACTGTGCAGGGGCAGCAGCAGATAATTATGTGGGGCTTGCAAAGGGAACTTATTATGTATCACTGAAATCGCATTACCAGTTTCGGCCTTCTACAACGTATCGTTTTTCGTTTGAAAAAAATAATACCTGTGAGCTTGAGCCGAACGAGAAGAAAAATAATGCTACAGGTATGAAAGTAAACACCATGTATACTGGATTTATGGGAAATTCCTATGGTGGTGCGGAAGAAGATAATGATATGTATGCAGTAACCTTAAAAAAGGGACAGAGCTATAAATTTATCAGTGATGCGGACTCTTACAGTGAAAAAACAACGATTGTAAAATTGCTTGGCAAAACAACAAAATTATCGTTTTTCTGGCCATCTGTAAAGAAAAACGATTTCTGTGTGTCATCCGGTGATGTGTTTATTGCGCCTTATACAGGAACTTATTATGCATATGTAAATAATTATTATGGAAAACAGTACAAGTACGAAATCGGAGTGAAAAAAATAAATCTGAAGGCTCCGACCGTATCTGTTTCTGCCGGAAAGAGCAGTGCAAAAGTAAGCTGGTCGAAAGTAAATAATTACAGATATGAGGTAGAGTATGCGACCAACAGCAAGTTTCAGGGCGCAAAAAAAGTAAGTGTTTACGATCAGAAGACTTCTGTTACAATCAAATACCTTACTTCAAAAAAGAAGTATTACGTGAGGGTTCGTTCCTGTGCCAAAACAGAAAATGATAACAATAAGAAAGCATATTCTGCATGGTCGAAAGTAAAGACCGTTACCGTAAAATAAGAATAATAGACAGAATGAAAACCGTTGCAGCCGCAGCGGTTTTTTGTCTGGATATAGGATGAAATTTGTTATTTACAAATAATAAATAAAAGCATATGATACTTTTATAAAATACTTTATTTAAGAGGAAGATTATGCCGGAAAAAAGAGAAAAACGCAATATAGCAAGAACTGAAATTATTAATTACATGTTGAACCATTCCGTTACATCAAAGGCAGAACTGGCAAAAGAACTGGGGCTTAGTATGCCTACAGTTCTGACAAATGTCAATGAGCTGATTGCAAAGGGACTGATTGTAGAAAATGGAGAGTATGCATCTACCGGGGGAAGAAAAGCCAAAAGCATAGGAATTAACAAGGAATATTGCAGGGCAATGGGACTTGTAATTACCGCTAATCATCTGGAAATGGTACTCGTAAATCTGGGATATGAAATCGAACATCTGAAACGTGTCCGTTTAAAATTTTCACCGGATATCGATTATAGTGTAAAAATTGCCGGGCAGGTACAACAGTTTCTGAAAGAATGCAAAACGGAGAAAGATATTTTAGGGATTGGAATTGCAATTCCCGGAATTATCGATCAGAATGAGAAGACAGTTCTAAAATCGCATGCTCTTCAGGTAGAAAATTACAGTCTGCGTTTTTTGGAACAGGCATTGGGATTTCCGGTTTATTTTGAGAATGATGCTAATTCCGCTATGCTTGCGGAAGATACACAAAAATATAACAATGCGATATACCTCTCCTTAAATCATACTCTTGGAGGGGCATTTTGCATTGATGGAAAACTGTTTCGTGGACAGAACCAGAAGGCAGGAGAGTTTGGACATATGATCCTGATTCCCGGAGGGGACAGATGTTATTGTGGAAAGCAGGGGTGTGCAGATGCTTATTGTGCGGCAAGTGTGCTGACTGGGGACGGAAAAAATTCTCTGGAAGTATTTATGGAACAATTGAAACAGGGAAATAAGGAAGCTGAACAAAAATGGGAAAGATATCTGGATCATCTTGCTATCCTGATATCCAATCTTCGGATGGCATACGATATGGATATTATACTTGGGGGAGATGTCGGAGGTGTACTGGCAGAGTATATGATTCCATTGGGACAGAGGGTATTGTCTTACAATGGATTTGACAGGGATATTTCTTATCTGAAAAATTGTTCTTATGAAAAAGAAGCATCGGCGGTTGGTGCGGCAAAACATTTTTTGTATGAATATGTAAAAGAATGCTGTTCGTAATGATAAAATTAAAAAAAGTTCCTTCTTTACTGGAGTGTACATGCGGTAAAGAGGGAACTTTTTTTGTTTAAAAATTTAGAAAAACTGTACAAAAAGTAAAATAAAAAATTGTGCAATTGGTAAAAACTCTCAAAAACTATTGACAAAACAGAGGAATGGGACAATAATATAGTTACTTTAATAAAACATTTTATAAAAGATAAAACAAAAGAAAAACAAATATAAAGGAGGAAGCAATTATGTTACAGCAGGTAATGACAAATCCAGGAGAAATTACATTCAGAGAGGTTCCGGTTCCAGAAGTCAAGGATGATCAGGTACTGGTAAAAATCAGAAATATCGGTATCTGTGGTTCCGATATCCATGTATATCATGGAAAGCATCCGTTTACGAAATATCCGGTGACACAGGGACATGAGGTTTCCGGAGAAATCGCAGAAATAGGGAAAAATGTTTCCGGGTTTCAGATCGGACAGAAAGTTACGATTGAACCACAGGTTTATTGCGGACACTGCTATCCGTGTCGCCATGGAAAATATAATCTTTGCGAGGAATTAAAGGTTATGGGATTCCAGACTACAGGTACGGCTTCTGAATATTTTGCAGTAGATGCATCTAAGGTAACACCGATTCCGGAAGATATGTCTTATGAAGAAGGGGCGATGATCGAGCCTCTTGCAGTTGCAGTTCATGGAGTAAAGCAGATGGGCGATGTAAAAGGAATGAATATCACAGTAATCGGCGCAGGTCCAATTGGAAATCTTGTTGCACAAACAGCAAAAGGGATGGGAGCAGCAAAGGTTATGATTACCGATGTCAGTGATCTGCGTCTGGAAAAAGCAAAAGAATGTGGAATTGATGTATGTGTCAACACGCTGCACAAAGATTTTGGAGAGGCTATGGTAGAGGCATTTGGTCCGGATAAGGCAGATGTGATCTATGACTGTGCAGGAAATAACATTACGATGGGGCAGGCAATCAAATATGCAAGAAAAGGAAGTGTGATCGTACTGGTTGCAGTATTTGCAGGAATGGCAGAGGTGGATCTGGCAGTCGCAAATGATCATGAACTCGATATTAAAAGTACCATGATGTACCGGCATGACGATTATGTAGATGGTATCCGTCTTGTCAATGAGGGAAAAGTACATTTGAAACCATTAATTTCAAAAACGTTTGCATTTAAAGATTATCTGAAAGCATACCAGTATATTGATGATAACCGTGAGACAACGATGAAAGTCATCATCAATGTGCAGGAGGACTAAACAGATGAAAAACGAATATGGAATTGTCGGAGTAGCCCACATAGGGCTCCCGACGAATGATTTAAAAAAGACAATCGAATTTTATAAAAGTCTTGGATTTGAAGTGATTTTAGAAACCTATAATGAAAAGGCAAAAGAAAAGGTTGCGTTTTTGCAGATTCAGAATTACTGTATCGAATCGTTTGAGAACGGACAGGCGGTAATGGCAGACGGGGCATATCAGCATGTCGCACTGGATGTGAGAGATATTGAAGAAATGTATAAAAAGATCTGTGAAAATGGATATGAAGTCATTACGGATGGAATTGAGCAGCTTCCGTTTTGGGATAATGGTGTAAAGTTTTTCATGATTAAAGGACCGAATGAGGAGAGAATCGAGTTTTGCCAGAAACTCTGATGAAGTAGGAGGAACGTATGGGTAGCGAGAACAGAAGTGGAAAAGTGCCGCTGATCAGCAAAATTGCATATGGTTTTGGTGATGTGGGATGTAATTTCAGTTGGATGTTTGTCAGCAATTTTTTAATGATTTTTTATACCGATGTATTTGGAATCAGTATGGCAGCAGTGTCTGCACTGATGCTGTTTTCCCGATTCTGGGATGCCATTAATGATCCGATTGTCGGGGGACTGACCGACAAGACAAAGACAAGATGGGGAAGATACCGTCCATGGCTTTTGGTGGCGGCACCGATTACGGCGGTGCTCCTTGTAATGACATTCTGGGCAAGACCAGACTGGAATCAGACTGCAAAAATTGTATATATGGTAATCACGTATTGTCTCCTTGTTTTGGGATATACATGTGTGAATATTCCATATGGAACACTCTGTGGAGCAATGACACAGGACATTGATGAGCGTGCAAAAATCAACACTTCCCGTTCCGTTGCAGCAATGATTGCAATCGGTGTGTTAAATATCATTACCGTTCCTTTGATTAACAAATTTGGAAGCAGCAGTGCAAAAACCGGATATCTGACGGTGGCAGTTATTTATGGATGCATTTTTGCAGCATGTCATTTCTTTTGCTTTGCAAAGACAAAAGAGGCTGTGATCACACCGGAAAAAGAAAAAATTTCTATAAAAGTCCAGCTAAAAGCGGTGCTTCAGAATCGTCCGTATCTGCTGGCTCTGGTAGGACAGATTTTATTTGGTTTTACTTTATATGGAAGAAATGCGGATGTCCTGTATTATTTTACTTATGTAGAAGGAAATGCCTCGTATTATACCACGTATTCGATGTGCATCATTATTCCTTCCATTATTGGAGCAGCCTGCTTTCAGCCGGTATTCCGTAAACTGAACAATAAAGGAAGAACGGCCAGTGTATTTGCACTTTTGACAGGAATTTCGATGCTTTCCATGTTTTTCTTTAATGTAAAAGAAGCTCCGGTTATCTTTTATGCATTGTCTGGAATTACACAGTTTTTCTTTTCCGGATTCAATACCGCAATTTATGCAATCATTCCGGATTGTGTGGAGTACGGTGAGTGGAAAACCGGATTGCGCAACGATGGATTTCAATATGCGTTTATTTCGCTTGGAAACAAGATTGGAATGGCAATTGGAACAGCACTTCTTGCCGGATTACTCGGAAAATACGGGTATGTGGCAAACCAGACACAAAATGCAGCCGTACTTTCCATTATGAAACATGCATTTACAACCATTCCGGGGGGTCTCTGGATTGTGACTGCTGTGGTATTATTCTTTTACCGGCTGAATAAAAAGCGTTATAATGAAATTGTGGAGGAATTAAAGAATGGAAAAAGAGGTTGATATTGTAGCATTGGGTGAATTGCTGATCGATTTTACCGAGGCGGGATACGGAAAAGATGGAATGAAGCTGTTTGAGCAGAATCCCGGTGGTGCACCGGCGAATTTGCTGACGGTTGCAAGCCATATGGGATACCGGACATCGTTTATTGGAAAAGTCGGAAAAGACATGCATGGTGCATTTTTAAAAAGAACCTTACAAAAGGAGGGGATTGCAGTGGACCATCTGATCGAAGATGATAAGTATTTTACTACACTTGCGTTTGTAGAAATTGATGAAAACGGTGAGCGGAAATTTTCATTTGCAAGAAAACCGGGCGCGGATACACAACTTCGGAAAGAAGAACTGGATCCGACGCTTTTGCAAAAGTGTAAAATTTTTCATTTCGGATCACTTTCCCTGACGGATGAACCGGCAAAAAGTGCAACTTTAGAAGCCGTTCATATCGCAAAAGACGCGGGAGCATTGATTTCCTATGATCCAAATTACCGTGCATCCTTGTGGAGAAATGAACAGACTGCAGTACAGGAAATGAAAGCAGTGATTTCATTTGCGGATGTGATGAAGGTATCGGATGAAGAAAGTCTCCTGCTGACGGGGAAAAACAGCTATGAAGAAGCTGCGGAGGCTTTGCTTTCCATGGGACCAGAGCTGATTGCCATTACACTTGGCAGTGACGGCGTACTTATAGCAACAGAGAATGGAAAAGAGCAGATTGGGGGATTTGCTACAGAGGCGGTTGATACAACAGGAGCCGGAGATTCATTCTGGGGTGGATTCCTGAGCCAGTTTTTATCCCTGAGCAAAACGATTGATGAGATGGAATGGAAGGATTTGCGTGCCTGTGCACGGCAGGGAAATGCCGTCGCATGTCTGTGTGTGCAAAAGAGAGGTGGAATTCCTGCGATTCCAAAGAAACGAGAAGTAATGGAGTTTTTAAATCAACATATCAAAAAATAAATTTGATTTCCGTGCATAGGAACCGGTCAGGTGAATACAGACAGGAAACGCAAAAAGAAGCTGACACACGAAAAGAAAATTTCGTGTGCAGCTTCTTTTTTGCTGGTTATTAGCATCCAAAACACTTACGAATCAGTGCTGAGAAATCGCAGTTGGAAAAAAATCTAAAACACATAGTTAAGTACCTCCCTGTTTGTATTTGTATTAGCTAAGTACAAATGCATTGTAACAAGTTCGTAATATTTCTGCAATAGGAGGTTATTTCCAGTTTAGGAAAGTTCCAGCTTGCCGGTATACAGCTGATAATAGGTTCCCTTCTGCTTAATCAGATCCGCATGATCCCCGCGTTCAATGATCTGTCCATGATCAAGCACAATAATTGCATCACTGTTTCGGATCGTAGACAGACGGTGGGCGATAACAAATACCGTACGTCCTTTCATCAGATTATCCATACCCTTTTGTACAATGCTTTCGGTTCGGGTATCGATGCTGGAGGTTGCCTCATCGAGGATGAGAACCGGTGGATCAGCCACGGCAGCTCTTGCAATGGAAAGCAGCTGGCGCTGTCCCTGTGAAAGTTCTTCGCCGTCACCGCTTAACATGGTATCATAACCGTTTGGCAGCATCCGGATGAACTGGTCTGCATGCGCAAGTCTGGCAGCTTCGTAAATCTGCTCATCGGTTGCATCAAGATTTCCGTAACGGATATTGTCACGGATGGTTCCGGTAAACAGGTGGGTATCCTGCAGGACAATACCGAGAGAACGGCGCAGATCATCTTTTTTGATCTTGGTGATATTGATGCCGTCATAGCGGATTTTTCCTTCCTGAATATCGTAGAAACGGTTGATCAGGTTGGTAATTGTTGTCTTTCCGGCACCGGTAGAGCCAACAAATGCCAGTTTCTGTCCCGGTTTGGCGAACAGACTGATATCCTTTAAGATGACCTTATCCGGATTGTAGCCGAATGTAACATCTTCAAAACGGACATCGCCGGTCAGAGGGGTGTAAGATACACTTCCATCTGCGGAATGTGGATGTTTCCATGCCCACATGCCGGTACGTTCTTTACATTCGATGATGTTGCCATCGGCATCTCTTTTTGCATTGACAAGTGTTACATAGCCTTCGTCTGTCTCCGGTTTTTCGTCGATCAGGGCAAAGATTCTATCAGCTCCTGCCAGAGCCATAACGATGGAGTTGAACTGCTGTGCCACCTGCATAAACGGCTGGGTAAAACTCTTGGTAAACTGCAGGTAGGAAGCCATGACGCCGAGCGTAATGCCGCCCACACCGGCAACCGAGAGAACACCACCGAGAACAGCAGTCAGCACGAATTGTAAATTTCCGATATTTCCGATAACCGGTCCCATCATGTTTGCGTATTTGTTTGCCTGTGAGGCACTGTCAAACAGTGCTTCGTTGAGCTGGTCGAATTCCTCTTTGGATTTCTGCTCATGGTTGAACACTTTTACCACACGCTGGCCATTCATATGTTCTTCCACAAATCCGGTCACGTCGGCAAGGGAAACCTGCTGGCGCACAAAGTATTTTCCACTGTTTCCACCGATTTTTTTTGTGACAAATACCAGAATCCCGATGACAACAATGGCAAGCAGTGTCAGCAGGGGACTTAAGACCAGCATGGAAATAAATGTAACAATGATGGTGAAAAACGACATCAGTGCCTGTGGGATTGCCTGACTGATCATCTGGCGCAGGGTATCGGTATCATTTGTGTAAAGACTCATGATAGAGCCATTCGTATTCTGATCGAAATAGCGGATCGGAAGGGTCTGCATATGCTCAAACATATCATCACGCACACGCTTTAACACACCCTGGCCGATATATACCATCATACGGGTATAGATAAATGTTGCAATAACACCGACAATGAAAATACAGCCAAGTACAGCAAGTGCACGGTAAAATTCGGTATAGTCCGGACTTTTTTGTCCAATCAGGGGAAGGATGAAATCATCAAGCATGTATTTTAAGGACAGAGATACCGAAATGGATGCGACTGCACTTAAGAAGATACATACAAATACAAGAATAAAGCGGGCTTTATAGGTTTCTGTTACATATTTCAACAGACGTTTTGCGGTAGCAATATTGTATTTGGAAAGCTTTGGCTTTTTGTTATTCATGATCTTCATCTCCTTTGACCTGTGATACATATACTTCACGGTAAATTGCATTGGTTTTTAACAGTTCTTCGGATGTACCGATGCCGGAAATCTCACCGTTTTCAAGGACAATGATCAAGTCGGCATCTTCAATGGAAGAAACACGCTGTGCAATGATGATCTTTGTCGTGTTTGGAATTTCCTCGCGGAAAGCCTTGCGGATCAGCGCATCGGTTTTGGTATCCACGGCGCTGGTAGAATCATCAAGGATCAGAATTTTTGGTTTCTTCAGCAGGGCACGGGCAATACAAAGACGCTGTTTCTGCCCACCGGATACGTTGTTTCCACCCTGGACAATCTGTGTATTGTAACCATCCGGAAATTCGCGGACGAATCCGTCGGCCTGTGCCAGTTTACAGACATTCTGTACTTCTTCATCCGTAGCATTTTCGTTGCCCCAGCGGATATTGTCGTAAATTGTTCCGGAGAACAGGATGTTTTTCTGCAACACCATGGAAACCTGATCGCGCAGGGCTTCCAGATTATATTTGCGCACATCGATACCGGAAACTTTTACACTTCCTTCGGTGACGTCATACAGACGCGGAATCAGCTGTACAAGCGTTGATTTTGCACTTCCGGTTCCGCCGATGATCCCCACGGTCTGACCGGATTTGATATGCAGATTGACATCTTTTAAGGAAAGATTTCCACCTTCACCGGCATAACTGAAACTGACATGGTCGAAAATAATATCACCATCGGTAACGGAAGTTACAGCATCAGCAGGATCGCGCATTTCCGGAATCTCATTTAGTACTTCCGTGATACGGTCGGTCGATGCACCGGCAATCATGATCATGACAAACACAGATGTTACCATCATCAGGGAACCGATGATCTGTAAGGCATATACAATAATGGAAGTAAGTGCACCGGTTTCCATGGTTCCGGTTACGATGCCTTTTCCGCCAATGTAAATAAGAATCATAATCACAGCATACATGACAAACTGCATAACCGGGGAATTCCAGGCAACGATCTTTTCCGCTGTGGTAAAAAGTTGATAAACATATTTGGAAACACCGTGGAATTTACCAATTTCATAATCTTCACGGACAAATGCCTTTACCACGCGGGCGGCATTTACATTTTCCTGTACGGAATTGTTTAATTCATCATATTCGTCAAACACCTTAATGAAATGTGGATGGGCTTTTTTTGCGATAAATAACAGCGTGCCACCGAGTACCGGAATGACGATTAAAAATAAGAGCGCAGCTTTTCTGCTGAGCGTCAGGGTCATAACCCAGGATAAAATAATCATGATCGGAGCCCTTGCCAGCAGGCGGATACTCATCATGTAAGCCATCTGGATATTTGTGATATCGGTAGTCATACGTGTTACAAGACCGGACGTGGAAAAATGGTCAATATTTTTAAAGGAAAAATCCTGTACTTTATAATAAATATCGTGCCGCAGGTTTTTGGCATATCCGGCTCCGGCAATTGCTGCAAAGTTTCCGGCCTGTACACCGAAAAACAGGGACATCATTGCCATAATTACAAGGATAAGTCCTCTTTGGATAATATATCCGAGATTTCCTTCTGCAATGCCAATATCAATAATTTTTGCCATTTCCAGAGGAATCAATACTTCCATCAGTACCTCTAATGTAACCAAAAGAGGGGTAATGATGGATTGCTTTTTGTATTCCCGGACGGATTGTAAAAGTTTCTTATTCATTTTTTTTACATACCTCCTTATGTTCTGATACGTTATAGAGCATCTGGTAGAGCACTTTTTTACAGGTCAGAACATCAGCTTCGGAAATATCTGTCGTAAGCTGTGTTTCCGACTGCCTTATGTGTGCAAGGATGCTCGGACGGAGTGCTTCCGCTTTCTTTGTAGGAATGATGCGTTTCAGACGGGCATCTTTTTTTTCGCTTTCCCGCACAATAAAACCATTTTTTTCGAGAAGCTGCAGCATTCCGGTCGCCGTGGATTTGCGGATCTGAAATTCTTCTTCGATGTCTTTCTGGTAGACAACCTTGTGAAGGGTTTCCAGAAGAAGAAATTTCAACACATGTTTCTGCATGGTGGTCAGACCATCGTCGTTGATCATGGAGTTCACACAGCTTTTCCGTTTCATCTGATGGGACAGTACCTGGATCAGGCGGCCCATATGAATTTCTTTGAGTTGTTCTTCATCGAAATCCTGCAAGAAATCACTCCTTTCTTAAAATGATTTTAAATAGTTAGCAACCGAACTTTTATCATTATAGGGATGAAAATTTAAAATGTCAATGGCTTTTTTTGGAGGATTTTGTAAGTTCACAGAAAAAACACAAACACAAAATGCCTGACAACTTGCGTTAAAATGAGTAAATTTATCATATTCACAGAAAAAACACAAAATAATTAACAGACAGGGTTGACATTGCCAGAATACAGTGCTATAACGTAGGCATAACAAAGGAAACAAATTTGACATATGAATATGAGGAAAAGAGGCGATTACTATGTCAGATAAGAATCCAAAACACCCGTTAAAGAAAAAACAGGCGAAAGCAAAAGATAAAAAGAAACACATTTACGAATAAATCGTAAAGTGGAGTCGAGCGAGAGCATCTGCTGATGTCCTCGCTTTTTTCTTTTCCCAAAAGAGTATGTTGAGAAGCAAAAACGGAGATGTTATACTAAAAACAGTATGAAAATAAGGAAAGAAACGAGGAAATCGGTCATGACAAAAACAACGGGAAGTATAGCGGCATCAACCAATATCGTAAAGGAATCTGTGGTGATGGGGGATGTTTCCATCGGTGAGGACAGTACCATTCTTTTTTATGCGGTACTGCGTGGGGATGACAATAAAATTATCATCGGAAAAGGGACAAACATTCAGGATAACTGCACGGTCCACACTTCCAAAGTCGACCCGACCATGGTGGGTGATTATGTGACGGTAGGACACAATGCGGTAATTCATGGCTGCACGATCGGGGACAACACATTAATCGGCATGGGTGCAACGGTGATGAATGGCAGTGTGATTGGAAAAAACTGTCTCATCGCAGCCGGAAGCCTTGTGCTTGAACATCAGAATATCCCGGACGGCAGCATGGTCATGGGTAGACCGGCGAAGGTCACGCGGGCACTGACGGAAGAAGAAATTGCAGGGTTAAAAGAGAGTGCACTTTCTTATATCGAAGAGGGAAAGAAACTCCGGTAGCAAGGATATATTTTGTGATCAAAATTAAACGGAAGGAGTCAGGAACTCTTTCACATAATAAAGGGCGGCTCCGACCGCCGGGGTATACTGTCCGTGATTGCCAACCAGCAGCTGGTTATCTTCCATCTGGAAAAGGGATTGTGCATTAATTTTCTCCAACAGATACTTGATATCTGCGTCCCGGAAATAAGGCGCAAGATAACCGCTTATGATTACCGGACAGTCGATCACAAGATGCAGATTGCGGATTGCAAAGGCAAGATGATCCAGATATTCCCGCCAGACCTGAAGCAGTGTCGGAGCCTGTGTAGTGTGCAGAATATTGAAAAATTCTTTGACTGGCATTCCGGCAGCTGCTTTCAGGGCATTGGCGGAGCAGTAAGTTTCGAGGCATCCCCGATGGCCACAGTAGCATTCCGGACCGTTTGGATCAATGCAGATATGCTCGAAAAGTCCACTGCGCATATGGTTTCCCTGATGAACTTTACGGTTGGTGATAATTGCACCGCCGAGGTTTGGGTTCAGAAGAAAGATTAATGCACTGTCGAATTGTGCATGGTTCCATAGTTCCAGATCTGCGGCTGCTTTGGAATCATGTTCCAGATGGCAGGAATATGGCAGTTTCGAAGAAAAATCAGAAAGTTTCATCTGTGTATTTCCCATGATATCCCCATAGGTGACAGCCGTTCCATCCGGGGAAATGATGCCCTGGGTGGCAATGGAGATTCCTTCTATTTTTTCCGGGATATAGAGATGGCTCTGAATAAAGCTCTCTACATTTTGGGCGAGTGCCGAGTAATAGGCATCACTGTTTTCATAAGGAAGTTCGACCGTTTCTGTCGCAATTGCTTCACCATATAAGTTTACCGCTACAATATGAAACATATCTTTTAAAATTCCAAGACCGAGTGATATGCGGAAATCTTCAACAATTTTTATAATCTGAGCCTTTCGGCCACCTGTGGATTCAAAATATCCTTCCCGGCGGATCAGTCCGTCCTGTTCTAATTCATTTAAATTCTGGCTGACAGTAGAAAGCCCCATTTGCAGATCCTGAACAATCTGAAGCTTGGAAGTTTCTTTTTCCTGATAAATATATTGGTAAACTTTATCACGATTTATTTTTTTTAGAGTAATCGTGGTCATTCCTTTTTCTCTCAATTTCGTTCCCCTCCACTTATACGTGAATCATACACATAAGATTTGAATTTATTCTAATATAGATAGACTCATAAAACAAGAATTTTACTTAGTGTTTATGAAAAATATACAAAAAATAATAAATACAATTGTATTTTTTGTCAATAGACAAGTAACATATCTGGATATATACTGCACTTACAACTTAGATATAAACGTAAGTGATAAACATAACAAAAGAGATAAGGAGAACTGAAATGAAATTAACGCTGGAAGGAATCAAAGATCGAGAAGCATGGGAGAAAGCAGGAATCTCACTCCCTGGGTATGATGTGAAGAAGGTTTCGCAGAAAGCGAAAGAAGAACCGGGATGGGTACATTTCGGTATTGGAAATATTTTCCGGATTTTTCTCGGAGGAATTGCGGATGGTCTTCTGGAAGACGGGATACTTGACAGGGGGATTACCTGTGTAGAGACATTTGACTATGATGTAGTGGATAAGATCTATGATCCATATGATAATCTGGGGCTTAGTGTGATTCTTCATGGGGATGGAACCCGTGAGTATAAGGTGCTGGGATCGCTGGCAGAGGCTGTAAAAGCACAGGCGGCAGATAAAAAGCAGTGGAACAGGCTGAAAGAGATTTTTGCGGGAAAATCATTGCAGATGGTATCTTTTACAATTACAGAAAAAGGATATGCACTTCAGAAAGCGGACGGTAGCTGGTTTCCGTTTGTAGAAGATGATATCAAAAACGGACCAGATCAGGCAACAGGAGCAATGGCTGTTCTGGTGGCAATGCTTTTGGAAAGATATAAAGCTGGAAAATATCCGCTGGCACTGGTATCTATGGATAACTGTTCACAGAATGGGGCAAAACTCCGGGAGTCAGTACTGATGATGGCAGGAGAATGGAAGAAAAAAGGTTTTGTGGATGACGGTTTCATGGAGTATATTAGTGATGAAAAGGTTGTAGCATTTCCGTGGACAATGATTGACAAGATTACTCCGCGTCCAAGTGAGCAGATAGCGGCTGATCTGGAAAAACTTGGAGTAGAAGCCATGCAGCCGGTGATTACAGGCAAAAAGACATATATAGCACCGTTTGTCAATGCGGAGAAACCGCAGTATCTTGTAATTGAGGACAGTTTCCCGAACGGACGCCCGGAACTTGAAAAAGGATTTGGCGTTTATCTGGCAGACAGAAATACCGTTAATCTCTCTGAAAGAATGAAAGTAACGGTATGTCTTAATCCGGTTCATTCCGCAACAGGACCGCTGGGGGTTGTGCTGGGATATGATCGGTTTGCACATATGCTGAATACGAATGAAGATATGCTGAAGATGGCGCGAATGGTTGCTTATGATGAAGGGCTTCCGGTGGTTTCAGATCCGGGAATCCTTTCACCACAGGCATTTGTCGATGAACTGTTTAATGACCGTTTTCCGAATGAGTATCTGGGAGATACGAATCTCCGCCTTGCAGTGGATGTGTCCCAGATGGTCGGCATCCGTTTCGGAGAGACGGTAAAATCTTATGTTGCAAAATATGGGGATGCTTCCAGACTTACCGCTATCCCACTTGGAATTGCAGGATGGCTCAGATATATGCTGGCTGTTGACGATGAGGGAAAGAGATATGAACTTGCCCCGGATCCAATGAATGAAGAACTTCAGGAGCAGCTGGGGGATATTGTAGTCGGAGAACCAGAAACCTTCAAAGACCAGCTGAAACCAATCTTATCCAATGAGCGTCTTTTCTTTACAAATCTTTACAAAGATGGAATTGGAGAGAAGATAGAAGAAATGTTCCGTGAGATGATAGCTGGGACAGGGGCTGTAAAGGCAACCATTCATAAATATGTTCATTGAAATTGGAGGAGGAAATAGGAAATGACAGAAGCGGTGTTTGCAGCAGATCCGACAAGGCTGCTGATTGCAGCGGCAGCAGGAATTATATTGTTGCTGTTGCTGATCATCAAATTCAAATTCCATCCGGTACTGTCCCTTCTGATTTCTGCCCTGGTGATCGGGCTTGGAGCTGGGATGCCGGTTCCGACCCTGATCAATACGGTGGAAAAGGGAGCTGGAGAGACCCTGCAGGGAATTGTGCTATTAATTGGTCTTGGTTCTTTGTTTGGTGGGATACTGGAAGTGTCCGGAGGGGCTCAAAGCGTTGCACAGACGCTTGTGAACCGGTTTGGGGATAAGAAAGCAGGGGTTGCACTTGGAATTACAGGGCTAGTAGTAGGAACAACAGTTTTCTTTGAAGCAGGAGTTGTAATTTTGATTCCACTGGCATTCGGACTGGCAAAGAAAACAAAAAAATCAACCCTGTATTATGTGATTCCGCTTCTGGCAGGACTTGCGTCCGGATTTGCTTTCATTCCGCCGTCCGCTGGTTCCGTACTGGTTGCCAATATGCTTGGGGTGGATCTTGGGATTATGATTGCGGTGGGGGTACCGACAGGTATTCTTGCACTGGTTTTTGCCGGGATTCTGTGGTCAAAGTTTATCGGAAACAAAATTAATACCGGACTTCCAATGGCGGTTTCAGAGGTGAGGGAAGAGGCGAATCTGCCCAAATTTTCAATGGTGATTTCGATTATCCTTGTTCCGCTGGTACTTATTTTATGTAATACACTTTCCGAATATTTTCCAGCACTGGATGGTATCCGGCCGGTACTGGAGTTCTTGGGAACTCCCTTTGTGGCATTGATTATTGCAGTTGTATGCGCAATGTATTTTCTTGGGAAAAAACAGGGATATGACGGGGAACAGTTAAAAAAAATTCTGGATCGTTCCCTTCGCCCGACAGGACAGATTCTGCTAGTGATTACCGGTGGTGGAATTATCCGCTGGGTACTTCAGAACTGTGGAATGGGGGAGATCATAGGTCCGGCACTTGAGAAGAGTGGACTGCCGCTGATTCTGGTTGCGTTTTTGATTGCGGCACTTGTACGTGCATCTGTAGGGGCAGCAGTGGTTGCAATGACTATGGCAGCAGGAATTATGGCATCTATGCCGGCAGTTGCAGCCCTTTCACCACTTGGTCTTGCTGCGATGGTATGTGCGATCACAGGAGGCGCGACTGCATTCAGTCATGTGAATGACTCTGGATTCTGGCTGGTAAGTTCCATGCTTGAAATTGACGAAAAAACAACTTTGAAATCATGGACAGTCATGGAGACAATCATTGGATTTACCGGTCTTATCTGTGCAATGATTATCAGTATATTTGCTTAGGAGGATTAAAAATGAATGCAAAAGCAATAACCCGAAGATCAGGGTATGATATTACCACATTCGGAGAAATTCTGATTGATTTCACCTGGCAGGGGGTGAATGAGGAGGGACAGACTTTATTTGCCCAGAATCCGGGAGGGGCACCTGCAAATGTCGCAGTTGCGGCTGCCAGACTTGGGGCACATACGGCATTTATCGGAAAAGCAGGCAAAGATATGCATGGGGAATTCTTAAAATCCGTTCTGGAAAAAGAAAAAGTTGAAACGGGGGGAATGCTTTTAGACGAAAATTATTTTACGACACTTGCCTTCGTAAATGTTGGAGCAAATGGAGAACGTTCCTTTTCATTTGCAAGGAAACCGGGTGCGGATACAAAAATTCAGAAAGAAGAGATCAATGCTGATATTCTGGATAAGTCAAATGTATTCCACGTAGGATCGCTTTCGCTGACTGCACAGCCGGCAAGGGACACAACGCATTATATGATTAAGAGAGCGAAGGAAAAAGGAAATATTATATCCTATGATCCAAATTACAGGGCTTCCCTGTGGAAAGACGAGGAGACGGCAAAATTACAGATGCGCAGTCTGGTTCCTTATGTGGATATTATGAAAATTTCGGATGAAGAGACTGAGCTGCTTACCGGAAAAGACAGTCCACAGGAGGCTGCAAAGCTCCTGTATGAAAGTGGAGTTAAAATCGCAGCGGTAACACTGGGAAGTGAAGGTGTTTATTTTTACTGTAAGGAAGGTGGTGCGCAGATTCCGGGATTTGTAAGCAATGCGGTGGATACAAACGGGGCAGGCGATTCCTTCTGGGGAGGTTTTTTGTATTGTATCAGCAGAACAGGGAAAAAACCGGAAGAATTTACAATAGAAGAATTAAAGAAATACATGCGGTTCGGGAATGCGGTTGCAAGCCTTTGTGTAGAGAAAAAAGGAGCGATACCGGCGATGCCGACACTTGCAGAAGTTGAAGAAAGGATGGAACATTAAGATGGATTTAAAAACATATACAACAGGAATTCAGCATATCGGTATTCCGACCAATGATATTGAGAAAACAATTGCATTTTATCAGAAACTCGGATTTGAGATTGCATTGCAGACCGTTAATGAAGAGGCAAATGAAAAAGTTGCTTTTTTGAAATTAAAGACGCTTGTCATTGAGACTTATGAGAACAAGGCTGCCCGTATGGAAAGTGGGGCAATCGACCATGTGGCAGTCAATGTTAAGGATATAGAAGAAGTTTATCGGTATATTGAAGAAAAAAAGATGAATACAACAAAAGATACCATACATTTTCTGCCATTCTGGGAAAATGGAGTGCGTTTTTTTACGATTGAGGGACCAAATAAAGAAAAAGTGGAATTCAGCCAGTATTTGTAGCTTTATATGAAAAGAAAAAACTGGTTTATCAGAGAAAATTGTGATTGAGATCAAGAAACAGTACAATTTATTTCCGGTTGGAGAATATTTGAATTAAATAATCTGTAAAATTAAGGCAGTCGTGAAAACGTCAATTTATTGAGCTTCACGACTGCCTTTTGAGATAACTGATCTATTAGGTAATTGCGAAACTCGCGATGCTCGTTCGCAAACTTGAATCAAAATAGA
>ERZ1026884.432-NODE-432-length-28062-cov-7.460421_pt1 | contig 28062 bp, 16 predicted proteins | sample MGYA00380172_ERZ1026884 | MGnify/ENA primary metagenome ERZ1026884 (study PRJEB33269, sample SAMEA4719808) | human gut metagenome | biome: human-associated habitat; feature: organic feature; material: feces | place: Cameroon | collected 2013-10 ... | reverse complement strand
AGGAGTTGACCATCAACGTACCAGAGGAGTTTGCTTCTAAGATGATTGATATGGTAACCCGCCGCAAGGGTGATATGACCTCTATGCTGAACATGGGCGAGCGTGTAGACATCGAGTTTGATATCCCTTCACGTGGTATCATCGGTCTGCGTACCAACGTGCTTACCGCTTCTCAGGGCGAGGCTATCATGGCTCACCGTTTCAAGGAGTATCAGCCATACAAGGGTGAAATCAGCCGCCGTTCTAACGGTAGCATGATTGCGCTCGAAACCGGTACAGCCTTTGCTTACGCCATCGATAAGTTGCAGGATCGCGGTAAGTTCTTCATCGACCCGGGTGAGGAGGTTTACGGCGGCGAGGTTGTAGGTGAGCATGTTCACGAAAACGACCTGGTAGTCAACGTAACCAAGGCTAAGCAGCTTACTAACGTGCGTGCTTCTGGTTCTGACGATAAGGCCCGCGTCATTCCTAAGACCGTGATGAGTCTTGAGGAGTGCCTGGAGTATATCCGTGAGGACGAGTACGTAGAGGTAACTCCAAAGAACATGCGTATGCGCAAGATTGAGCTTGATCACCTGAAGCGCAAGCGCAGCAACAAAGACTAAACAGAAATGTTTTTGTGGAGATTTTTTAGAAAGTTTTCATTGCCCTGCTCCCTGGTTATGGGAGCATTGGGCTACCTGATATTCGCCAATGTGCCCTTCCTGGTGCCCATTGGCGATTATTGTGGTCCGAGGTTGGTAAGTCTGATGCCGGTAGTGCTGTTCTCCCTGCTCTATGTTACTTTCTGTAAGATAGAAATCAAGGAGATGAAGCCTAAGGCGTGGCATTTCATCCTCCAGCTCATCCGTACCTCGCTGGCATTGATGATGGTGGTGCTCATCTTCGAGTTCGGTTCCGATTACAGTACCAAACTGATTCTCGAGGGTGCCTTCATCTGCTTTATCTGTCCTACGGCAGCCGCCGTGGCTGTGGTTACGGAGAAGTTGGGCGGCAGTATCGGTTCGCTGACCACCTATACGGTCATCGCCAACATTTTTACGATGATCATCATTCCGAGTCTTTTCCCGATGGTAGAGAAGGGGGCAGATGTATCGTTCCTCATGATGAGTGCGATGGTGTTCCGCAATGTCACAACGGTCTTAGTCGTTCCTTTGCTCTTGGCATTGTTGAGTAGGAAATTCTTGCCTAAGTTTGTGGATAAGGTGAAGAGCGTGAAAGACTTGGGCTTCTATATGTGGTGCTTCAACCTTACCATCTTGATGGGGGAGACGGTAAGGAATATCCTTCATGCTGAGGTTTCTGGATGGATTCTAGCCTTGTTGTTGATAGTTCCGCTGTTAGTTTGCCTTATCCAGTTTGCGATTGGCAAGGCGGTGGGTCGGCATTACGGGGCAAGTATCAGTGCGGGTCAGGCTCTCGGACAGAAGAATACCATCGTGGGCATTTGGCTCACCCTTACTTTCCTCAATCCATTGGCAGCCGTTGCCCCTGGTGCCTACGTCGTTTGGCAGAATATGGTGAACGGTTGGCAACTCTGGTATAAGGAAAAGTATGGGCATCTGAAATGGTAAGAGAGTATGCCTGTTACAGGCATATCGCTGCCATGTAGTGCCGAACTTCTTTTCTAGCCATGCTGAGGCGATTCTCCACCGTTTTATATTTGATGTTGAGGCAATCGGCTATCTCGCTTACCTTTTTCCCCTCTTCCATGCTCATGCGATATATCTTGCAGCTCTTCTCGTCGAGCCTCGCCATGCTCTTCTGTAGCCAAAGCTCCGTCTCGTGCATGGAAAGGAGGCTTTGTCCGTCTTCATATTGGGAAGAGGTCAGTTTGATGTATCGCTCATGTTGGTAGATGTAGGCTTGGTGTCGCCAGCGGTCTTTGATGAGGTTGGAGACGATGCTCCTCACTAATGCAGGGAGAGTGGTCTCGTTGATCATCTTGTCTGACGATAGCAAGCGAACGAAGGCATCTTGTACGATGTCTTGTGCGTCATCCATGCTCATCTGGCATTTCAATGCGTAGTTGATGAGCTTGGAGCAGTTGGCTGCATAGTAATCTTGAATCAATAGATGGTTGTTGCCCATGATTTGGTTTGTTTTTAAGTTGTTGTTTTATTGATACCGCAAAAGTACGAAAGAAAAAATAAGTTGAGGGAGAAGATAGTACGGAAAGGTGGGTAAAATTAATCACTTGGGGGTATCTCCGTCATTTTATACTCTTATTTTGGCAAAAATACACCATAAAGAGTCTTCTCTTTCTCCTAATTTTGCAAGCGAATCAAGGATTCAATGCCATTCTTCATCATGTGAGGGTGACGAGTCCGATACCATTAAGAATTATAACTTAAAAACCGTTTTTCGATATGAGACAAACATTACTTAGCAGTCTATTGAAAGGTGCTCATGGCTATGGGGCGATGATGGGTGGTGGTCGTACCTCTTATCACCATAACTTGATAGCTCACCACGACTCTCGTACTCCTCGTTATGTATTCCGTTCTACAGACCCTACAACCAAGGAACATCCTACAGACTGGCGTAACAATGTCATCTACAACTGGGGTGGCAATGGTGCCTACGGTGGTGAGGAGATGAACATCAACATCGTCAACAACTATTACAAGCCAGGTCCTTTGACGGATAAACGCCCAGAGCAAACTCAGAAGAGAATCCTCGGCACAAGTCATGGCACGCACTACGTGAAGGATGCGCAAGGCAACAATACCGAGGAGGTTGAGGCATACGTATGGGGACACTATTATGTGGCAGGCAATTATAACAGCAAGTGGGCAGATGTAACCAATGACAACTGGAATGTGGGTGTTATCGACAATATCAGCGATGGTGCGGAATATGGTTGGAGCAAGGTTACTCGTGATACCATCAAGGCTGATGCTGCAATGCCTTTCGCCCTCGTTACTACCCATACCCCAGACAAGGCTATGGAGAAAGTGTTGGCTTATGCTGGTGCAAGTCTTCATCGTGATGCACTTGATGTGATTATCGCTAATGATGTGAAGAATGGTAAGACCACATTTACAGGTGCAGAGGAGAGTGACCGGCCTAGTATCATTGATACGCAGCTAGAGGCTAAGACCGATGGCGAGGATGCTTGGCCAAGATTGAATAGCACAGCCGCTCCAGTAGATACCGATGGCGATGGTATGCCTGATGCTTGGGAGACTGCCAATGGCAGACTGTCAACTTGGATGTCACTTCATCCAAGGCTCTCAAGGCTAAGAAAGCGACACCGCTTTACTTCGTCGTAGAGGCTGCCGAGGCTCATATGGAAATTCAGTCATTTAGGTTTATATAGTTAGGTAGTAGAAAAATGATTCTTACCTATAAGAAAAAGTATTTTTTATAGGGAGAAATCTTGGTTCAAAACTTTTGAACGTGTATTCAAAGCTTTTGAATGTGCGTTCAATGTCATTGAACCTACGTTCAAAGTCTTTGAACGAAGATTATGCGAAACATAAAAAGATTTTAGTTCCCGTCACGGTTCTCAATGTAGACGATGACACCGTTTATGGACACGACACCGGGGAAATAGCCGAAAGCATGCTTGTAAGAGTATTTGGCATCATCCTTCTCCGCTTTGATGAAAACGTGGTCGAAATCCACATTGACGGTCTGACCTTGCCTGAACAGCCCCATCTGCATGTTGAGTTTCATCAACAGTTCGTTCAGCTTTGAATTGGCGTTGAACTCGTATGTCCTTCCTGAAGAAGAGCTATAGCTTGTGTTCTCGCAAGCAAGTTCCTTGATGGCACGACCGACGGTGTGGCTTGTCGGTATGCGGGTGTCGGGAGTCTCGCGAATGTGGCACTCCTTTCTGTTCCCGTCTTCCACACAATTGCCTCCGCTGAGATAAACATCGAGCATGGAAGAGACAATCTCGTCCCATTGGTATCCATTGTAGGTTGAACTGCGCTTGCCAAGGGTCTCGTTGATGACCTTGTCAAGGGAAAGAGAGCTAAAAGCCCTGTTCGTGAAATAATTTCCTCCAAAAGGAGTGAGTTTCTCAAATTTTTTGCTTACCTTTGCCATGTGTTAGATATTCCTTGTTTTTGTTTTGCAGCACTAAGGTAAGTGAATTTTCTGACATATGCAAACTTTGGGCAACTTTTTGCTGCCCAAAGGCTTGCATTTTTGTGAAATTTTAAGTCTGCTAATTTAATGAATAACTATAAACGAATCGAAAAAATGAAAGTAAGAAACATTCTGATGGCTCTCTTCCTTTGGATAGTTTTGGCAACACATGCCGAGAACTATCCTTATCGCAGTGATTACTTATGGCTGACCGTGCCAGACCATGCCGACTGGCTCTATCAAACAGGTGAACAAGCCAAGGTGGAGGTGAGCTTCTATCAATACGGCATACCTCGTGATGGTGAGGTGAAGTATGAAATCGGCAATGACATGCTCGAAGGTGACAAGCAGGGGAGCGTGAAACTCAAAAACGGTCGTGCTGTCATCAACATGGGCACTCGCAAGACCCCAGGATTTCGTGACTTGCGCTTGGCCTATGCTCTTGATGGCAAAAAGTATCAGCATCATGTGAAGGTGGGATATTCAGTGGATAAGATACAACCTTATACCCAAGAACCAAAAAATTTCGAGGCTTTCTGGCAGAAGAACCTACGAGATTTGGAGCAAGTTTCTATGAGTTATACTAAGGAACTCGCCAAGGAGTATTGCACGGACAAGATGGATTGCTATCTCATCAAACTTCAAATCGACAAGATGCGCCATTCGATGTATGGCTATCTGTTTATCCCAAAGAATGCCAAGGCTGGTTCTTGTCCTGTTGTCTTGACACCTCCAGGAGCAGGTATCAAAACCATCAAGGAACCATTGCGCAATAAGTTCTATGCTGAGAACGGCTTCATCCGTTTTGAGATAGAGATTCATGGATTAGACCCACGTTTGCCTCAGTCTGCCTTCGAGGATGCGACTCGTGCCTTCAATGATGCCAATGGTGGTTATCTTGCCAATGGATTGGAGAACAAGGACATCTATTATATGAAGCATGTCTATTGCGGATTGGTTCGTTGTATCGACTTCTTGACCTCTCTTCCTGAATGGGATGGCAAGAATGTGGCTGTGCAAGGTGGAAGCCAAGGTGGTGCTTTGGCAATCATCGCGGCTGGTCTTGACAAGCGAGTAACCCAGTGTGTGGCAAATCATCCTGCCCTTAGTGACATGGCTGGTTATGTCGAGAAGGGTAGGACAGGCGGTTATCCTCACTTTAACAAGCAACCTCAGATACTAGGTAACAAGGATTGTCTCAATACCTTGTCTTACTTTGATGTGGTCAACTTTGCTCGTTATGTGAAAGCCGATACCTATCTTACTTGGGGATATAATGACAATACTTGTCCTCCAACTACAAGCTATGCAGTGTGGAATACCTTGAAATGCAAGAAAGAATCGCTCTTGACCCCAATCAATGAGCATTGGACAAGCGAAGATACCAATAAGAATCAAATGGAGTGGATAAAAGCCCATTTGGTGAAGTAAGCAAAAAAATAGGAAGTAAAAAATCCATTTATCACTCTGTGAGCGGTGATGAATGGATTTTTTATTTTGTTAGCTGTATATTTTTGTGCAAAATATATCCTTTTGGAAGAATTTACACATAAAAAGTGCTTATTTTTACTATATGTATCGTTTTTAGTTATTACTTTTGCGCCATCAATTGACAACATTAATAACTTAAAGCAATAAACAATGAAAGTAAGACGAATAGACAAACTACTCTTTGCGTCATTCTTGGCATTAAGTCCTTGCGGAGCTTTTGCACAAGATGTCATTACTGGAACTGTGGTTGACTCCAGTGGTGAACCCGTTATCGGTGCTACCATAAAAGAAGGTAATACCAATAATGCCACAGTTTCTGATCTTGATGGTAAGTTTACTATCAAATTGAACAACAATTCAAGCCCTTTGATGGTGTCATACGTTGGTATGAAAAATAAAAAGGTGAACTTGAAGGGAAAGACTGAGGTTAGTGTGGTTTTGCAGGATGATTCCAACCAAATGAATGAGGTTGTGGTTATCGGTTATGGTACTGCCAAGCGTAAGGACTTGACTGGTTCTGTTGCATCTGTTGATTCTCGAACCTTGGGTAAGATACCTACGACATCCGCAGCTTCTGCCTTGACAGGTCGTTTGGCAGGTGTGTCTGTTGTCACAACAGAAGGTTCTCCTGATGCCGCAGTCAATATTCGGGTACGTGGTGGTGGCTCTATCACTCAGGACAATTCACCTCTTTATATAGTAGATGGTTTTCAGGTGAGCAGCTTGGATGATGTCCCTCCAGGAGATATAGAGAGCATCGATGTCTTGAAGGATGCTGCCTCTACTGCTATCTATGGTTCCAAGGGTGCTAATGGTGTTATCCTTGTTACGACTAAGAGTGGTAAGGAAGGTAAGGTGAAGGTCACTTTCAATGCTTCCGTAGGTTTTAATAAACTCTATGGCGAGACCGATGTTTTGTCTCCATACGAATTTGTATATTATCAGCGAGAATTAGATCCATCTGATAATGCTGGTTGGTTTGGCAAGTATGGAAGATGGGAAGACATCGACATCTATAAGTCACAGGAAGGTACCAACTGGCAGAAGAAACTTTTCTCTCGTACTGGTGTCAAGCAGAGTTATAACTTGGGCATGACAGGTGGTACGAAGGATATGCGCTATAGCATCAGCTATACACATGATGATGAAAGCTACATCATGAAGACCTCTAAGTTTAGACGTGACAATCTCAACTTGAAGTTATCCAAGGATATTCGTCAGAACTTGACCCTTGATTTCAATGTGAAGATGAACAATACCATCATAGATGGTGCTAGTGTTTCCAATGGCAAGAAACTTCGTGATTGTGTGAAGTATTCGCCAGTGAAAACTTTGTCTAGTCTTGGACGTGAGGACTTGGGTGAGGATGACGTTACGGAAAACTTGAGTAGTTTGAACGACCCATTCTACAATATCGCCAATGAATATCGCAAGCAGCGTCGTTTCAACAATGTCTATCAAGGTTCGCTTACATGGCGTATCATCAAGGGCTTGTCTTTGAGAGGTGAGGGCGCATACGGATTCTCACATACTAAGTTTGATGACATTTACCTGAAGAATACAGGTGAGGCAGCCCAGAAGGGTGGTCAGCCAGTAGGCAAGCGCACTTATACCGATGGCAATAACTACACCTTGCGTGCAGTCTTGTCATACGATACTCGTTTCTTGAAGAAACATCGTTTGAACGCTCAGGCAGGTGCCGAGATGGTTCATTCGCAGAGCGACAACATGGACATCAAGTCAGATTATTTCCCAATCGACTATACGGCAGACAATGTACTTGCCATGTGGAACGATGGTACGGCACAACCTACCTATACCACCATCAATGAACCAAGCCGTACTGCTTCTTACTTCGGACGTGTCAACTATATCTTCGACAATCGATATTATTTGACCCTTACCGCTCGTGAGGATGGAACCAACGTATTCTCTCCAGGCAACAAGTGGGGCTTCTTCCCTGCTGTGGCAGGTGCTTGGCGTATCTCAGAGGAGAAGTTCATGAAAGGTACGAAGGAATGGTTGTCCAACTTAAAGTTGCGTTTGAGCTATGGTGCCACTGGTAATGCTCGTGTCAAGTCTTATTGGCGACAGACTTACCAAGCTCTGACTAAGAATTTGTATTATCAGGATGAGAAACCATTGAGCTCTCTTCAGACAAGTACAGTCTTGCGTAATGAGAACTTGACTTGGGAAACAACTTACTCTGCCAATGCAGGTCTTGACATCAACCTCTTCAATGGACGTTTGGATGTTTCACTCGATGTATATAACAATAAGACCAAGAATTTGATTATGGCAGTTGACCTCCCATCCAACTCAGGTTATGACAAGCAGTATCAAAATCTCGGTCAGACAACCAATAAAGGTTTTGAGGCGAATGTAAAGGGCATCATCGTAGATAGAAAAGATTTCTATTTAGGTGCTAACTTCAATATCTCCTTTAATAAGAATAGAGTAGATAAACTCTATGGAGGTCAAGGTAACGAGATGATAGTCAGTTCAGGTAGAAGTGGTGAAGTTGGTGCCGATGATTACCGTGTATTTGAAGGACAAGAGATTGGCTTGATTTGGGGTTATAAGACGGATGGCATGTATTCTTTCGATGACTTTACCTATAATGCTACCAAGCAAGGATGGGATTTGAATCCTGGAGTAGTAGATGCCTCCAAGGTCTTGACCAAGAGCTCTTACTTTGGTCCTGGTTTCATGAAGTTGAAGAAACTCAGCGGTGAAGGAACTGAAATCAATCCTGATGAGGATAGAGCCGTCATCGGTCATGCTTTGCCTAAGTTTACGGGTGGTTTTGGTTTGGAAACTTCTTGGAAGGGATTCGATTTGGCTGCCATGCTCAACTTCTCTGTAGGTAATGATGTGCTCAATGCCAACAAGATAGACTATACAACCTTCTCGGGAGGTAAGCGTTATCAGAACGTAAGCACGGATGTTGCGTTAGGCAAGAGATTCACCATCATCGACCCAGAGACAGGTCAGAATATCTTCAATGGTAGATATGCCAATCCAGAGCGTTTGCAGGAAATCAACAAGAATGCCTCAATCTGGTCTCCATTGATTGGTTCTACCATCGTGACGGATTGGGCAGTGGAGGATGGTTCGTTCTTGCGCTTGGGGACATTGACCTTGGGCTATACCTTGCCTAAGTTGGTGACTAGCAAGATAGGACTTGGAAATGTGAGATTCTATGCGACAGGTTACAACCTGTTCTGTATCACAGGCTATAGCGGTCAGGACCCAGAGGTAAGTACTTCTACCAACAACTTGTGTCCTGGTATCGACTGCTCGGCTTATCCAAAGTCTCGTACTTATATTATTGGAATGAACGTAACATTTTAGAATTTGAAAGGTCATGAAAAAAAGATATTTTGCAATTAAGATATGCGCTGTGGCATTGGCTACGCTTCCTTTGTGGTCATGCAGCGACTTCCTAGACACTGAGTCTCCTTCGCAGCAAGGCAACGATGTGGTATATGAAAACATCGGAATGACAAAGTCGGCTGTGATAGGTATCTATTCTCAGATGCTCGACTCTTACGCTTTCGGTCAGAAAATACCTGTCAACTGGCAAGGTTGCTCAGATATAGAGATTCCTACAGGCTTCTCTGATACAGACTATAGTACCAGTGGTGACAAGGGCGCATCCAACTTCTACGATGATGTATATAACAAGACCACTCCTTGGAAGTCTCTCTTCAAAATGGGTGAGTTGGCAAGTACTGCGGTTGAGGGTATCCGAAACTCTTCCTTGTTGTCTGACCCTTCTACCTCCAAGGAAATGAAACAATATCTGGGAGAGGCTTTGGTGTTGCGCTCTTTGGCTTACTTTGAGTTGGTACGTCGTTGGGGTGATATTCCTTACAAGGACACATCTTCTAAGTCAGACTTGTCGAATGTCTATATGAAGAAGATAGATAGAGACCTCATCTATGCCGATTTGATTAAGAATTTGCAAGAGGCAGTGGAGTATCTTCCTTGGCTCGGTGAGAGTACTGACTATAACTGTGAGCGTGTAACCAAGGGCTATGCCTACGGTTTGTTGGCAAGAGTTGCCTTGCATGCAGGTGGTTGGTCGGTAAGAGACGGCAATACATTTGATTCTTCTAATGTGGAGAAATACCAAAGCACAGGTGATGACGGAATGGCTGAGGAAAACGGCTATTACGTAGGCAGACCTAAGAATTGGAAAGAATACTATCAGATAGCAGAAGATGCTTGTGCCAAGATGATTGGCGACCCAAGCAACCCTCATCAGTTGGACCCTGACTATGGTGACATCTGGAAGACTGTTTGTCATCTTGATTACAATAAGTACAATGAGAATCTCTTTGAGATAGCTTTTGGTATGGGACAGAGTGGCGACATCGGTTCTTTGATGGGCTACAATGTGGCTGGTACTCCAACTATCAATAAGAATGGTCGTGGCTTTGGTGGTAACTATGTAACAACTACAGGCTATTATTTCTATTCTTTTGATCCTGCTGATACACGTCGTGACTATGAGTGCAGCTTGCCTTCTTACAAGTTGAATAAGCAAAGTGTGGAGCAAGAAGAGTTGGGCAATAGCATGATGGGCATCCCTTCTGGCAAGTGGAACTTCTTCTGGACATCTGATGACTTCAAGTCTTTGTGGTACACCGCCAACTCTCGTATTCCAACAGGTATCAACTGGATTATGATGCGTTATCCTGACGTGCTCTTGATGTTTGCTGAGGCAGCCAATGGCTTGGGTGAAAATGTTGATGCCGTGAATGAGACGGCAAAGATGAGTCCTCGCCAAGCTCTAGAGAAAGTAAGAGAAAGAGCTTTTGGTACTGGTTCTCTCAAGGTGAAGGAGTATGACCAAGACTTCTTCAATGCAATTGTCAACGAACGAGCTTGGGAGTTCGGTTGCGAGGGTGTTCGCAAGTTCGACCTTATCCGTTGGGGGCTCTTAGATAGTAAGATAGAGGATATGAAGAAGAGCCTTTGCTTGATGCTTGATGGTACTCAGCCAGTCAAGATTTTCGACAAGACTTATCAGCCAGAGGAATTCCCTGATACCGTATATGTCAAGTATCAGACTGGCGCCAATACTAAGTTCTTGGATTTGAGCAGTGCCAACTTCTACGAGCATGTTGCTAAAAATCCTGATCCTAGTAAATATACAGCAGTGGCTTGGTTCCCTACAGCTTCAGCTCGTGAGAATCCTGATGTTGCACCAGATAATAAGGTTCGCACCACATTGGTAAGTAACTGTGTGAAAGTGTTGCTCAATGCCACAGGCTTGAGAGCACGTTACGACTACAGCTCTTTTTATCCAAACTTGGCATGGGGTAGCGAAGTGGAATCTTCCTTCCTTACCAAAAAGGCAGGTAATGGCAAGTGCAACTATCGCCACTTCTTTGCCATCAAGTATGAGGACTTGACTGAGTCTCATGGATATCTGTCTAACTCTTATGGTTATTAATCACTTAAAGGAAAAGACAATGAAAAAGAAATATTTTATATTGTTGAGCCTCTTCACGATGATGTTTGTGTCATCTTGTAATGATGCTAACGATTGGGGGGTAGATGCAAGCTGTAATCGCTTGTTCCGTCCACTAACTTTTGAGGTGGGCAAGACTACAGCCAATTCTGTGTCTATCACTTACTCATACGTACCTAAAGCTACTCAATATGTGTTTGAGTTTAGTGAGGGGGACGAAGAGTTTACAGAAGTTAAGAAGTCTGTTACCATCTTGGCAGATACCTTGACGGCTTTTGCAGAGGCTACGGATATGGTAAAGACAACCTATCGTACCCTCTTTGATGACTTGAAAGGTTCTACTGATTACAATGTCAGAATGAAGGCTGTCAGTGCAGATGGTACGGAGTCTGGTTACTTGGCTGATAAGTTTACGACTCCTGATGAGCAAATCTTCACGGATTGCGAGGCAACAGTCAACACAGTTATGTTACAGTGGACTCCTGGGGCAAAGGTTACTCATATCATCTATTCTGAGGTGGGTGCAGCTGACGATGCAGTCGTGACACGCCAAATTACTGATGAGGAGATGGCTGCAGGCAAGGCTCTCATCGAGGGTTTGGCAAGTGGTACACAATATACGGCTGTCATTTATAATGACGATGCCAAGCGAGGAACCAAGAAATTCAAAACATTGGGTATGAAGGATGGTAAGGAATATACCGTTCAGCCAGAGGATGATGTCAACAAGATTCTTGCTCAGTTTGCTGCCGAGGGAACTTCTGCCCTTACGCTCATCTTCCCTTCTGGAACATACGAAATTGGCAAGTTGACCATTCCTACAGGAATCTCAGATCTCTATATCGCTGGAAATGCAACTGATAAGGCGGACATGCCTGAGTTGTTTATCCCTCAGTTCAACTTGCAGAGCGAGGTGTCAAGTTTAACATTCCAGAACATCGACTTGAATGCTCGTAAGAATAGTGCTAACTATCTCTTCGACATCAAGGGAACCAATTGCTTCAATAGCTTGGAGTTTGATGGATGTCGTATCAGAAACATCAACCGTAGCTTCGTTCGTTTCAATACTGCAAACTTGGAAATTGAGAAGATTAAGGTGAATAACTGTATCTTGGAGAGTATCGCTACTGGTGGTTATGGTTTCATCAACACGCCAAAGAGTGCACAGAAGAGTGTTGGTCTCTTCTCTCTCACCAATTCAACTTTGGTCAATATGGGTAGCGACTGGTTCTTGCAGATTAATGCTGGGTGGCAGTCTATCGTCATCGACAAGTGTACTTTCTATAGCACTGGCGGTGGTAAGGGTTTGTTCCGCTTCGATGCAAATCCTGTGGCAGTTTCTATTACCAATACCATCTTTGCTGGTGCAAACGATGGCAATGAGTTTAATGCTGGTAGTAAGAACTACGATATATTGGACTTCAATAGCTGTTATAAGACTAATGATATGAAGGTGAGCACTAAGACTCCGTTCTTGAATATCGAGGAAGTTCCTTATTCTTCTGAAGATTTCTTCGTTGCTCCTGCCGATGGTGACTTCCACATTAAGGGTGGTGTCAGCTTCGGTGGATTGGAGAAGGCTGGTGACCCTCGTTGGTATTAATGATAAAAATGGTAAATGATGAAGAAAACGAAAATAGTAGTTGCAATAATGATGGGACTGGGGCTTTTTGCCCCATCCCATATCTTAGCACAACCAATGGCTGATGGATATGTCTATCAACCATTTCAAGACAAGCAAACTTTGCAAATCGTGAATCGTATCTACCAACAGATGAGTTGGGAGGAACGAATAGCTCAGTTGTATGGTGTGACCCCAGGAAGATTGACTGATAAAAAAGGAAAACTTTCCCCAGATAAATGTAAAGAAGTGATACCATACGGTATTGGACATGTTTGCCAGTTTGCTTGTGCCTTGGACAATGAGCCGGATAAACTTCGTGATTTTGTCGCTGACTTGCAAGCATGGTTGAAAGCCAACACAAAGGCAGGTGTGCCTGCCATCTGTCATGAGGAGGCTATTGAGGGATTTGCCGCAAAGGGTGCAACCGTTTTCCCTCAGCAGATTGGTATGGGCTGTAGCTGGGACATGGACTTGATGATGGAAAAGTCTCGTCAGACTCGCATCCAAATGCGCAAGATAGGTGCTACGATGGCTCTCTCGCCAATGGTCGATGTGATTCGTACAGCAACCTTCAACCGTTTGGAAGAAGGCTATGGTGAGGATGGTTATCTTTCGGGTTGCATGGGCGTTGGCTTTGTGAGAGGTTTGCAAGGACAAGACATGACCAAGGGGGTGGCTGCTTGCAGTAAGCATTTCTTGGGCTATGGTGGTGGATCGGAGTTGAGCGATAAGGAACTGACCGAGGAGATTCTTTTTCCTCATGAGGCTATCAGCAGAATGGCAAACAATAAGTGTGTGATGACAGGCTATCATAGCTTTGAGAAGGTGCCTGTGGTGGCAAGTTCCAAGATAATAGGAGACTATCTTCGCAATCGCACAGCCTTTGATGGTATAACTGTTAGTGACTATGGGGCTATCGGACGAGTTTTTCGTCAAGGTGACCAACATGAAAAGGAACTCAAAAGTGGTGCAATGGCTATGAATGCAGGTACTGACTTGGAGTTTAGTAATGGTAAGTGCTATCCTTGGTTGATGGAGGCGATGAAGAAAGGTCTTGTCAAGGAAAAAAGAATAGAAGAGGCAGTAAAACGTGCCTTGACTCTCAAGGTAAGATTGGGTATGATTGGTGATAATGCCAAACTTTATGAGACAGGTCATTTGGTATTGGATGATGCTGAGGCTCGTAAGGTGGCTTATCAGTCGGCAAGTGAATCGGTCGTTCTCTTGAAAAACAATCTCTTGTTGCCATTGCCAGAGGGTATCAATATTGCTGTTGTTGGTCCTAATGCCAATTCGTTTTGGAGTTTAGTAGGCGATTACGCTTATCCTTCTATGATGGCATTCTGGCATGGAAAAAAACAAGATGGCAAGAATCCTAACATGGTGACCTTATTGGATGGTTTGAAGAACAACAAGCCTGTTTCTACTACGGTAAGTTATCAAAGAGGCTGTGAGTGGGCTTTGCCAGGTGAGGCTACCATCAAGTCTTCGGGTGATGTCGATCCTCGTACCTCTCGTCTTACGGCTATGATGGTGGAATCCGCAGACAGTACCAATTGGGATGCAGCTATCGACTTGGCAAAGAAGAGCGATGTCATTGTAGCTGCCATGGGCGAGAATCCAGCTCTCTGTGGTGAGGCTCGTTTGAGAACAGGTATCAAGTTGCCGGGCGACCAAGAGAAGTTTGTCAAGGCTCTCATTGCCACAGGTAAGCCTGTTGTGTTGATTATGTTTGGTGGTCGCCCGATGATTATCAATGACATTGCTACTGGTTGTGCTGCTATCATGCATGCTTGGTATCCAGGGGAAGAGGGCGGAAATGCCATTGCCGACATTCTTTATGGAAAGGCAAACCCTTCGGCTAAGTTGTCCATCAGCTTCCCAACTGTGGAGACGGAACAACCTATTTGCTATAATTATGGTTCATCTCAGGATTCTCTGGTGGCTTATCCTTTCGGCTACGGCTTGTCTTATACGAAGTACAAGTATGATGGCTTGAAGATTGCGACCCCTGTGGTTTCTACCAAGGATGATGCAGTGGAGTTCACTTTCGACTTGCAAAATATCGGAAAGAGGGAAGGAACGGAAATTACTCAGGTCTATATCTCTCCTGTGGATAACCCAAATTTGAAGCCAATCCAGTTGAAGGGATTCAAGCGTGTTACGCTCCTGCCTAATGAGACGAAGACGGTTCGTGGAAAGATATTCATGGACCAGTTGGCGTACTACAGCAAGAAACTTTGGAATATTGCCCCTGGTAAATACCAGATTAAGGTGGGTGCCGCTTCAAACGACATTAGGCTTGTAGGTGAATTTGAGGTAAAAGGCAAGGTGGTTACCAAGAAGTATAGAAAAGAATTGTTATCAGAGATACATTAAGTTTTAGGTTTAGTAAAAAATAATTAGTAGTTAGGTTAGATTGGTAAAGAGTAAGGTGTGTCATAGTGATTATGGCACACCTTTTTTTTATATTATTCCTCGTTCTTGTTATTATATTCTGATGGTGAGCATCCCATGGCTTTCTTGAAGCATCTACTAAAGTAATGTGGATCGGAAAAACCGCAAGAATAAGCTACTGAAGATACATTATTGCCAGATTCTAACAGTTTGACGGCTCGTTTGATACGAAGGTCATTGATGAGAGTGAGTGGGGTGCAGTTGAGGGCTTCCTTGGTCTTGGTGTATAGCAAGGTCTTGCTCATTCCCATGTGGGCGGCAATGTCACCTACCTGAAGTTCGGAACGCTCTATGTTCTGGTTCATGTACTCCATGAGCTTGTCTGTAAACTCTCGTTGCTTGTCAATAATCTTGTCTGCGACATCTGTATGTAAATCTTCCAAGGAGGCTTTGTTGCCCATCAACTCGTGTATTCTCTGTGAAATCTTTTCGATTTTCTCGTTGGTTGCAAGTTGTACTTCTTCTATCTGGGCACGCAGCCTATAGATATAGGTGGCGATGATATAGATGAAGAAACCTAAGGCAATCAGTAGGATAGAGTATAATACCTTGGCGAAGAGTGTTTCATTGAACTTAGGCTTTACCTCGATGGATAGTTTCCTTATGGGACAGTTCCACATGCCATCTCCATTGGTGGAAGTTACTTCCAATGTGTATTTTCCTGCTGGGATATTGGCAAGGTTGAGCGAAGTGTTTTTGACAACTTTCCAATCGTCATCTAGCCCATCTACCTTATATTTATATAGGATAGGATTGCTTCGGTTGAAGTCCATGGTGGAGAAGTTGATGATGAGGTTGCGCTCGTCTTTCTCTAATACCAAGGACGGCTTGATGTTGAAGTCTTGTAGCCTTTCTTTTCCTTCTACGAAGATGTGGCTGATGACAACTGCTGGCGAGAAAGAACTCTTTTTAAGGTTCTCTGGTGAGAATGTCAAGAGTCCTTGTGTGGTGCCCACTAACATTTGCTTGCCTATGCGGATAGGTTGTACTTCTGAAAAGATAAAGTTGTCTCCGAAATCTCGAATGGAGAAGTTGGTGATGGTATGGTTGCGATTGTACTTGGAAATTGCCATTTCGCTAATAGCCCAAAGATTGTCTTGACTGTCAAAGGCAAGGGTCAGACAAGCATCGGAGGCTAAGCCCTTGAGTGTGTTTACTTGTTTGAAGGTGATGTCGTTGCTTAGAAGCTGTTGGCTTGTAATCATGTTGATACCGCCTCCAAAGTTCGCCAAGTAGATTTCACCTTTTTTGTTGGCAGCAATCTGCATGACATCATTGCCAATCATAGAATATTCTTTTGCCTTCTGTTGGTTGAGAAAAAACGTAGGTGCCTTTTCTTTTGTGGAGAAGGAGAGAAGTCCATTGGTGGTGCCCACTAACATGATACCGTTTTTCATGCTGTAGAAGCATCTCGTTTTTTCGCATCCGGCAGGATAGTTCTTGAATGTGTTTTGAGCATTTTGGAACTTTACTTTTCCTTGTTTGTCAAAGACAACCTTGCTGATGCCACCGCCATGGGTACCTACCCAAAGATTGTGCTGGGCATCTTCGGTAATGGCGTAAATAGAGGAACAGTTGAGACCAAACTGTTGAGGGGTGGCAGGATAATGGGTGATGCAAAACTTGTCAGCTAAAGGGGTAAGTTTGAACAAGCCATTTCTTTTGGAGCCCAACCAAAAGTTACCAAGATGGTCTTCGTATATACAATAGATGTTGCTGCCGAAAGCCGTTCTGTTTTGGGTCAGAACTCCATTTGAGGTTAAATAGAACGTTTGGATGCCAGAGCTAATTTGGACAAAGTTGTTCTTGTCCGCTATCCACGTTCTTCCTTTTTTGTCTTGGTACAAGGCTCTGATAAATTCTTCTTTTTGGTCTGTGGCAATCTTTCGAGGAGTGATGATTTCCTTGATGGGGCAAAGTTCTGTAAGTCCAGGATAGTTTGCCATCCATATATTGCCTTGTTTATCCACGCACAGATACCTCATATATTGTTTTTCCCATCCTGGAAGGGGATAGAACTTGGTCGGTGTCTCATAGACATAAACGCCATGGTTTGTGCTGACCAATACGCTGTTGTTGCGATATTTGCTGATGCCATATATCAAGTTTACAAGAGGATTCTTTTTTGCATAACCGATTTCCAGTGTATATAGGTTGCGAAACTTGATGTTGCCATGAGTGTCCGCAAAGAAAGAGAAATCCCCGGTGGATGCCTTATAGACGGCAGTGTTCTCGGCATCTAAGTTGACCTTGAACTTTCGCAATACCTTTTGTGGATGATTATCTGCCACTTCGTATGCAGTTCCATCTTGTGCCACCAACCAACTTTTGTGATTGTCTTGTGGGCAAATATGTCGGATAGGGCGTAATTGTTCCTTAGGACAAACCTCTTCAAATGTGAGGCTGCTCCTACGGAACAGATAGACCTTTTGGTTGACAATGCACCAAATGTCACTGTAGGATGTTTCGGTTATCCAATTGATTCTATTGCTTGGTAGCAAACAACTCTTGTCGGATGTGGTGGATTTGAAGTGGGTAAATTCGTTGCCGTCATAGCGGGCTAGCCCATCCCATGTAGATACCCAGATATAGCCAAACTTGTCTTGAAGAATGCAGCTCACTGTGTTCTCGGGGAGACCGTTACTCTGGTCGAATGTCTTTTGATAGAACTTAGACCCTATAGCTTGTGCGAAAATGTTTGCTCCAGAATAAAACATGAAGCAGAGTAATAGCAGGGTTAGGTAAATCTTCTTCATTGCTTGTACTTTTTAAAATTTAGGGCAAATTTACTACTTTTTTCGCTATCTGCAAAATATTCCATCTATTTTGTTTTATTTTCCACGCAAAAAACTTGTATTTATCCTACTTTTGCAGTGCTTAAACGAACAAACAATCAAAATCATAAAACAAAATCATGAGAAGAATATTATTAGCAGTATGCGCTTTCTTGGTGTTTTCACCTTTGATGGCAAACGACTTGGAGCTATGGTATAATGCTCCAGCAAACAACTGGAACGATGCCTTGCCATTAGGCAATGGTCGCATTGGTGCCATGGTGTATGGTAATCCTATTCATGAGGTATTTCAACTCAATGAGGAAACCATTTCCAAGGGTTCTCCATACGACAACTATAATGCCAAGATGAAGCAAAGTCTTGGCAAGATTCGTGAACTTATCTTTGCTGGAAAAAACAAGGATGCCGAGGAGTTGGCTAAGACCGATATGATGTCTGCAAGGGAATATGGACGTGGCGCAGCTTATCAGCCAGCAGGTAACTTACACATAGACTTTAGCGGAAAACGTAAGTGTACTAACTTTCGTAGAAGTCTGGATATAGCCAATGCCCTCTCTACGGTTACATATAATATAGGTAATGTTGCGTACAAGGAAGAGGCTTTTACTTCTCTCTCCGACCAACTCTTGATTGTCAGATATACTGCAAGCAAGAAAGGTAAGTTGTCTTTTAAGGCTTCCCTGTCTTATCCTGAGGAAGTTGCGACTACGCAAGAAGTGAAGGATGGTAATGTTTTAACCTTGAAGGGAACTAGTCAAAATGCTGCGACAAAGGTGCCAGGTAAGGTAAACTTCTTGGTCAATGCCAAGGTGGTCAACCATGGTGGCAAATTGGTACGTGTAGGGGATGCCTTGCAGGTTAGCAATGCCGATGAGGTGGTCATCTACTTGGCTATGGCAACTAATTTTAGAAACTACAAGGATATATCCGCAGACCCAACTCAGCGTATAGCCAATTATATGAAGAATATACGTCCGTATGATGAGGCAAAAAGTCTGCATGTTGCAAAATATCATGAGCAGTTTGATCGTGTCAGTCTGAACTTGGGAGAGAATAAGTATGCAAGTCTTCCTACCGATGAACGTTTGAGAAGATTCAAAAATAGCGATGACCTCCAGTTCGTGGAACTTTACTTCCAGTTTGGTAGATATTTGCTAATTTCTTGTTCTCAGCCTGGCACGCAACCAGCCAACCTACAAGGCATTTGGAACGAAAAGTTGAATCCAGCTTGGCTTTGCCGTTATACCATCAATATCAATACAGAGATGAACTATTGGCCATGCGATATTGTCAATCTCCCAGAAACAGAAGAACCATTGGTCAAGATGGTAAGTGAACTGGCAGAGAAAGGCAAGAAGACGGCATGGGATATGTATGGTTGTCGTGGTTGGGTCGTGCATCACAATACCGACCTCTGGCGTATGACAGGTGCCGTGGATTATCCATATAGTGGTGGATGGCCTATGTCGAACGCTTGGTTTTGTCAGGCTTTGTGGGGACATTACCTTTACAATGGAGACATCAGTTACCTGAAGAAAGTCTATCCTTATTTGAAGAGTGCATCCGAGTTCTTTGTTGACTTCCTCGTCACTGACCCAAGAAACGGTTATAAGGTGGTGGCTCCTTCGGTTTCTCCAGAGAACAAACCAATGGGCAAGAATGCCAACTTCAATGCAGGTATTGCGATGGACAACCAATTGGTGACTTATCTCTTCACTGCTACGATGAAAGCTTCTGAGATACTTGGCAAGGACAAGGCATTCTCTGATACCTTGCAGAACTTGCGCTCGCAGATTATGCCAATTCGTATTGGTCAGTATGGACAGATGCAAGAATGGGCTGAAGACTGGGACAACCCTCGTGACCACCATCGTCATATCTCTCATCTTTGGGGATTCTATCCAGGAACACTTATCTCTCCATACCGTACACCTATGGCTTTTGAGGCAGTAAAGACTACTCTTACCCAGCGTGGAGACCCATCTACAGGATGGAGCATGGGATGGAAGGTTTGCCAATGGGCAAGAACCTTGGATGGTGACCATGCCTACAAACTCATCAAGAACCAACTCACCTACGTGCCTGATACCATCATAAAAGGACAAGGTGGTGGAACTTATCCTAACTTCTTCGATGCGCACCCACCATTCCAGATTGATGGAAACTTCGGTTGTACGGCTGGTATCGCAGAGATGATGGTGCAGAGCCATGATGGTTTCGTCAATCTTTTGCCAGCCATCCCTGATGAGTGGAAGGACGGAGAAGTGAAGGGTTTGCGTTGTATCGGTGGATTTGTCATAGAAGATATGAAATGGAAAGACCATCAGTTGATTTCTGCGAAGATTCGCTCTACACTCGGTGGAAATCTCCGTCTTCATGCGTCAGCCCCTATCAAGTGTGTAACACGAAAGATGACTAAGGCACTGGGGGATAACCCTAATCCTTTGTTCTTCGTATATTCCATGAATACCACTTACAAGAGAGACCGCACAACTGAATATGTGGAGCAGCCTTCTTACAATGTGGCAGAAAGACCAAACTTGGCTCTCTATGATGTTGATACCAAACCTGGAGAGGTGCTGGAGATTATCGCAAACTGGTAAGAGAACTTTTGGAACAAAAATTGATAAACAACTTAAGCTAAAAACGATTATGAATAAAAGACATATATTTTTAGGTTTTATGGGACTGCTTTGTACTTGTGCCTCCATGGCACAAGTGCCAGCCTTCCCTGGTGCAGATGGTTACGGACGCTATACGAAAGGCGGTAGAGGTGGAAGTGTTTATTATGTGACCACCCTTGATGATGGCGATCAAGAAGGAACACTTCGTTATGGTGTAACCAAGTTGACAAATGCAACGATTCTATTCAAGGTGTCGGGAACGATTCATTTGAATAGTTCTCTCAGAATCTCTGCTAGCAATATCACGATAGCTGGTCAGAGTGCTCCTGGCGATGGCATCTGTTTGGTAGATTACCCTGTGGAGGTGAGTGGAAACAATGTCATCGTGAGATATATGCGCTTTAGAATGGGCGATCAGAAGTTGACTGCTGACGAGGCTGATGGAGCTGATGCTTTCGGTGGTCGTTTCTCGACCAATGTCATCATAGACCATTGTTCTATCTCATGGTGTACTGATGAGTGTGCTTCTTTCTATGCCAACACCAACTTCACGATGCAGTGGTGCATTATCTCTGAGAGCCTTCGCATGAGCTTGCATAGCAAGGGTGCTCATGGCTATGGAGCTATTTGGGGTGGAATTGGTGCGTCTTACTATCATAACTTGATGATTCATCATGACAGTCGTACCCCTCGCTTCGGAACAGGCTCCTTGGGACAGCCAAGTGACCATTATACCGATATGCGTAATAACGTCATCTATAACTGGAGTGGCAATGGCTGCTATGGCGCAGAGGGAATGAACGTCAACATCATCAATAATTATTATAAGCCAGGTGCAGCCACGACAAGTTCAACCAAGGATAAGTTTATCAAGATAGGTTCTGGTACCAGTGAGGATGGAACAACGAGCTATTGGGGAAGCTTCTTCATCCAAGGAAATATAAATACAAAATATACAGCTGTCAACGCTGATAATTGGAATGGTGTCGCTATCAATACAACAGACTTGATTGATGGCAAAAAAACGCGAGAAGATTTGGATAATGGTCAGGAACTGGGTGAGGTGCCATTGTTGCATCAACACACAGCGGAAGGTTGCTATCCTTTGGTGTTGCAGTATGCTGGTTGCAGCAAGAGCCGTGATGCCATTGACGAACGTTTAACTGCCGAATGCAAGAATGGTACTTACACCTTTAAGGGAGCGTCTGCCAATAAGGGCGGTATCATTGATAAACTGACTGATTTGAAACCTGCTGATGCTGGCGATGATTGGTCTCCATGGCCTGAGTTGAAGAGTACAATTGCTCCAACAGATACGGATGGTGATGGTATTCCTGATGAGTGGGAGACTGCGCATGGTCTTAATCCGAACGATGCCAAGGATGGTAATAGGCGTAATGAAGAAGGTTATACGATGTTGGAGGTTTATCTCAATGAACTTGTTGAGGATATAACCAATGGTCAGTATGAGGGGGCTGAGGAAGTTGGCAAGGCAGGCGAGCCATACCAACCAGATACGAAAGTGGCAAATTCCTCGATTTCATGGAAAATGGACAAGGGCACGCTTTCCGAGATTCCTACGATAGAGAGCAGTTATATAAAAGGTGGAACGATGTCTCTTGGTGACAAGTTGACTTTGACCGATACTTATCGAAGTTTCAATCATCAGTTCACTCGTTTCAATGTGGCGGAGGAAACCAAGCAGGTTGATGAGGATTGCTATTTGGCTTACGACATTGAAATTCCTGACGGCATGACTTTTACGCCTCTTTCTCTCTCGGTTTCGGTTTTGAGATACGGAACAAGTGGAGGTTACTTTGATGCGGTTTGGATAGATGCCAATGGCAACAGAACCCAACTTAGCCAAGGCATCCATGCTGGCGACCCTAAGGGGACAAGTGAAGTGCCAGAGGAAATCGACTTCCAAGATGAGAAGATAGAGCCTACTTCAGGGCATGGCAAGCTGGTGTTCTATATCTATAAGTTGAATCCTACTCGCTCTATCGGCTTTGCCAATGTTCTCTTGAAGGGTTATGGAACCTCAACGTCAGGAGTAGAGCAGATTACATATAAGTTGTCTGACAAACAGGTCATCTACGACCTTTCAGGAAAGAGATTGGGTAAGCCTCAAAAGGGTGTCAATATCATCAATAACAAAAAAATACTAATAAAATAAAAACAACATGAGAAAAGTATTCCTATTACTGAGTCTTTTTGTCTGTATGTTCCTACATGCGGAAGAAAAGGACGTAACACCAGAAACTTTGTCGCAAGCCGTGGCTGAGGCAAATGATGGTGATGTACTGCTCTTGTCGAGTGGTAAGTATGCCGACAAAATCGAGTTCCCTGTTGGGAAAACAATCACATTGAAGGCTGCAACAGGTGCCGAAGTGGAGATTGTCGGTAGTGTGTCAAGTTCAGAGGAAACTTCCACAGGTGGAGGTTTGGTGTTCGATGGAGTAACCATCAATACCTCTAACAATTATTTCATGGACTTGAAGTATGGTGACATCAAGGAAATCACGTTTAAGAATAGTGAAATCAAGAATGTATATCGCAGTTTGATTCGTACCAATAATGCTGGTAAGAACATTGAAGCCATCAATTTCGAGAATTGTCTTGTGCATGACTGTGGTAAGAATGGTTGGAATTTCCTTTATCCTTCACATACTGTAAAGAGCGTGAAGGTAGAGAACTCTACCCTTTACAATTATGCCAATGGAGAAGGATTTTTTACTCCTAGAAATGCCTATAATGGTGAGTTCTCTTTCACTTTCAACCATAATACGGTGTATAATTGGTCAAAGGCGGCGAAATATGCTATATGTAATGTGGATGCCAAGAAAACAGGTAATGCCACTTACACTTTTACCAACAACATCTTCTATAATGGTGGAACGGATGGAGACCGTCCTCAGGTATTGAAGGCTACTGGTGGTACCCTTGTGGCAAACAAGAACTTGATTATCAATTATGGCAGTTATTCACAGAAGTCTGCTGTCAGTCAAAGCATCGACGATGTGACTTTGGAACAGTTGGGCATGAATGCCCTCAACTTCCCTGACCCAGACAATGGAAATTTCTACATTACTTCTGCTTCCCCATTGGCAACAGCGGCTACCGATGGTGGTGTAATTGGTGACACAAAATGGTTGAAGACCATTACTGATATCGTGCATTTGGATGTTGTGGCTTCTCCTGCTGAGGCTGGAAAAGTAACCCCATCTTCTTCTGATTTTGAACGTGATGAGACGGTTACGCTTTCTGCCTCGTCCAACTATGGCTATCGTTTCAAAGAATGGCAAGACAAGAGTGGCAAGTCTCTTTCTACAGAGAATCCTTACCTATATAAGGTGGAGGACAATGCACAGGTTAAGGCTGTTTATGAGAAGTTGACAACTTATACTCTCCATGTAGAGATGGATGGCGAAGGCGCCAAGTATGGTGAGGTGGAACTTTCACCAGAGCCAGTGGATGGTAAGTATGTGGATGGTACGGTTGTAACTGTTACTGTTGTTCCTAATAAGGTTAGTTCTTTCTTGTATTGGGAAGACCAGACAAGCGAGAGCAAGCGTATCATCACTGTGGATGGTAATAAGACTATCAAGGCAACTTTTGACATGATTCCTTTCATCACAGGTTGGAATTTCAAGGAGAGTGATCCTCGCAATGCTCGTCCTGGTGACTTCTATACCGAGACAGATAACACTGGTTTCATGAATCTCTACAATGGCGATGGAACACAGAGCAATTGGGGACCAAGCGTTCGCAACTTTGACGGTGGCAATTATCCTTGTATTCGTCGTTACACAGGTTTGGCTGACATGGGCAATCCACGTAGCTTCGTGGCTAAGTTCAATGTGGGTTATTATAAGAATATCTCTGTACACTTCTTGGCTGCCGCAGACAATGACTGTGTTCACAAGGTCCAGAAGTTGCAGTACTCTCTCGATGGTGAGAAATATACAGTCTTGGCTTCTTTCGAGATTTCTGAGCAGAAAAAGTGGATTGAGCAGCAAGTAGCTCTTCCTTCAGACATTGCAGCTAATAGTGTTGTTTATGTTCGTTGGATAGGTGATACCAATAGCTCTCTCCTTGGCTCTCCAGCCGACAATGCAACAGAGGGCTTCTATCTAGCAGAGGTAATTGTTTATGGTGAAGATGATGCAGCTACTGATACACAGGCTCCAAAGCTCCTTTCTTCTTCTCCAGCCCAGGCATCCAAGACGGCTTCTGCGTCAGGCAACATCGTGCTGACTTTTGACAAGAAGATTAAGCAGGGTGCAGGTTCAGCTACTCTCAATGGCAAACAGCTATCAGGTGTATTTGGCACAAAGACTGTTTCATTCGCATACGCAGGTCTCAACTATGGTGAGGAATGTACTTTTGTATTGCCAGCAGGGGCTGTTGTGGATAAGGTAGGTAACTCTTTCGATGGGGTAACCTTGAAATTTAATGTCATGGATCGTCCACGTCCTACAGCCAAGACCTTTGATGCAGTGGTTGCACAAGATGGCACGGGCGACTATACCACGGTTCAGGCAGCTATTGATGCAGCTCCAGAGAACAGTGGTTATCCATACCTCATCTTCATCAAGAATGGTGTATATGATGAGTTGGTAACCATCGAGCAGAACAAGACCAATATTCACTTGATTGGTCAGGATAAGGAGAAGACTGTCATCAAGCACTATATTATGTGCGACTCTCCTGACAAACCAGGCTCTAATAGCAACCCTAATGACCCTAACTATGGTCGTCACGCCGTGGTAGAGATTGGTGGTAACGACTTCTATTCAGAGAATATTGATTTCGTCAATAGCTATGGTGTAGATACTCAGAATGGTCCGATGGCTTTGGCTTTGCGTACCAACGCAGACCGTTTGACAACTTACAACTGTAAGATGCGTTCATTCCAAGATACTTGGGAGACCTCTACCAAGAATGAGACAGACCGTCATTATGTCAAGGATTGCCACATCGAGGGTGCTGTGGATTATCTCTATGGTGGTGGTAATGTGTACCTCGACCACTGTACGATGTACAATATGCGCGCAGGTTCGGTTATCGTAGCTCCATGTCATCGGACTTCTGAGTTTGGTTATGTGTTCAAGAGTTGTACCATTGATGGTAACGACATCGCTAAGACTGGTACTTGTGCTCTTGGTCGCCCTTGGCACAATAGTCCTAAGACCGTGTTCTTGAACACTATCGCCAAGAATATGATTTCTCCAGCTGGATGGAACAATATGGGTGCTATTCCTGCTATCTTCGCCGAGTATAATACAGTAGATGCTAATGGTAATCCTGTAGATTTGACTAACCGTCGCACCGAATATACTTATAGTGAAAAGCAAGATGATGATACTTATGTGCAGAAGAGTGGAACTTGCAAGGCTGTGCTCACTGCAGATGATGTTGCTAAGTATAGCTATGAAAATGTAGTGTCAGGCTCTGACCATTGGAATCCTCGTATGTTGATGGAACCAGTGGATGCGCCAAAGAACATCTATTGGTATAAGAATGCCAACAAGATGAGTTGGACTGCTTCTGAGTTTGCTATCTGCTACATCGTATTCGATGCCAATGACAATGTATTGGCTATCACCAAGGACACAAACTGTGAGATTGAGGCAGGTAAGATGCCTGCTTACATCAAGGCTGTCAATGAGAATGGTAGTTTGAGCCAAAAGTATGAGGTGGCTGTTTCTACAGGTATCTCTCAGGTTGCTTCTGATGCTGAGGTTGCAAGAACAGAAGTGTATTCTGCCGATGGTATCAGAAAGGCTAACATTTTGCCAGGCTTGAACATCGTCAAGACGATATATGAGGATGGTTCTGTTAAGACCCAAAAGGTAATGAAGTAATTTATCGAAAGTACACTGAAAATATATTTATCTCTAGATAAAGATGTATTTTCGCCTAGTGAAAAGTTCTGTGCCACGGCGTGGCACGGAACTTTCTGCTAGGGTTAAACACTTTTTTAGTCTTGTGTCGGATAGACGAGGTTCTCTTCCTTGATGACATTCAAGACCTCTTCGAGGTATTTCTTGGATTCGTACTTTGCCATAGGGAGGTCGTGGAGCAAGTAGTTGCCACAGTCCTTGGCTGCTTGTCCAGGAATCTCGCCCTCGAAATCGGCGATGAAGGCGAAAGTACGCTTCATCAGTTCCACGATGTCCTTGCTCTCCAGGTCGCCCTTGATAAGGAGATAGTTGCCCGTGAGGCATCCCATCGGTCCCCAGTAGATGATGCGGTCCTTCCACTCCTCGTCGTTGCGCAGATAAGTGGCAGCCAGATGCTCGATGGTATGGATGGCACCGTTGTGCAGACAAGGCTCCTGGTTAGGCACCTTCATGCGGATATCGAAAGTTGTGATCACTTCTCCGCCTACTTCGTCCTTACGGCTCACGTAGATGCCGCGGAGCAGCTTGTTGTGATTGATTGTAAAACTTGGAATCTTATTCATAATTTATAATGTTAAGTGTTAAATGTTAAGTGTTGAATGAATAGTGTTGAATGTTGAATGTTGAATTAGGCTAGCGCCCTTGAGTCCGTTAGGCAAAAATTCAACACTCAACATTCAACATTCAACACTCCTACAGACTTTCCAGAAATGCCTTGGTAACATTGAAAGAGCCTTCTGCCATCTTAGCCCAGAAGTCGAAATACTGCTGTGCCTTGGTATCCTTCAGCGGAACATCGCTGATGATGCGGAAGGAGATGAAAGGCGTCTTGTAGATGTGGCAGGTCTGAGCAATAGAGCAGCTCTCCATATCCACCGCCATCGCCTGAGGGAAGTGTTCCAGTATAGAGCGCATCTTCTCCTTGCTGTCAACAAACCATTCGCCGCTCACAATCTGTCCGGCATGGATTTTCGGGTGCTTGTTGTCTGGCAGGTTGTTGATGGCAAGAGCCTTCTCCACATATTCCTTAGGCGACTTGAAGGAAGCCGGCATGCCCAGAATCTGCCCGAATTCGCATTCCTCACCGCAGTAGGCATCGTGGTAAACGCAGTTGGTAGCCACCACTACCTCGGTTACGTTGAGGTTGATATCAGCGCCTCCAGCCACGCCTGAAGAGATAACGAGGTCAGGGTGATAGTTGTCAATCATTTCCACGGCACCTATGGTACTGTTCACCTTACCGATGCCGCATTGTTGCATCACCACCTCGTTATTACCTATCTTTCCGATAACGAAGTCCTTATAGTTTTTTCTCTCAACCTGCGATTCGGTCAATAATGTTTTGAGTTGCGCGAACTCCTTGTCCATCGCAACGATAATTCCTATTTTCATATTGTATACTAACTTTTGGGTGCAAAGTTACGAAAAAAGGTAAAAAAGTAAAAGGGTAAAAATGTAAAAAAACTTAAACCCCTCGTTTTTAAAGGTAAAAAGGCTTTTAAAGGTAAAAAGGTAAAAAGGTAAAAAAGTAAAAAAGTAAAAAGCCCCCGATGCGTGATGCACCGGGGGCTTTGCTATGTCGAAT
>ERZ1026884.430-NODE-430-length-28133-cov-7.107273_pt1 | contig 28133 bp, 25 predicted proteins | sample MGYA00380172_ERZ1026884 | MGnify/ENA primary metagenome ERZ1026884 (study PRJEB33269, sample SAMEA4719808) | human gut metagenome | biome: human-associated habitat; feature: organic feature; material: feces | place: Cameroon | collected 2013-10 ... | reverse complement strand
GAAGGGCAGCACCATCATGATTTCGTCCGCGTAGCTTCCGTCCGGGAGCTTGAAGGCATTGGGCATTCTGCCGACCTCCTGAAATCCCAGCTTCTGATATAAATGGAGTGCACTGCTGTTGTCCGAAAATACGCCAAGCTCCAGCTGTTCATAGCCAGCCTTGCGCGCCAGATCAATCGCGCCGTTTATGAGCACCGTTCCCAGACCGGTATTCCAGTATTCCTGAACTACTGCAATTCCAAGGCTCGCCCGATGGCGCACCTTAAACCGTTCCCCGATGGGAAATATGCCCACATTTCCAACAACACTTCCATCCTGAGTCAGTGCCCCCAGCATAAATGTCTGCTTTGATTCTCTCGTATTCTGCAGAATTTTCCGCTCGTTCTCCAGCGTATAAACCGCTTCCTCCGGAAGACGCATCAGAAAATGGGTCTCCTGTGCTGTTTTCTGTAAGTAAACCAGCATAGCTTCTGCGTCTCCAGCATTCAGCTGCCGCACAAAAACCTCTCTTTTGTCCTTTAACACCAGCTTTCTTGCTGTCTCATAATACAGATCTGCTGTCATAGCTTTCCTCATTTCTGTACACATTTTTTGCGCATGTCGAGTTTGTGTCAAGTGCGCAGACACAAATCTCGCGATTGAAAAATTTTATTTTTCAATCTTTTCCTCCTGTCTGTGCTATGCGCATAACGCAGAAAAAAGCATGCGCATGAGCTCCTCTACTGCCCAGCGCTCTGCGCTGCCAGTTCAATCAGACACTTCTGAAACTCTGTCAAAATCGCCCCATAGGGAACTGCCCAGCAGGTGCCGTAGGTATCACCGCCGGAAATACTTCCAACCCAAATTCCATTCTGCGTATAAACCGCGCCGCCGCTTGAACCGTAACTCGTTTCCGAATAAAACTGCAGCACATTCTGACCCGGATTGTTCGGATAGATGACGGACAGCTGATCCAGAACGCCGATACAGCTGGCAGAACTCGGGCTGTCCAGAGAGCTCACGGCAACAAGTGCGTCGCCTGTTTTCATTCCAAGCGCGGACGCGTCCGCTCCGGCTGCCGGGGTAATCCCGCCCAGCACTTCCTCCGGCAGCTGGCTGTATTCCACCGTCAGAAATCCTGTGTCTGTCTCGGTGCTGCGATACAGCACAGCAGCGCTGCATCTTGTTCCGTCCGGCAGAATCACTTCTGTATGGTTATGTTTTAAGCAATGCGCTGCTGTCGCAATATAAATTCTACTGCCGTCCATCACCAGCACCACACCGCTTCCGTCCGACCGGCGGATCAGTCCGAGTTCATCTACATCACTGTAATTGATCACGGATACGTTATGAGATTTCGTCATGACGCCGACCACATCTGCGACTGGCTGCAGCGCTTTGGAAACCGTCTGTACCTGCTCCTGTGAGGTGAGCCGATGCAGGTTCGCCGCTTTCGTCCCATATGCCGGCGCACCGTAGTCAGAGGTTTCTGTACTTTCCGCCTGCGCCGCAGGCTCTGCTGCCGCTGCCATCACCGGCACGGAGCTTATCATCATCGAAATTATAAGTAGCAAACCCGCCGCTGTTTTCCAGACATTCGTTTTCTGAATCATGAAAAGAAACCCTCCCCATTCTGCAGAAGTCATGCCCAAGGCAATCGTATACCAGGCATCCGGTTCCGCCCTCCTGCAAAATCTGACCAAACTACTTCTTTTTCCCAATTTTCCTCTCTGCTGCCCTGCCTGTCAAGAAAAATTTGCTCTGTTGTGTTCCCATCCCGGCGAATTTGTTCCGGGCACTGCATTCTTTCTTAAACTATCGCTTATTTTTGTTCGTCGAAGTCCACCAACAAATTGCTATTCAAGTTGAAAAATTTTTTAATTCCGCTATACTTACTGTTAGAAAACAGCTTATTTTATAACGAAAGAGGACATTTCATGCATACATCCAGAAAAAATCTATTCCTTTATCTTCCGATCCTGATTTTATTCCTGGCGTCGTTTATTTGGGTTTTGAAAGCGCCGGATCATTTTTCGTGGTCGGCGGATCTTTATCTGAGAAACGATGACACATCCGTCCTGTCCCAGCTTTTTTACAGCGACAATGACGAACTTTCGCAGGACAACTCCACTGACGGAACCCGGGACGGCAACATCGTCACCTTTTCCGGTCTGCCCGATCTGCGCAATCTTAGCTTATTTCGGTTCGACCCGACGAACACCCAGGAATCCTATCGCGTCACACACGTCGGCTTTTTTCTAAACGGAGAAGCTTTTTTCACAATGGAAGCTGCCGATCTGGAAGCCCAGGCTTTCCCCGTCAACGCCTCCTGGCAGTTAAACGGGGAAGAGCTCGTTTTCACACCGAAAAATCCCGACAGCAGCTTTTTGCTTTCTGCTGACAGTATCCGGGAGGCTGCCGAAAATGCGGCTGCAAGGCTCCACGTTTTATATGTGCGCCAGCGCTTTTTCCTTGCTCTGTCCATCGCGCTGCTGCTCTGTGTGCTTTTATTTTTCCGCAATGGTATCGCTTCTTATCTGAAAACGCTGTTCCTGCCGGACAGCTCCGGGCACTTTGACTGGTTTGCCCTCATCAGCACGGCAGTGATTGCAGGTGCACTGCTCGTCGTCTGTATCATCGGTTTGTTTTCTGCCCTCGGTCTGCATCCCGACGAATGGGACGTCAAAGCCTGTCTGGATTACGGCATGACGCACTTTCTGCCGCCCGATATGCGGGATCCCGCTGTTGCTCAGACCTATAGCGGCTACGGTTACACCAAGCTGGAAAATTACACCTGGTACTTTTATCTTGCCGGAAAGATCGCCCTGCTTTTTAAAACGATGTTCTGCAGCCTTGCCTACTACCGCGTTCCGAACCTTTTGCTGTTTGTTGCCCTCGCCTTTTATTTTGTCCGGAATATCCGTCAGAAGAACTGGCTCATGGTCGCACTCGGAATCTGCGTCCAGTCCTGGTACATTTTTTCCTATACGACGGCAGATGCGCTGGATTTTACCCTCGCTTTCGCGATCACCTGCCTGCTGTGCAACCCGCAGAGTCTGCTTTATCGCACCGTGGAAAAGAAAAAATTATGCCGGAGAGATATTCCTGCTTTTCTTCTTTTAGGGCTTTTGTTTGGCAACATCGCCCTCGGAAAGCAGTGCTATCTCGCGATTCTGGCGCTGTCCTTCTTCGTCCTTTTGCTGCGCCTGATCTGGCAGAAAGACCCCTTACAGAAAAAAGTGCTCTGGCGTAATTATCTGATTATTGTGGGCGTTTTTCTCGCCGTCTTTGCATTCCGGGCAGGTTTTGACATCGTGCACTACGGTACGGAAAAATCTCAGGTTAAGGAAGCGGTCGCCATCCAGTACGCCGACTACGACAAAAATCCGTCCACCCCGACGAAAGAATTGAACCCGTCCTGGCATATGTACAGCCGCGGTTATACGCTTTCTGATGTCTTTGCCGAAAATCCGGACTGGTTTGCCATGAGCTACAAGAGCTTTTGCGGACTTTTACAGGATCACGATACCGGTGCATGGTACTATTGGTGCATGGGGCTGCTCTATCTTACACTGTTTGCAGGAATCGGAATCGCCACGTTCCGACAATCTGACAATCTGCAGGGAAAAATCCGTTTTGTTATCTGCACGCTGCTGATGGTGGGAGAGCTTGCTGCATCCATTGTAAACTCCTGGCTGATCGAATCCATGGCCCAGGGACGCTATCTGCTGCCATGCATTCTGATCGCCGGATACCTTGCAAGCACCGTCCCAGAGCTGTTCCAGAAAAAAATCTACCGCACGCTGCTTAGTATCGCCGGAATTTTATCCGTCGGCTACTTTGGACTGGTCGGTATCCCGCTGTTTTTCTAAGCTCTGCAGAAAACTGCAGCACTGCCATTGGAGGAAACTATGATCTCACCGGAAATCATTCATGTGAACTATATCAAAAAGGAAGCGCAGACCGGAAGCTACTGCGGCATGCGATATCGGCTTTCCAAAGGAAAAAACGAAGAGGGGGACTGTATGGACGTCACGATCTGGCCGGAGCCCTTCTGCTTTGTCAAAACGCCCGCCGAGCAAAAGACAACAAAACAGTTTCCCCTGACCCAGGAGGGCTGTCTGGAAGCTGTCGCGTGGTTAAACGAACAACATAAAAGCCGCAGCTGGTAAAAACCAGCTGCGGCGTAGAATTTTATTCATGACAATAGAATGTTCGCAGAGCGTGCATTCTATTGTATTTACATTCTGTCGGGTGCGGAGAAGCCCAGTACATCGATGCAGGTTTCCAGCACTTCTTTGGTCAGCTTCAGCAGTGCAATCCAGCCTGCCTGCTTCTTCTGATCCTCTTCTGCCAGAATCTTTGTCTCATGGTAAAACTTGTTGAACGCGTTCGCCAGATCATAAATGTACGCGCAGATCTTATGGGGCGCAGTTTCCTCACAGGCACTGTCCATCATTGCATTGAAGCTGCACAGCTGACGCATCAGATCTTTTTCGGAAGCGCCCTGCGCCTCCTCCAGGCACAGGTTTTCCAGGCTCTTTCCCTGCTCCTGATACTTGGCAAGGATCGATTTAATACGCACGATTGTATATAGAATATACGGACCCGTGTCTCCCTCGAAGGAAGTGAAGCGATCAATATCGAAAATATAGTCCTTAGAAGCCTGATTGGACAGATCTCCGTATTTGATTGCGGAAAGACCGATGATTTTGGCGATCTTTCTTGCCTCCTCCTCAGACAGATCGTGACGGCTTTCGGATACCTTACGGTACATTTCCTCGTCGATATCGCGGATCAGGTATTCCAGACGCATAACGCCGCCCTCTCTCGTCTTAAAGGGCTTTCCGTCCTTGCCGTTCATCGTGCCGAAGCCAACATATTTTAACTCTGTTTCCGGCGTTACCAGCCCTGCCTTTTTCGCAACACGGAACACCTGTACAAAGTGCATCTCCTGACGCTTATCCGCAAGATAGATCAGGGAATCCGCATGCAGATTCTCCATACGGTCCACGATTGTTGCAAGGTCTGTCGTTGCATACAGCGCCGCGCCATCGGATTTTAAGATGATGCAGGGCGGCATTTCCTTCGTATCAGTATCCTCTTTAACATCTACAACCAGCGCACCCTGGCTTTCATACGCAAGGCCGGATTCTTTTAAACGATTTACCAGTCCCGGAATGAGCGGGTCTGCATCGGATTCGCCCTTCCAGAGATCAAATTCCACATCCAGGTTGCTATAGTTTTTTTTCAGATCGGCTACAGATACCGCAATAATATGCTTCCACAGCGCGCGGTAGCCACGGTCACCGCTCTGCAGGCGCAGCGTTGCTTCCAGCGCTGCCTCCTTATACGCAGGATCTTCTTTGGACTTGCCGCTGGCTGTGGGATAGATTTCTTCCAGTTCGGATACGGTAAAGGGAGCCTCCTGAGGATATTCCCCGGTAAAGCTTTCATCAAAATAAGGCAGCTCGGGCTTGCGCGCTTTTAACTCGGTAATGATCAGACCCATCTGCAGTCCCCAGTCGCCCAGATGGACATCGCCGATAACCCTATGTCCTTTGTAACGGTTGATCCGCTTGATGCTTTCGCCGATGACTGCGGAGCGCAGATGACCGACGTGGAGCGGCTTTGCAACATTGGGGCCGCCGTAATCGACAACGATGGTTTTTTTCTTTTCGGGAGGCTCTACGCCAAACTTCTCCGCTGCAGCCATCTCTTTTAAATATTCGCAGACAAAACTGTCCTTTACTTTCAGGTTCAAAAATCCGGGCGCAACCGCAGATACTTCAGAAAATACTGCGCTGTCCGTCAGCTTTTCCGCTACATCGTTGGCGATCATGATCGGGGCTTTATGGTATTTTTTTGCGCCCGCCATCGCACCGTTACACTGATATTCGCACAGATCGGGACGGTTGGACACGGTTACGCGTCCCAGCTGTGCCTCATAACCTGCAGCTTCAAAGCCTTTTCCCATCTCTTCGGAAATGAGCTCCAAAAATTTCTTCATGTTCGTTCTCCAATCTATCTCCTGTAATAAGCGAGCACTTTTTTAATCGCAGTGATGACGCTTTCCACGTCCTCGTCTGTCATGCTGTAAAAGAGCGGAATGCTCATCACATGCTCATACAGATACTCTGCATTCGGGCATAGTCCCTTCGGATAGCCCAGCTTTTCGTAATAGGAATGCCAATAAACCGGCAGATAATGTACCTGTGCATGCACATTTTCCGCATACAGCGCATCAAAAAATTCTCTTCTGGTACAGGTCAGAAGCTCTGGATTTAACTGGATCATGTACAAATGGCGCGCCGTCTTCGACTCCGGGATCTCCCGCTGCAGCACAAGCTCCGGGCACTCTGCAAACGCCTCATTATAGCGTTTTACGATCTGTGTTCTTCTTTCGATAAAACGGTCCAGCTTGTCTAACTGGCTGAGCAAAAGCGCCGCCTGAAAATCTGTCATCCGATAGTTATAGCCGAGCTCAACCTGTTCATTGTACCACTTCGCATCGGTCGGATGTACCATCTCATCCGGATTTCTCGTAATTCCGTGAGAGCGCAGCCGAAGCAGCCTGTGATACAGCTTCTCATCGTTGGTTGCAATCGCGCCGCCTTCTCCGGCTGTTACGGTTTTGACCGGATGAAAACTGAAGGTTGTAAAGTCTGCGATGCTGCCGACTTTTTTATTTTTATACTGTGTGCCGATCGCATGCGCCGCATCCTCGATCAGCATCAGATTATGCTCCTTGCAGATCTGACGGATCTCATCCAGCTCCACTGCCTGACCGGTAAAATCCACCGCAACGACAGCTTTGGTCTTTTCTGTGATATGGCTGCGGATGCTCTCCGGGTCGATGTTGTAGGTGTCACGCTTTACATCAGCAAATACCGGCGTCCCGCCGCAATACAAAATGCAGTTGGCGGAAGCAGCAAACGTCAGGGGGGTTACGATTACCTCATCCCCTTTCGTAATGCCCGCCGCCATCGCAGCCAGATGCAGCGCCGCCGTTCCGTTGCTGACCATAACAACATAGTTTGCCCCGGTTACTTCGCACAAACGCTTCTCCAGCTCTGTCACCTTCGGTCCACAGGTGAGCGCATCGCTGCGCAGCACATTTGCAACCGCTTCTATGTCCGCATCATCAATATACTGGTGCCCATAGGAAATCGGTGTCTTCCGAACCGGCTCCCCGCCAAAAATTGCTAACTGTTCCATTCTAATCTCCATTTCGCTCAAAACTGTGCAAACTATGCCCGTCTGCATTTCCTCTATCATACCACCCCGGCGGGCAATACGCAACAAGTCTTGCTTTCATATCGTCGGCAGGAAAGCAAAACTTCTGCCGGTCCTCCTTTTTTACAGGACTTTTTCTCCACTGTCATAAAATTCAAAAATCATTTCCAGATACGGCTGCAGGACGCTGTTTGGCGCACGGTAAATTTCATGCCGGATATCGGGCACAACCACCAGCTGTCCATCTGGGATCCTCTTGATAAACTCTTTTTGCGCTCCGGGCGTTACGAGCGTATCTTTTCCCGCCTGAAATAAAAGTACCGGTGTCTTCACCTTTTTCGCCTGCTTTTTGCTGATGACAAATTTTCCGGCATTGATCGCTTCCCTGCCCCATTCATAGCTTCCTGAAGAGGTCTGGCAGCTTTCATCCTCCCGCCGTTTTTTCATATAATAATCATGGCGCGCTTCGGAGCTGCAGGACGCATCCGCAAAAGACTCTTCCGGATCAAAAGTGCCCTGTGTGAGCAGACGATCCTTCCCATTGCCTCCGAACACTTTAAAATCACACAGCACCCGCGCCGCCCAGGACGGCACGCCGCCCAGATTCACTCCCAACATCGGTGCATTCAGAACCGCTTTGGCAAAATCCTCAGGGTACTGCTCCAGATAAAATGCGCCGATACAGCCGCCCATGGAATGTGCGTACAGATACAGCGGCAGATCTTTTGCCATCGGCTTCACCACTGTTTTGACGAACCGGTGCAGATCTTTTACATATCGGGAAAACAATCCAATGTGTACAATTGTGTGATCTTCCACTTCACGCATGGATTTTCCATGCCCTCTGTGATCCATAATCGCCACCTGATATCCCTGCAGATAAAAATAGTAAATCAATTCATGATATTTCAGGCAGGACTCTGTAAAGCCATAGCTGATCACGATCGTCCCTTTTTGTGTCTCCTGCGGATACAGTTCATAATACAGACCGCCCGTCTTAGCCGTTTTTCTCTGAGCCACGCCGTCTTCTGGTGCGTTCTCAGGCTTTTGCGATGTGCTGTCTGCCGATGCCACATCACGCTCCTGCGATTCACCACCTTCGGGCGCGACCTCCATCCACCCGCAAATCTGAACCTGTTTCAGAAACGGCTCTACCTGGCTGTCCATTTCCTGTTCCAGATTTTCTTCTGCGATACACTGCATTCTGCAGGAATTATTTTCCTTTAAAACCGTTTTTTTCATTCGTATTCTCCATATAAAATATAAAAAGAATGTGCCTTAGTATATTTTTGCGCCGAGGCGCGGCTGCTTCGGCAACCATCTACCCTTGCGTCGAGTGTGCATCCTCACGGAGCGTTTTTTATTGTATAACATTGTGTAGAAACGAACTTTCTTATGCAACAATAGAATGCACGCTCTGCGAGCATTCTATTGTCATGAACAAATAAAATAGAATGTGCCTTGGTACATTCTCGCGCCGAGGCGCGATTGCTTCAGCAACCATCTACCCTTGCGCCGAGTGCGCATCCTCGCGGAGCGTTTTTATCGTATGGAAACGAAGTTTCCTATACGATAAAAAACCTGCTGACACGAAATCAGCAGGTATCGAATCTTTGTGGGGGGATGGCAGGACATCCTCCTTGCGGAAAACATCCTGCCTGATTTTGTGGGTTGATAACTTCTCAACTTGATCATATTGTATCGCACCACTGTATCTTTTGTCAACTACTTTTTCAAAATATACCTTGCAGTTCACTCGTACCTTTTTGTAAGCAGATTTTCATGCGAGCATGAAATCTGCCCCCAAACGGTACGAGTGAACTGTAACAATAGAATATTTTCCCCAAAAAAGATACATACTGATCCCAAAAGCTTTCCTATCGCTTTTTGAATCCAACAATGAAAAGGAGGTTTTTGTCATGTATCCTGTAATTCCAGAATCAGACCGTCCTTCTGACCTTGCGGATGACTGCATCCTCTCTCCCGACGGTGTCAATCCGGTTTCCAAAAACGACGAAGTGCCGTCTGAAAAAAACCTGTTCGACGACAAGATCGCGGTATATCCTGTTCCGGGTGCGACCCTTCCGTTTTATTTTCCGGGTTATCCCAACCAGCCGCTGTAGGGCGTTCTTACAGCTCCCGTGCGGCGTCGGCAACACTGCGGACACCGACTAATCGGATGCCGGAAATTTTCGGCATTTTTTCGAGACAGACCTGGGGGAGGATACAGGTTGTGAAACCGAGCTTCTGCGCCTCCCTCACTCTCTGCTCCGCCATCGAAACGGCACGTACTTCCCCGCTCAGGCCCACTTCCCCGAAGGCGACAACGCCCTCCGGGACGGGGCTGTTTTTGAAGCTCGACATGATTGCCATCACGATTCCAAGATCGATGGCAGGCTCTGTAATCCGAATGCCGCCCGCCAGATTGACGTAAGCATCACACCCCCCGATCTGCATGCCAAGCCGTTTTTCCAATACCGCCATCAGCAGATTGACGCGGTTAAAATCCGTTCCGGTCGTCTGACGGCGTGGAATGCCAAAATTGCTGTGGCAGACGAGCGCCTGAATCTCCGTGAGCATCGGACGAGTCCCCTCCATTGAGCAGGAGACGACCGAGCCGCTCGCGCCGGCAGGTCTGCCATTTAACATGAATTCCGACGGGTTTAACACCTCTGTCAGCCCCTCTTGGCGCATCTCAAACACGCCGATCTCATCGGTTGAGCCAAAACGGTTCTTGACACCCCGGAGGATTCGATAAGATGCATGACGGTCGCCCTCAAAATACAACACCGTATCCACCATATGCTCGAGCACTCTGGGACCTGCAACCGTTCCCTCTTTGGTCACATGGCCGACGATAAAAATCGAAATACCGAGCCCTTTTGCCAGCCGCAGCAAAACACCAGTCGATTCGCGCACCTGCGACACGCTGCCGGGCGCCGCGCTGACCGCTTCGTTGTACATCGTCTGGATGGAGTCGATGATGACGATCTGAGGCTTTTTCTGCTGGATTACCTCCTCGATCCGATTCAGGTTTGTCTCACAGAACAGCTCCAGCGTGTCCGAAAAATCGCCGATCCGCATCGCACGCATTTTGATCTGGCGTAAGGATTCCTCGCCTGATACATACAAAATATGCTGTTTTTTTAACGAAAGGTTCCTGCACATCTGCAAAAGAAGCGTCGATTTGCCGATACCCGGGTCGCCGCCGACCAGCGTCAGCGAGCCGGTAACGATTCCGCCGCCCAGTACCCGGTCGAGCTCTCCCATCCCGGTTTCCGTGCGTCTTTCCTCTTCCATCGAAATTTCATTCAGCACCGCCGGAGCGCTCTGCACCCCGGACAGCACCTGCTTTTTCTCTTTTCCGCCTGCGGTCACGGAAACCGGTTCCTCTACGAGGGAGTTCCACGCCTTACAGCCCGGACACTGCCCCAGCCATTTTGCCGTTTCATAGCCGCATTCCTGACAGAAAAATCTGGTTTTTATTTTGGTTGCCATTTATTTTGAAATTTCTACCTTTACTTCTCCGATTCCGGCAAGCTCCACGCTCACATTCAGCTTTCCGCCCAGGTTCGTGCGCATTCTGCCCGCATCCTCACCGTTGATTTTCACATCATATTCCGTATCTTCCTCCAGACCGAGTGTGATCTGCGCGTCCTCTGTGCCCTCTACCGTGAAGCTGACGCCATTTTCGCTCTCCGCAAAATGCTCTACGCTCGTGCCGGGCACGGATTCATAGACAAACATGCCGTTTCTCTCCAGCTTGGTAATCTCTTTAAAAGTCTTTACCTTGTACTCATCGCCGCTGGCCTCAAAGCCCTCCTTCTTGCTCTTTTCCTGCAGAAGATGATTGCCGAAGCTGATCTTTCCGTCTGCTTCTGTTCTGATGAGTTCTGCTACTGCTGCCATTCTTTTGTCCTCCTGTCCGCCTTTGCGGCGGTTTGCTGTTTATTTGTTTTTGACGCTGAAAACAACTTTATTCTCGCGGAAGCCTGCACTCACATGATCGCCGGATTTTACCCGTCCCGACAGAATTTCTTCCGCAAGTGCGTCCTCGATCAGCGTCTGAATTGCTCTCTTTAACGGTCTTGCACCCATTTTCAGGTTGCTGTATTTTTCTACGATATGCTCTTTCAGAGATGGTGTCAGTGTCAGGCTGATATCCAGCTGTGTCCGGCAGCGCGTAATCAGGCTCTGCGCCAGCAGATTGATAATTCGCTTCATATCGTCTTTTGTCAGCTGATGGAATACGATCGTTTCATCAATCCGGTTTAAAAATTCCGGTTTGAACAGGCGTTTTACCTCTTCCATCACGCCGGCTTTCATCTTTTCGTAAGTCTTTTGCGCATCTTCTTTTGCCGCAAAGCCGAGATTTTTTGGCTCCACAATCCGCTGTGCACCGGCGTTGGACGTCATGATGATGACGGTATTTTTGAAGCTGACCTTCCTGCCTCTGGAATCCGTGATATGCCCATCGTCCAGCACCTGTAGCAAAATATTGAAAACATCCGGGTGCGCTTTCTCGATTTCGTCGAATAAAACCACCGAATACGGATTTCTGCGAACCTTTTCAGAAAGCTGTCCGCCCTCGTCAAAGCCGACATAGCCCGGAGGCGAGCCGATCATTTTCGAAACAGAGTGCCCTTCCATATATTCCGACATGTCCACGCGGATCAGCGCGTTTTCTGAACCAAACATCGCTTCTGCCAGCGCCTTGGAAAGCTCCGTCTTTCCGACACCTGTGGGACCGAGGAACAAAAACGAACCGATCGGTCGTCTCGGATCCTGCAGTCCGACTCTGCCGCGGCGCATCGCCCGCGCAACGCTCGATACGGCTTCTTCCTGTCCGATCACGCGCTTGTGCAGAATAGATTCCAGCTTTAACAGCCGTTCGCTCTCTTTTTCGGTCAGGCGGCTCACCGGAACCTTTGTCCAAGTGGAAATGACCTTTGCGATATCCTCTGCTGTCACCTCTGGCTGCCCCTTTTTGCGGCTCTTTTCCTGTCGTTTCCGGTGCTTTTCGTAACGGGTGAGCGCCTCCTTTAGCTTTTGCTTTAGTCTTGAGGCCTCCTCCAAATCCTGATCGCGGATTGCCTGCTCCAGCTTTTCGTCCAGCGTTTTGATTTCCTTTGCCTGGTCTGTTGCCTCGTCAGTCGTCTGCATCCGCTGCAGGCGCACCGCAGCAGCCGCCTCGTCCATCACGTCGATCGCCTTGTCCGGGAGCTTCCGGTCGTTGATATAGCGATTGGAAAGATGTACTGCGGCCTCGAGGGCTTCCGGCAGAATCTTTACTTTATGATGCTCTTCATATCTGGAAACGATTCCCTGTAAAATGCCGATCGCCTCTTTTTCCGTTGGCTCTTCGACCGTAACCGGCTGAAAACGGCGTTCCAGGGCAGCATCTTTTTCGATATATTTGCGGTATTCTTCCAGCGTTGTCGCGCCGATCAGCTGAATCTCGCCGCGCGCAAGGGACGGCTTTAAAATGTTGGAAGCGTCAATCGCCCCCTCTGCGCCGCCTGCACCGATCAGTGTATGCAGCTCATCCAAAAACAGTAAAATATTTCCGTCGTCTGTTACCTCACGGATGACCTTACGAATTCGCTCCTCAAATTCGCCGCGGTATTTGCTTCCCGCGATCATCCCGGACAGATCCAGCATCAGAACCCGTTTATCCTTTACCGTATCCGGCACGCTGCCCTCCGTAATCCGAAGTGCAAGTCCCTCGACGATCGCCGTTTTGCCGACACCGGGTTCTCCTACCAGGCACGGATTGTTCTTCGTCCTGCGGCTTAAAATCTGAATCACGCGTCCAATCTCCTGATCGCGTCCGACAACCGGATCGAGCTTTCCCTGTGCAGCCAGCTTCGTCAGATCCCTACTGTAAAGCTCCAGCGTCCCGGTCTGGCTCTTTTTTTGCCTGCGTCCCAGCTCTTCGCGGTACGCCGTAGGGTCCAGTCCTGCTGCCAGGAGCGTATCCCGCATGATTTTCTGCAGCGGCAGCGACAGCGTCTGCAGCACCCGCACTGCAACATTATCCCCATCTCCTAAAAGCGCTAACAAAATGTGCTCCGTTCCGGTCAGCGCGCTGCCTGCCTTTTCCGCCTGTCTGTGGCTTTCCTCCAGAACTTCCTCTGCCCGGGGGGAATAACCGTCCCGCTCTATGACCGGATTGGGCGTCTCCGGAGCCAGCAGATCCTGAATCATTTCCCGGATCGCCTCTTCTTTTGCCCCGTTTTCCGTCAGAACCCTTGATGCCACACCGGTTCCTTCTTTGATCAGGCCCAGCAGGATATGCTCTGTCCCAACATAATTCTGATGCAGGCTTTTTGCCGCCCGTCCCGCCAAAAGCAGGGCAGTTTTTGCCTTATCCGTAAACTGTGACTGCATCTGTTATAGTCCTCCATACTCTTCATAAATCTCATCTATCAAAGCATGTACTTCCTCGCGGGAAATATTCCGACAGCTTGCCCGCGCCAGAATGACCCGCAGCGACTCCCGCATCTGCTCCAGATCACTGATCCGATCCGCATCAATCGCAATCACTGCGCCGCGGCGTCTGTCCACCTTGACGAAGCCCTCCTGCTTGAGCACGGTATATGCCTTATTCACTGTATGCATGTTAATCCCAATGGATTCTGCAAGCTGCCGCACGCTCGGGAGGGACTCTCCCTCCTTGAGCCTGTTTGTCGCAATCCCGACAATGATCTGATTGCGCAGCTGTATATATAGCGCTTCTTCGCTGTTAAAATCTACTTCCAGAATCATGCTGATCTCCCATCCATTTCATCTTTAAAGTGTTATAGAAACACTATAACAAGAATTCTGAAAATAGTCAACAATAGCATGCACACGCTGCGAGCATGCTATTGTCATGAATAAAACAAAACACCCGGCACTGCTGTTTCCTGTGCTCCCGCCAGACAGCGGGCAGTTTGCAGCAAAAGCCGGATGTTTTTTATAGATTCACGGCAATAGAATGTTCGCAGAACGTGCTTCTATTGTTTTCTGAATGCTTGTTTTTTGGAAGATTTATTTCAGGTCAAGGAATTCAAATTCAAGATCGTCATCATCCAGGAAATTCTTGGACTGCCAATCTTTGGATTTTCCCTTTTTGCGGCGCGGACGCTCTTCTTCCTCGTCCTCATCCTCGTCATCCTCGTCTTCATATTCGTCGACTCTGGAGCGACGGACAGGCTTCTTTACCGGAGCCTTCTTTGCCGGACGGCGGCGCGGACGCTCTTCTTCCTCTTCCTCGTCATCGTCTTCGTCCTCGTCGTCATCGTCATCCTCTTCTACATAACGGGCAGGCTTTTTGCGGCCGAAGCGGCGCGGACGTTCTTCTTCCTCTTCCTCGTCCTCATCGTCGTCTTCGTCCTCTTCGTCGTCCTCTTCGTCATCATCATAATCGTCATAGTCTTCATACGTGCTTCTGACTTTGATGATCAGGATTGTTACAACGATAATCAGAACTACGATTACAAACGCCATCAGAATAACGACAAAGCGCATGCTCTTTGCGGTCTGGTCGATGGTCGCCTGGTTGTTCTTGTTGGTCTCCTCTGCATTCAGCAGGTCACTGACCTGATATCTGGTTCCCATAGTATTATCATGCAGATACCATGCACTGCTGCCGCTTCCGTCATCCTCAAAGGCGACGGAATAATCTGCGGAGTTGTCTACGATCGGCTCCTCCTCCGGTTCCTCCGTCTCCTGAGTTTCGTCAACAGCCGGCTCTGCTGTCGCCTCCGACACATGTGCCTCTACCAGATCGGAACGGATATATCCGCTTACATTATCAAATGTTACTGCATACCAGGTCTTGCCGTCGCTGCCCTGTGTCTCGCCGGTAACGGTCAGCTCCTGTCCGCTGGTTGCCTTACCTGCAACGTTTGCGCTGGTGGAAGCTTCGCTTCTGATATTAACGCTGGAAGAGGTTACGGTTGCGCTGGTAACGGTTCCTGCAGCAGCTGTCCCTGCTGCGTTATCCTCTGCGGCGTTATCCTCTGCAGCTGCATCAGCATTTCCGTCCTCTGCGGCTGCATCAGCGTTTCCGTCCTCTGCAGCATTGGTGCCGGTTGTTGTGGTCGTTGTCGTTCCGCTCGGGGAAGAGGTCAGCGGCACAGCGCCGACTTCCATTGTGGATGTAAATAAAAATACCGCAGCAAGTGCACATCCCAGCACAGTGCTGAACTTGGTCGTCCATTTCATCATTCTAATTTACGTACCTTTCTGATTCCGATCCGCAAAGGTCTCTGCGGTTCTTTTCTCTTTTCCAAACTCCTCAGCCAGGCTTCCGATTTCGCCTGTCGCCAGTGCTCTATCGGTATATTATGCTTCGTCGATCGCTTTACCGATATCGTGTCTCATATATTTGTTGGCAAAATTGACCCATTCGGTCGCTGCATACGCTTTTGCGCGCGCTTCCTTTAAGGTAGGCGCCTTCGCCGTGATACCCAGCACACGTCCACCGTTGGTCAGGATCGTCTTTCCGTCTTCTGCAAACCTGGTTCCTGCATGGAAACAGAACACATCGTCTTTTCCGTCAAAGGCTTCCAGGCCGGAAATCGGGAGTCCCTTGTCGTATTTTAACGGATAACCGTCCGATGCCAGCACAACACAAACTGTCGCATTGTCTTCAAACTCCAACTTGAGCTGATCGAGCGTACCGTCGATACATGCCTCGCAAACGTCCAGAATGTCGTTTTTCATACGCGGCAGCACAACCTGCGCTTCCGGATCACCGAAGCGGACATTATATTCCAGCACTTTCGGGCCGTCAGGTGTCAGCATCAGGCCGAAGAAAATTACACCCTGAAAGGTGCGTCCTTCCGCAGACATTGCATCGACGGTAGCCTGATAGATATATTTTTTACAGAACGCATCAACCTCTTTTGTATAGAACGGAGACGGAGAAAAATTGCCCATGCCGCCAGTGTTCAAGCCCTGATCGCCGTCCTTTGCGCGCTTGTGATCCTGGGCGGAAGACATGATCTGGATGGTCTTGCCATCTGTAAAGGACAGCACGGAAACCTCGCGTCCGGTCATGAACTCTTCGATGACCATCTTGTTGCCGGCTGTGCCGAATTTCTTATCTGTCATAATCGTGCATACGCCGTCTTCCGCTTCTTCCAACGTGCTGCAGATTAAAACACCTTTTCCAAGTGCAAGGCCATCCGCCTTTAAAACGATCGGGAATTTCGCTTTGGTATGCAGATATTCCAGCGCATCCTCTGCCTTGTCGAACACTTCATAGGCAGCCGTCGGAATGTTGTATTTTTTCATCAGTTCCTTGGAAAATGCCTTGCTGCCTTCCAGAATCGCCGCATTTTTGCGAGGACCGAATGCACGGATCCCGGCTGCCTCCAGCTGGTCTACCAGGCCCCCGACAAGCGGATCATCCATGCCGACGATAACGAGGTCGATCTCTTTTTCCTTTGCGAACTCGGTCAGACGGTCAAATTCCATCGCGCCGATCGGAACGCACTCTGCCAGCTGCGCAATTCCGGCGTTGCCGGGCGCACAGTAAATCTTCTCTGCTTTCGGGCTCTTTGCCACACTTGCAGCGATCGCATGCTCTCTGCCGCCGCTTCCCACAATCAGAATTTTCATATGAACCTCCATATTTTCAGGCGTTTTCGCTGTTATGCGATGCAATTTTGCATCACGATGCGATAATCGTCTTTCCATCCACAACGGTTACTCTGCCCTGGGCAATCAGATCGATGGCCTGGGGCAAAATTTTCCATTCCGCTTCCTCCATGACCCGCTGCTGCAGACTCTTGGGTGTATCGCCCTGCTGCACTTCAACCGCCTTCTGTAAGATAATCGGACCGGTATCCATTCCGCTGTCCACAAAATGCACCGTCGCGCCGGTCACTTTTGCACCGCGCGCAAGCACACCCTCATGGACATGCAGACCGTAAAAGCCAACGCCGCAAAACGCAGGGATCAGCGACGGATGGATATTGATAATCTGATTTGGGAACGCTTCGATCATCTCTGCCGGAACAGCGACTAAAAATCCTGCCAGCACGATCAGATCCGGCGCGATTTCCTTCACCTTTTCGGTCAGTGCGTGATTGAACGCCTCTCTGCTCTCGAAAGATTTCGGAGAAAGACAGATTGCTTCCACATTATGCTGCCGCGCACGTTCCAGCGCATATGCGCCCGGGTTGTTGCTGATCACCGCTGCGATTTCGGCATTGTGGATTTTTCCCGCATCAATCGCATCGAAAATCGCCTGCAGGTTCGTACCTCCGCCGGAGACACAGACCAGAAGCCTTAACATAAGGTCACTCCCTTTTCGCCTGCTTCGATGGTGCCTACCACATAAGGGGTATCGCCTACAGCTTTCATTGCTTCCATCGTCTTATCCACATCGGCGGGATCTACTGCGACGATCATACCCAGGCCCATGTTATAGGTGTTATACATCATATGCTCTTCGATATTGCCCTTTTTCGCCATCAGGGTAAAGATCGGAGGAATGGGATAGCTGTTTTTGTTGATCACCGCATGGGTGCCTTCTTTTAACATACGGGGCACGTTTTCATAAAAGCCGCCGCCGGTGATATGGCTGCATGCCTTTACGGTTACGCCGACTTCTTTGACTGCCTTTAACGCCTTAACATAGATGCGTGTCGGAGCCAGCAGGGTCTCGCCCAGGGTTGCGCCCAGCTCATCATAATAGGTATTTAAGCTTTCAACGGTCATGTCGAATACCTTACGAACCAGAGAAAAGCCGTTGGAATGCACGCCGGAGCTTGCCATGCCGATCAGCACGTCACCGGGCTTTAAGTTTTCGCCGGTAATCAGGTCTTTTTCATCCACTACGCCGACTGCAAAACCAGCCAGATCGTACTCATCCTCCGGCATCAGTCCGGGATGCTCTGCTGTCTCGCCGCCGATCAGGGCAGCTTCCGACTGTACACAGCCTGCGGATACACCTTTTACGATCTCTGCGATCTTCTCGGGAATATTTTTGCCGCATGCGATATAGTCCAGGAAAAAGAGCGGTTCGCCGCCTGCGCATGCAATATCGTTTACGCACATGGCAACGCAGTCGATACCGATGGTATCATGCTTGTCCATAAGAAAGGCGAGCTTGATCTTGGTTCCGACACCATCTGTACCGGATACCAGGGTAGGCTTTTCCATATCCTTGATCTTTTCCAGGGAAAATGCACCGGAAAAACCGCCCAGTCCGCCAAGCACTTCCGGGCGCATTGTCGTCTTTACATACTGTTTCATCAGTTCCACCGATTTGTATCCGGCTTCAATATCCACTCCAGAACTCTTGTAATCCATCTGATCCTCCATACCGTGCCTGTGCACCTGTTTATTTTGTGTAGTTGTGATAGCCGCATTCCTGCAGCTTTGCATCCTTTTTCAGTACGCCGTCTTTCATCTCTGCGCTGTAAGCCTTGAGCTTTGCAAGAAGCTCCGGATCGGAAACCGCTAAAATCTTCGCCGCCAGAATACCTGCGTTTGCACCGCCGTTGATCGCAACGGTCGCCACCGGGATACCGGAGGGCATCTGAACGATGGAATACAGGGAATCCCTGCCTCCCAGAGACGTCGTGTGCATCGGGATACCGATCACCGGCATCGGAAACAATGCAGCGCACATACCCGGCAGATGAGCTGCCATACCGGCGCCGGCGATAATCACCTTTACGCCCCGCTCCTCCGCGGTCTGTGCATATTCAAAAAAAGTATCGGGCATCCGATGGGCGGAAATAATCCGCATTTCATAGGAAATACCGAATTTGTCCAAAATCTCAGCTGCTTTTGCCATTACAGGCATATCGGAATCACTGCCCATTACAATACTGACCTGTGCCATGTGCTTTTATCCTCCTGTCAAAATATGTCGCAACTTATCAATCTACAGTGTACTAAACTTTTTTGGCAGATGCAACCTATTTTTATATTACAGTTCACTCGCAGCTTTCTGTGCACAGATTCCATGCTCGCATGAGAATCTGTGCACGGGAAGCTGCGAAGGGAGCGCCACTCTATGAGCAAAAAAGAATCCTGCTTTGCAGGATTCTTCGCCTGCGGCGGGTCGCGTAAGCGACAGGATTCCGATCCGCCGCAGTGCGATCTGCGCGAAGCGTTTGTTATCGTATGATAACAAATCTGCAACGCAGCGGAAAGCATCGAAGATGCGATTTTGCGAATAGCGCGGGTGAACTGTAAGATGTTTATCCCTGATACAGCGGCAAATTTAATTCTTCCGTGCCGTCCAGTACGAAAAATCCGTCCTTGATCAGGCCAATCCTGGTGCCATCTGCACATACTGCTGTTACCTCTGCCAGCTCTGCGTACGGGATCGTAATATCTGTGTGGCAGTTAAAATATGCCTTTTCCGGATCGGTATGACGAAGCGCGGACACCTCGTTGTCCCGCGCGATGATCGCCTTGCCATCCGGATTATAGGTCATGCGGTCTTCTTCATAGCTGTAGCAGGTATCACCCACTGCGAAGTGGGGGCCGGTCTTTTCTGCAATCAACACCGGAAGCTTGTCATTGATTTCATAACGGCGCGCCACCATATAAGCAGTCGTGTTCGTACCAATAGCAAATTCGCCGATCGGCAGCGTATCATGATGATACAGCACACCATCCTGCAGCAGCTTTTCATTTTCCGCTTCCTTTTCGAAGTTACGGCAGGTGTATTTGGTAATCATGCCATCCCTAAACTGCAGCTCCAGATCGTTATACTGCATACCGCGCAAAAACGTCTGCGGTACATGTAAAACGCCTTCTGTTCCGGTCAGCTTCGGAGAGGTGAACACTTCCCCTACCGGAATGTTGACGTCCGCCACGCAGTTTTCGAAATTCGTCTCCTGCGCAGGGTTGTTGAGCGTATGGAGCATAACCTTCATATCGGTGTGGTTGTCGCCGCGTCCCTTGATCTCCACCCACGCTGCCTTGTCCAGCGCATCGATCAGGTGCTGCTGAATCGTCTCGTAGGTCTTGTAATCCAACGTATTGATCTTTAACACTTCGTCGAAAATCTCCGGGAAATGCTCGCCGATACCCGGAACCGGGAACGCGATACAGGTAAAGCTTCTTTCCTCCGGGTCGATATATTCGTTCGTCATCGCCCCCGCCTGGCTCTGATATTCGACATACAGCTTCTGCTGTTCTGCCGATAAAGTGAGCAGATGCTCCTTGCTCGCAGGCTCGAAGGGCTCTTCGCCGAACGCTTCGATGACAGCGGGACCTGCATGGACAACCGCCATATCTTTGTACTCTTCCCACGCATTTTTGCGGCATTCCAGCATCCTGTGGACATATTTTTTGTCCAGGTACAGCGCCTTATCGTTTTCATGGTCATAATCAAACTGCCGGTTCACTGCGCCGCCGAAAAATCCGAGTCGGAACACTCTGCGTCCCTCTGCAAAGCTCGCAGGCGTGCGGGCGATGACAGGCTCTAAGCCCATTTTCCTGAAGTTTTCAATCGCCGCTTTTACGACACGCTCAAAGCCCAGAGGATAACGGATCTGGACGGATTTCTTTTTATCCAGAGGCTTCTTTGCCAGCTCAAAGCCCTTGCGAAAGCCCTCCGTGTAGGTATCTGCGATTTTCTGAATTTTTTCTTCCGGCAGACCGTTTAAATGTTCTGCCAGCTTCCACTGGTCGTCCGCGATATATTCCCCGAACCAGAACAGGTACCGGATATCGGACAGATCTGCATTTTCGATGATGTCCAGCGCAAATCTCTGTCCCCAGTCCACGGTATGGCGGATCGCATGCTCTGCAGTCAGCTCCGCATAGTCGCTTGCAAACCAGTAGAAAATATCCCGGATCTGGGAATATTCCGGCGCTTCGTCTGTCTCTTCGAAGCTCTCTGCAAACGCACAGTAAATTTCAACAAACAGCTCCAGGCGGATCGTGATGCCTTCCAGATTCTGTTCATAAATAAACGCAGGCAGGCTGCGCAGTTCCGCCGCAACTGCAGAAAGCAGCTGTCCAAAAGTTTCGCCAAGCTTTACATAGGCCCAGTCGGGATTTGCATAGCTCGTCTCATAATTGCGTCCCATCAGGTCGATGAAGCAGCTTTCGTTGTGCCGTTCCAGCTCTTGCAGAGAGGCTTCCCGCATCGCCCCGGACGCTACCCATTTATATTCTTCAAGCAGGACGCCCAGATAGTCCGCGTTTTCTGCAAAATAGCGTTGAAACTGCTCCGGCATCCGTTTTTCTTTTTCGATTTCCGAAATGCGCTGTGACGCAAGCTCAAACCGTTCTTCCATTACTGTCATAATCCATACACTCCTACTGCCACAATCCCCCCGATTCCCAACAGGGTCAGGGCGTTCAACACAATGCCAATCCAGGCGAACAGATAAAATTTATCCTCTTCCAGCTTCGCCATAATTCCAAGTACCAGACCTGCCGCAGAAAAAATCAGGCACAGCAGCGCCACCACGCCGTAGCGCACATATGCCGTCCCATGATTCTGCCAGGTAAAATAGACGGTCAGGAAAACAGAAATCAGGGACATTGCCCCCAGCATTGCTGACAATATCCCCTTTTTGGATTCCCTCTTATCGGTAAAAATGTAATGCCTGCGCACGCCGGTCTCCTTTCCGAAAAGCTTCGCTTACACAGTTCCATATCTGTAACCGGGAACTGCGTAAAAATCCCATTTCCTGCATTCTCAGAAAATCAGCTTGCCCCGGTGTGCCAGCTGTCTTGCGCCGTTTACGATCAGCAGCACGCCGCTTGCAATCCCGGAAACCAGCACAACCGCGCCGACCGCGATGTTCAAAGCGCCGCTGCCGCCCAAAAGCTTGTAGGTCTTTTCTTCCATATTGGTTGAACCTCCTTATTTTGCACCGTACTGCGCGTAATAAGCGTCGATCGCAGCCTTTAAGGTATCATCAATATAAACCTGTCCCTTGTAGGGCTTGTTATACAGATATTCTGTCACTTCTGCCATGCTTACGATGGCATTGGCATCAAATCCGTACTTCTCTTTGATCTCTTCCAGTGCGCTCTTCTCAGAAGAAAGTCCGCGCTCCATGCGGTTTAAGGAAACCATCAGTCCGACGATCTCCACATCTGCCTGTGCTTTTAAGATCGGGAAGGTTTCTTCGATGGACTTGCCGGAGGTCGTTACATCCTCGATAATAACAACGCGGTCGCCGTCCTTTAACTTGCTGCCCAGCAGAATGCCGGTGTCGCCATGATCTTTTACTTCCTTACGATTGGAACAGTAACGGATATCCTTGCCGTAAAGCTCGCTGATGGCCATCGTCGTTGCAACGGTCAGCGGAATGCCTTTGTATGCGGGTCCGAACAGCACGTCAAAATCCAGTCCGTAGTTGTCATGAATCGCCTTTGCATAATATTCGCCCAGTCTGCGCAGCTGTGTGCCGGTCACATAAGCGCCCGCATTCATGAAAAACGGGGACTTACGTCCGCTCTTCAACGTAAAATCGCCAAACTTTAAGACATTGCTGTCCACCATAAATTCGATAAATTCCTGTTTATACTGTTCCATTTCGTGTACTCTCCTTCGTTGCAGTGCATTGAAAATGCCTGTGCTTTGTTATGAATGCAGCGCGATCGCCTGCAGGTACAAAAAGATAATGTTAGTATAGCATTGCAAGACAGGTTTTTCAACCGTTAACTAACAGCACTGCACTAAAGGGCGAGAGGTCTAATACACAGTCGTTCTCATATACCGGCTCTTCCCGTTTTTTGCTGCCGCCAAAGCACTCCCAATCGCTGTTAAGCAGCACGCGATAGCTGCCGTCTTTCTGCAGCGGTACGGCATAGCCGTTTTGCGGCTGGGCGGAAAAATTGAATACGCCGATCACGGTCTGGTCGCCCGACATTCTCTGCATCGCATAGATCACGCGCCCCTCCTGATGGCAGTCCAGCCAGGTAAAACCGTCGCGGTTAAAATCCTTTTCCCAGAGCGCCGGGTGACCGAGATAAAGGTGATTCAGTTCCTTCATATAATGATAGAACGCTTCGTGAATCGGGAAATCCAGCAGGTTCCAGTCCTGCTCCCGCTTTTCATCCCATTCCCGGAACTGTCCGATTTCGTTGCCCATGAAATTCAGCTTTTTGCCCGGATGCAGCATCATATAGGCGTACATGGCGCGTGCCTGCGGAAATTTCCGTTCGTAATCCCCGTTCATCTTCTGCAGGATCGTCGCCTTTCCATGCACTACCTCATCGTGGGAAAGCGGCAGCAGATAATGCTCGTTATATGCATACATCATTGAAAAGGTCAGCTTGTGGTACGCTTCGGTGCGCGCCGCCGGATCGAGCTGGAAATATTCCAGCGTGTCGTGCATCCATCCCATGTTCCATTTTAAATCGAATCCAAGTCCGCCCTGATCCGTAGGAGCCGTCACGCCGGGGAAATTTGTGGAATCCTCCGCCGCCAGGATACAGTTTGGAACGCGCTCTTTTAGGCCTTTATTCATAAACCGGATAAAGTCAACCGCATTGCCGTTTACGCCGCGCCGTTCATCCCCCTGCCAGTAAATGATCCGGCTGATGGCATCCATCCGGATTCCGTCAAAATGAAACTCTTTCATCCAGTAATGCGCCGCGGACTGCAAAAAGCTGCGCACTTCCCCGCGGGAATGCATAAAGTTGCAGCTTCCCCATTCGCTTACGCCGACGTCCTGGCTCGGATATTCGTACAGCTCACCGCCATCATAACGTTTCAGACCGTAATCATCTGTGGCAAAGTGCACCGGTACAAAATCCAGCAGCACATAAATTCCATTCTGATGCATCTGATCCACCAGCTTCTGCAATCCCTCTGCCGCGCCATATCGGGCAGTCGGTGCAAAATATCCGGTATTCTGATATCCCCAGCTCTCATCGCAGGGATGCTCGCTCAGCGGCAGAAATTCCACACAGTTATAGCCGCTTTCCTTCAGATACGGGATCAGAACCTCTCCCAGCTCCTCATAGGTATACCAGTCGGTCTGTCCTGTACCCGGCTTTTTAAAGGAGCCTGCATGTACCTCGTAAATATTGAGGGGCTTCGTACTGATATCCTCCCGATCCTTTAACCATTTTTCATCGGTAAATGCATAGCGGTTAAGATCCCGTACCACCGATTTATGTGCCGGGCGAAGCTCCATTCCAAACCCATAGGGATCACAGTGCTCCTGGCAGGAACCGTCCCTGTGCCAGATACGGAATTCGTACAGGTCTCCTTCTTTTACCTGGTCCAGTGTAATTTCATAAAAGTTGCCGTCATGCACCCGCTGCATTCCGTGTCCCTGTCCGTTTAATACAAGCTCCACGCCCGCTGCAGAGGGGGCAAACGTCCGAAATGTCGTGCGCTCCTTCGTGTAATGTGCGCCCAGATATTTATAAGCTTCAAATTCCTGTCCGGTATAAAATCCGTAAAAATCCATGTTCTTCTTCCTTTCTTCTCTCTCCGTCCGCAAAGATCATTTTTTGCAGCCTGCTTTTCTGAACTGCAGTTACAGTTGCCTCGCGCCATTCGCAAAATTGAGTCGTTGGTTTTCTTGACGGGTGTCTATTTACGCCGTATACTGATGGTATTATCATACCAGCCGGAGCGTTTCCGGCACAATCGACAATCCTGCCCCTTGTTACAATACTGGACGTTTCGGGCAAATTGTCCAGAAAGGAAGGGATTCTTTTGGATCAACGGGAAATCAAAACCAAGCGCGCCATCAAGAATGCATTTCTGATGCTGCGCGCCCAAAAACCGATCGAAAAAATCACGATCCGGGAACTCGCCGCCTCCGCAGAGATCAGCAAGGCCACCTTTTATCTCCATTATCAGGATATTTACGACCTTTCCGAGCAGATCGGAAAAGAGGTACTCACCAATATTTTAAACAGTATTTCCAAACCGGAAAATGTACTGGAAAAACCAGATGTGTTCACAAGGGAAATCACAACGGGCTTCTTTTCCCAGATCAATCTGATCCGGCTTCTGTTCTCCGGTTCGCAGGCACATATTCTCCCAGACCTCGTCGATTCCTCGATCCGGGAATATATTTACCGCCTGAAACCGGAATATACAGACAATATGCAGTTCAACATCCGTCTCTCCATGCTCATCAAGGGAAGTTTCTATGCGTTTTATGACAACTACCACAAGTATGACAACGCTGCGCTGATCGATGAGATCTGCGCGTTTCTTGGACAGTGCACCCGATGAAGGAACAACAATAGAATGCACACTCTGCGAGCATTCTATTGTCATGAATAACGCAAAGCGACCAGCAGGAAGAATTTCTCCCGCTGGTCGCTTTTTTCCATTCTGATTTGCTCTGCTTAGAACTTTCCGCTTCGTCCTGAGCCTCCTCCGCCGCTTTCGCTGTGGGTACTTGAGGAGGAAGAGCTTTCTCTCTCAATTTTGCGTCTCGTCTGGGTCGTGTGGGTGTAACGATCCTCTTTCCGGCTCAGCTTTAGCTTTTCGGAGACATAATCGTTCGCTTCTGTTTTCTGATGTACCGTGTGCATCTTCAACAGCAGCAGCAGACAGATAATGATCGAGATCACACAGGAAATTCCCAATGCCATCAAAAAGCTCACCCCGAAATTTTCTCCGGGAGTCGCTTCATAATCATCATAGTCATCGGAATCGTAGCCCTCGGGCGCACTGACAGGTGTTCCCTGTTCTGCAAGCTGCAAATAATTTTCGCAGGCGTCGATATAATCACTGAATCCGCCGTACCAGTCGTCCTCCCGGAAATTATCCAGGAAATAGGTTTCCAGCTGTTCCTGACCATAAGAATTGAAGACCTCGGAAGCCTTGGGTCCGTATACGAACATCGCATAGTCCCGGTCCTCCATGCTCAGCAGGATCATAATGCCGTCCCGGTCTTCTCCCATGCCCATCTCATAGTCATGATAGATGGTATAATCTGCGGTATATACGCTCTCCGTGCTGTAATCCGTATAATCATCAACCGTTATCATATAGACGCCGCACTGATATTCTTCGGAGACCTGCTGTGCACGCTGCTCCAGATCTTCCCACTGACTGTCTGTCAGGATCCCGGCATCATCCGTTACATAATTTAACTGTGCATTGCTCTCTGCAAAAACTGTCATCGGAGCCAGAAGAAGACAAAGGGCCAGCAGCACAGAAACAAATCCGTTCGGTTTTTTCTTCATCTCTTTCTCCCCCTTACGACAGCATCAAAATGATCGTCAGCACAACCGTCATCGGTGCTGCGATGGCTGCAAACAATCCCCAGAACTTTCCTTTGCTCGTCGGAAGGTCGCCGACCATCTTGCCGGTCTGACCGTTCATCGCAAACAAAAAATCCTGTCCGTTCCATTTCGTATGCAGCATCCAGACCGGAAGCAGTGCATAATGTACCTTGCCGCGCTTTAAATCGATCTGCTTGTGCTCAAGGGTACAGGAGTCATATCCGGTTACCGTTCCCCGAAGGGCATCCTCCAGTGTGCTGGCACAGCGCGTATCCGCACGCTTCTGGCTGTCCTTGACACTCACATCATATTTGTCTGCCAGAAAGCCCGGCAGATATGCAGTGGAAAACGCCTTTAACCCGCTGTAATCATAGGGCTCGATGGAATCCATATGATCATCCGGCATTTTGGATGACGCATCCACCGGAATTTTCTCAAAACCGATGGAGCCGGCACGGGATACCTCATAATGACGGGTTTCCGTAATCTCTTCGTCACCCTTTTCGTATACCTTCGACGTCGTAGCCTTATAGGATGCTTCTCCAGAGGCTTTGCCGTCGAACATCCAGAATGGAACATAAACGCCCTGGATCTCTTCGATATGGTTGTTGTCCTTAAAGGATTTCGGCAGATAAGGTCTTCCCTTATAGTGCATTTTCAGTTTTTCGATCGCTTCTTTTTTGCTGACCTTAAACGGGATCACATAATCCGGCTTCAATACACCGGAAAACTGTCCGGGCACAACAGTCGGATTCCCGCAGTAGGGACAGGAGGTTGCAGCAGTCGTCTCATCACAGATCAGCTCCGCGCCGCAGGAGGGACAGTTGTAGCTCTTCATGCCGGCTGCATCCTTGCCCCAGTCGTCGTTGATATCCGAAGTATCCCAGCCCTCTTCGGCCGCCTTTGCCTGCTGCTGCTTTTTCTGTTCCGTCTCTTTTTCTGCCTTTTTCTGGGCTTCGACAGATTTTTCTTCCTTCTTGGCATACATTGCTTCGATTTCTGCGACTTCATACTCCGTACCGCAGTAATCACATTTCAGCTTGCCAAGGCTTTCCGAATAATGCAGCGGTCCGGTACAGGCCGGACACTGATAATTGGTAATTTGTTCCGCCATAACAGCTCATCCCCTCTCAGAATCGTAATCATCCCTGTATCTCTTTGGATCAGTTCTGTACATCTCCTGCATCAAAGGGGTCTCCGCACTCCGGGCAGAATTTCGGCGGATTGGTGGGATCCTCCGGAACCCAGCCGCACTTGTTGCATTTATACTGTTTTACTGCAGCCGGTTTGGGCTTTCCGCATTCGGAACAGAATCTGCCTTTGTTGACTGCACCGCAGCTGCAGGTCCAGGTATCGTCAACAGGCTTGGGCTGACCGCATTCTGCACAGAATTTTCCGGTGTTTACTGCGCCGCAGCTGCATTTCCAGCCCCCTGCAGGAGCTTCCATCTTCGGTGCTGCCGCTGCCTGCTGTGCCGCTGCATTCGCTGCTGCCTGCTGTGCCGCCATCTGTTGCTGCTGCCCCATGGCATACAGGTTCTGTGCATTGATGCCGCCTGCCTGCTGCGCCATGCCCATTCCCATAAATGCCATTGCAGGACCGGCTGACGTGTTGGAAGCAGCTGCTGTCATCGCCTGCGCCTGGGCGCGGGACAGAGCGCCGGCTGCACGGGTCGGATCCATATATGCAGCTTCACGCTGCATCTCTTTGATCATCTGCTCGTCTTCTTCACT
>ERZ1026884.424-NODE-424-length-28282-cov-13.203635_pt1 | contig 28282 bp, 20 predicted proteins | sample MGYA00380172_ERZ1026884 | MGnify/ENA primary metagenome ERZ1026884 (study PRJEB33269, sample SAMEA4719808) | human gut metagenome | biome: human-associated habitat; feature: organic feature; material: feces | place: Cameroon | collected 2013-10 ... | reverse complement strand
AACCATTCTTGGTAGAAGTGATTCGCTCCTGCATGGCACCCATCTCAGAAGCCAGAGTAGGCTGATAACCTACGGCTGATGGCATACGGCCGAGCAACGCAGAAACCTCAGAACCTGCCTGGGTGAAACGGAAGATGTTGTCGATGAAGAACATGATATCTGCTGCCTCACCGTTCTTGCCTCCGTGATCGCGGAACTCCTCTGCTACGGTCAATCCTGAAAGTGCCACTGAAGCACGTGCCCCAGGTGGCTCGTTCATCTGTCCGTATACCAGGGTAGCCTGACTCTTTGCCAGCTCCTCAGGGTCTACGAGAGAAAGATCCCACTTACCTTCGTCCATTGCCTTTCTGAACTTCTCACCGTACTTGATAACGCCAGACTCGAGCATGTCTCGAATCAGGTCGTTACCCTCACGGGTACGCTCACCTACACCTGCGAATACAGAGTATCCGTTGTGTCCCTTGGCAATGTTGTTGATCAACTCCATGATGAGCACCGTCTTACCTACACCGGCACCACCGAAAAGACCAATCTTACCACCCTTCATGTAAGGCTCGAGCAGGTCGATGACCTTGATACCGGTAGCAAGCATCTCCTTGTGGGTTGACAGTTCGTCAAACTTAGGAGCTTCGCGGTGGATAGGATAAGCGCCCTTCATGTCCAATTCTTTCATACCATCAATAGGCTGTCCGATGACATTCATCATACGGCCCTTGATCTGCTCACCTGCCGGCATGACGATAGGATTGCCTGTAGAGACAACCTCCAAGCCACGCTGCAAGCCGTCGGTGTTGTCCATAGCAACGCAGCGAACTGTGTCCTCACCGATGTGCTGCTGCACCTCGATGATCAGTTCGCGTCCGTCTGGGCGTTTCACCTTCAGAGCTTCGTAGATCTTAGGAAGCACCTTCTCAGGATTCTCGCCCTTGGTATCGAAGTAAACGTCGATAACAGGACCGATAATCTGCGAGATGCGTCCGTTAATTTGTGACATAAGCTTATTAATTTAAAGATTATTTTTTATATTATTTTTCTATTGTTCTATTCGCTCGAAATCAGGAATAGGAGTTGTTTCAGCTTCTTTCTTGACCAAGTAGATAGTGGGAATCTGTCATGCGGCTTCTTCCCTGTTTTGCCCGGGAACTGACGAACCTCGCCCATGGCTCCGCTCTCTCAATTCCCGGCGGCAAAAGTAACAATAATTTATGAAAACCACAAATCTTTTTATGGTTTTATAAGGTTTTTATACCTTATTAAAACACATTTGTACCGTTTAAGACAATTTTCAAATTGGGAATCCTTCTTCCTGATACCCAACCGCCTTTTCGCGATACTCAACCCGGCTCTTTTAGATGCTCAACTCGTCGAGAACCTTGATGAGCTTGCGGTCGAACGGCTTGTCTGAACGGATGGCCTCTGAAAGCGGTACGTATACCACCTCGTTGTTGCGCACGCCGATCATCACGTTGCGCTGACCCTGCATGATTGCCTCGATGGCACCGCAACCGGTACGGCTGGCAAGGATGCGGTCACGGGCTGATGGACGGCCGCCACGCTGCAGGTGACCCAGGATAGATACACGTACGTCGAACTCAGGGAACTCCTTGCGTACACGGTCTGCATAATAGAGCGCACCACACTTAGGACTCTCTGACACGATGACGATACAGCTTTTCTTTGACTTGCGGATACCACGCTCCATGAACTGTGCCAACTGGTCTACGTCGGTAGAGTCCTCTGGGATGATGGCAGCCTCTGCACCGCTGGCGATGGCTGAGTTCTGAGCCAGGAAGCCGGCATCTCGTCCCATCACTTCGATGAAGAAGATACGCTCGTGGCTCTGTGCAGTATCACGAATACGGTCCACGCACTCTACGATGGTGTTCATGGTTGTATCATATCCGATGGTATTATCAGTGCCGTAGAGGTCGTTGTCGATGGTACCAGGCAATCCGATACAGCAGACATCAAACTCACTTGCGAAATTCATCGCTCCGGTAAGCGAACCGTTACCTCCGATGACAACGAGTGCATCTATTTCCTCTTTCTGGATATTCTCAAAAGCCTTCTGGCGTCCTTCCACGGTCATGAACTCCTTGGAACGGGCTGTCTTCAGCATCGTACCTCCGGTACCGATGATACCGCTCACGTTCTCTGTAGTGAATGATACGATTTCATCATTGATGAGACCGTCATAGCCACGGTAAATACCTTTCACGTTGAATCCGTTGTAGATAGCCGAACGGGTCACAGCACGGATTGCTGCGTTCATACCTGGAGCATCACCTCCAGAAGTCAAAATTCCTATAGTCTTAATCTTTGCCATAACTATATTACCTTATTATATATTAGATAAATTTATTAATAGTTTTTTCTGTTTTTCTCTTAGATACAATTGTCCTTTTAGTCTTCGGGATGCGTGTTTCCATCCCCTTTTTCTTCTTCAGATATGGTTTAAATCATCAGGTACATGGTTCCGCCCATCAGGGTATGGGAGAGCCAGAGGATAGCGAGACCTGCCACGCCACCCACGAGAGCCTTCCAGCCGATGTTGCGGAAGAACCATCCCATATGCATGTGTTCCATCTTCATCAGGGCAAGGCCACTGATGGTTCCGATGCCCAATACGTTGCCGCCTGCCATCACGCAGTAGGCTACTACCTGCCAGTAGAGTCCGTTGGTGCTGTAGGTAGGATCCAGAACCATGGATGGGTCGCCCAGTCCCACTACGTCGTGCAGTGAGAAGAAGTTCATGGCGGTGGCAAAGTTGTCGAGCACGGTACTCAGTACGCCTGCAGCAACGCCGTGCAGCCATACGTTAGGGCGCTCTTCTCCCCCGTCCAGCAGGTTCATCAGGTCGTCAAAGGCGCCTGATTCCTTCACTACGCCAACAGCCATTATTATTCCCATCACGAAGAGAATCATCTGTATCACGCCATATTGCAGCACTCTAGGGGTGCGACGTTCCACCATCGCATCCATGTTCATGAGCTTGCGGTTGAAGATTTCGTTCACAATCCACAGGATACTGAGCACGCACAATGCGCCCAGGAATGGACTGAGCTTGGTGATGCTATGGAATGTAGGGATAAACCAGAGTCCGCCGATACCCACGAAGAGCATCAGCTGTCTCTGCCATGCGTTGAGTCTTGTATCATCGCCTCTGAAAGGCATCACGATCCATTCGCTGTCTACCCTCTCCGGCAGCATGCGCATCATCATCGCCGTCGGGATGAGCCAGGCAGCGAGACAAGGGAGAAGCAGGGAGAAAGAGAAGGCGGTGGCTGTGACGGCTCCGGAATTCCAGAGCACCAGTCCTTCAGGATTACCTATCACGGTGAGTGCTCCGCCACAGTTGGCAGCCAAAAGAATGGCACTGCCATAGATCATTCTCTGACGGCGGCTAGGTATGATGGCGTGCATCATAGTAAGCATCATCACGGTAGTGGTCAGGTTATCGAGGTTGATTGAAATCAGGAAAGTAACGATGGCGAGCGTCCATAGCATCTTCTTGCTGCTGCGGGTCCGCAACAGCTGTCTTACGAAGTCGAAGCAGCCATTGTTGTTGAGAATCTCCACGATGGTCATCGTAGCCAGCAGGAACAGCACGATTTCAGCTGCCCTGCCCACCCAAGGGAGGAAGATGTTGCGGGAGATGTAGTACTTGACAGTAGTGCTGGTGGAATCGGCGTCTCCAAGATGGAGAAACCTGGAATAGTCAGCCAGATGCTCGCTGGTAACGAAGTCCATACCAAAGCACACATAGAGGACCCATCCCACCGTTCCGGCAAAGATAGCCACGGCAGCACGGTTCACCTTGGTCACGTTCTCAGTTGCGATGAGCACGTAGGCCAGTATCAATATGGTAAGGATGACCAGCGTCATATACTCTACTGTTAAATCATTATTTTCATAATTACTAATTCAATGGCAAAGGTAACAAATTATTTGATATAAAAAGCATTTCGAATCTTTTTTTTAATGTATTTAACGCAAATTTCATATAAATGAAACAAAAAGCAGACTGTGTGCGCACAAAATGAAAGTAATCATTAATAGATGTATACATTATTTATAGTTAACGGCTCCATAAGGGAGAAAGCTGGCGAAAGGCATCCGGCAGAGAGGGAAAGAGAGCCTTTTTAGTTAAATATCATTAACAGAAGAAAGAAAAGTGGAGATAAACGCTTGTAAATCAAAGAAAATGAGTAATTTTGCAGCCGTTTTATATAATTCACATAAAGTCAAACTTTATTAAATTTAAATTTTTAATTAATTTTTATGTCAAATTTCAAGAACGTACAGCCACTCGACGACTTCAATTGGGAAGAGTTTGAGCAGGGTACAAACGCAGGCGTCAGCAAAGAGGACCTCGAGAAGGCCTATGACGAAACATTGAACAAGGTAACTGAGCACCAGGTAGTAGAGGGTACAGTAATCTCTGTTGATAAGAAAGAGGTTATCGTAAACATCGGCTACAAGAGCGACGGTATCATCCCAGCTTCTGAGTTCCGTTACAACCCAGACCTCAAGGTAGGCGACAAGGTAGAGGTTTACGTAGAGAACCAGGAGGACACTAAGGGTCAGTTGGTACTCTCTCACAAGAAGGCTCGCCTCAGCAAGTCTTGGGAGCGTGTTAATGCAGCTCTCGAGAACGAGGAGATCATCCAGGGTTACATCAAGTGCCGCACTAAGGGCGGTATGATCGTTGACGTCTTCGGTATCGAGGCTTTCTTGCCAGGAAGCCAGATCGACGTTCATCCTATACGCGACTACGACGTATTCGTAGGCAAGACAATGGAGTTCAAGGTTGTAAAGATCAACCAGGAGTTCCGCAACGTTGTTGTTTCTCACAAGGCGCTCATCGAGCAGGAGTTGGAGCAGCAGCGTAAAGAGATCATCGGCAAGCTCGAAAAGGGTCAGATTCTCGAAGGTACCGTTAAGAACATCACTACTTACGGTGTATTCGTTGACCTTGGTGGCGTAGACGGTTTGATCCACATCACAGACCTCTCTTGGGGCCGCGTAAGCGATCCACACGAGGTTGTATCTCTCGACCAGAAGATCAACGTTGTTATCCTCGACTTCGATGAGGAGAAGAAGCGTATCGCTCTCGGTTTGAAGCAGCTCACTCCACATCCATGGGATGCTCTTGACGAGAACCTCAAGGTAGGTGATCACGTGAAGGGTAAGGTAGTGGTTATGGCTGACTACGGTGCATTCGTTGAGATTGCTCCAGGTGTAGAGGGCTTGATCCACGTTTCTGAGATGTCTTGGAGCCAGCACCTCCGTTCTGCTAACGACTTCATGAAGGTTGGCGACGAGGTTGAGGCTGTTATCCTGACTCTCGACCGTGCTGAGCGCAAGATGAGCCTTGGTATCAAGCAGCTCAAGGAAGACCCATGGGAGACTATCGACACTAAGTTCCCTGTAGGCAGCAAGCACGTTGCTAAGGTTCGCAACTTCACTAACTTCGGTATCTTCGTAGAGCTCGAGGAAGGTGTTGATGGTTTGATCCACATCTCTGACCTCTCTTGGACAAAGAAGATCAAGCACCCATCAGAGTTCACAACAGTTGGTGCAACTCTCGATGTAGTAGTTCTCGAAATCGATAAGGAGAACCGTCGCTTGAGCCTTGGTCACAAGCAGTTGGAGAAGAACCCATGGGATGAGTATGAGAAAATCTACACTCCAGGTTCTGTTCACACTGGTAAGATCATCGAAATGATGGATAAGGGTGCTGTAGTTGCTCTCAACGAGGGTGGCGAAGGCTTCGCTACTCCAAAGCACCTCACAAAGGCTGACGGCTCAATGGCTAAGAAGGGCGAGGAGCTCGACTTCAAGGTAATTGAGTTCGTTAAGGAGACCAAGCGCATCATCCTCTCTCACTCTCGTACATTCGAGGAGGGTAAGGACGAGCCTATTTCTAAGCCAGCACGCAAGCACAACAACGGTGGCCGCAAGAGCGATGCTCCTACAATCAACAACGTAGCAGCTAGCACATCACTCGGTGACATCGATGCTCTTGCTAAGCTCAAGGCTCAGATGGAAGGCAAGGCATAAGTTTGATGTATAAAATACACCAATAAGGGTTTGTTGTTTTACATTCCCTATTGTTAATAATTTTGTTTAAAAGATTGCTTTTTCCCGGCTCTTCGTGAGAAGTGCCGGGATTTTTTTTGTTTATTCATCGGAGGATTGGTTTATTCATCGGAACATTCTTGCTATTTTTTAAACCCACGCAGATTTCGCAGATAACGCAGATTTTTCTTCGCTGCCATCCAGAATGTTCCGATGAAGGCCTTACGGAAAAAGCCCCCGATGCATCACGCACCAAGGGCTCATAGTTCTTTCACTTTAAATTTTTAATCTATGAAGTACAACCGGTGTTAGAACACGGCTGCTTGTAAATCATTCTTGATATTGCTCAAACAAGCATTGAGCTTATTGTAAGTTTTCCCCGTCCCGGCGGATTTGAAATCCCGGCAGGCGTCCCGGCGGATTTGAAATCCGCCGTAAAAAAAGGTTCGACCTATGAAAACGGGGGATTTGTAATCCCCCAATAACAAATGAGCCAGAACAGATTACCTGGGGATTGCAAATCCCCAGAACACAAAGAGGTTAGGACATTTTTTGACGACGAATTTCTCTTAGAGAATCTCGGCTGCATTCGGCAATTATCATGCGAGCTTGAATTGCTCTCATTTGCACGAGATTTGCAAATCCGTCGAAACGCCTTACGGAAAAAAGCCCCCTTACCTCCAACAAGCTGTTTTAGCAGCAAACGCCAGAATACAGCTTATCTATCGGGAATATCAAATCCCAATTCTTTCCCCAAACGATATTGCCGAACTCTATCTTGAACTTCTTGAATTTGTTTTCATTCAAGTATGAGTTATACTGTGGATGCGGATGCTTCCGGATAAAAGCACCCACGTCTATTGTCTTAACGATACCATCATTAAAGTGCAATTCAACCTTTAATGGCGCCACATATTTTGCAGAAACAACACTTAAGTTCATAGTATGTCTTTAATCTGCTCTTCCGTCAATCCCGTCATTTTCATCACCGTAGCTTTATCCATACCATTCTTTGTCAGATTTTCTACCATATGCCTCAGCATCTTCTGCTGTTCCAAAAGGTCAGCATCCTTCTGCTTGATGGCCTTCTTCTGTTCAAGCAGGTCAGCATCCTTCTGCTCTATAAGTTTTGCCTGCTCCATAATCGCAGTATCACGATCCTCCAAAGCCTTGAAGAACTCTGCCTCGGCATTCATCTGATATCGCATTTCCGGGTCGGCAGCAGCCGACTGAAGGCGGTGTACGATGTATTCCATCTCGTCATCTCCTGCATACTGGGATTCATCTACCTTCAATACTCGCTTATCCTCCTCATAGGCATGCGTCTGGTCAAAAACACTCAAAACTTTCTCCAAGTGATTATTCACCTTGCCATGCAACAACGGAATCTGAACGATGATGCTGTCGTGCTGCAGACTCTCCACAAACGGGTCTGGTTTGGCGAGAACCACCTCCTTACCTTCGTAGTCGTAGATGCGATGCTGGGCATAGACCACAGGCTCATTGATATCCCCTACCCGATGCCCCAACAGATAGACAGCCACCGTTGGCAGCGCATATTTATTGTCAGATTCTTTCGTCATATTCTCCTTGTTGTTATACTGCAAGGCGAGATATTGGCGGAAGCGCAGCGTCTCAGTCTCAAGCCAGGTCTTCTGCAGTTCGATAAGAATCAGTTTTTCTGAACCATCCTCCTCCTTCACCTTGGCGGCGAAGTCGATTCTGAACATGGAAATGGCATTGCGATTGATATTGCTGTATTCGTTGCGACGCATCTTCACCTCTACCACCTCCTTCTGCAAGAGCGCAGAAAGAATGGTCTTGGCGATGCGGTCGTCCTCCATCAGGTACTTGAACACAGCATCATAAAGTGGGTTTGCAACATATACCATCATAACGCATTTATTCTTTTATTATTCTATCTTGCAAAAATAAGCCATTTATCCGAAACCACCAAATTATTTATGTTAAATCTCGCTTATTATTCATTTCAAAAAATATTCTGCGGAAGCCTGATGGAGAAGAAAAATACTTATCAATTCAAGTTTCGCAAGTGGTTCAAGAACGGGCTGAAGGCCCAGAAGCTCCTAGCCCAGGGCAACACCCTGGGTAATATGCAGTTACAAACAAGGCGCCCTGTAAGGGCAAAAGCTTTAAAATCGCAATTTGAGTATTTCTGCTAATCCTCAAATTTCATCCACATATTCTTGAAATCCACAAATTTCTCCTATCACATATATTATTGATTTACATATAGAAGCGTCTTACTCTCTGTTGATTCTTTCCACCAATTCACCTGGTGTAAGTATCTCCATCTTTGAGAATCCGAACCACTTTTTGCCCAAGTCCTTGATAGATGCTCCTATATGATACACATCATCGTCTATACAAAGGAAACGGTCATGTGATAAACGGAATGTTTCAACATCAATCGGCGCATATTGAGCGTTATGACGCTCTATGTCAAGCTGGAACTGACGACTTATCTGCTGAGTATAGATGACCGCAGACACACCATTTTCTCTTTTATCGAGCAATGTCAATACTGTCTCGTCAACATAGTTGTCGATAAGGATAATACGTTTCTTCGCACTTTTAATCAAGTCAGACACGAAAGTATAGGCATCATAAACTTGCCCATTGTAGAACACTCCTTGTTTCGGCTTTGCATTGCCCTCATCCAATCTACGGAACACCTCTTCAATGCGTTTGTCTGTTTCCTGCTGATGTTGCTGCATTTCCAGTTGATGGTACTCCATTGTTGAAAGACGTTGGAAAACTTCTGCATTTGTCACCATGAAACGTCTCATTGCAACAAATGCATCCATAATTCGTATGCTTACACGAATTGCGGTTTCACTTCTAAGAACAGTGGAGAGCATAGCCACTCCCTGCTCCGTGAAAGCATATGAACGAACTGTTGAGTGCTTCAAACTATTGAACCGGTCGCAATTTGCGACCAGTTCAGCCATTTCCTCCTTAGTTAGTTGAAAACGGAAACGCTCAGGGAAACGTTCTATATTACGTTTTACAGCCTCGTTTAATCTTTTAGTTTCCACTCCGTAAAGTTCAGCCAAGTCTCTGTCTATCATAATCTGCTTTCCACGAATAGACATTATTCGACTTTCTACAGGAGTGGTAACTACGACTTCATCATTTTGTAACCGGTCACAATTTGTGACCGGTTCTCCTTTATCTTGATGTTCATTATTATCTGCCATATTTATATCAATTTTCAAAATCACAATTTGTGACCTTAAAGGCTTATTTTACGGCTACCTTGATGGCATTATCACCGAACTTTGCGATGACCATGTTTTCTGATACAGCGCAGGAAGCGGAACCGTCTACGGCAGAAGTGGAACCGATGAGTTTGCCATCAGCTGCATAGAACTTGACCACCTCGCCATTATCAAGACCCGAAATGCTGACGATGCCGTCATGGGCAGAAGCCACGACGCCACGGGTTCTAGTCTGGTTGATGTTGGTTGCATTCTCCAGATTGGCATTGACCCAATACAGAGTTGCCTTAGCCTTTTCGGATGTTTTATAGCCATCAGCTGTTGCATATACCGATATGTCATAAGCTGCCGAAAGGGTTACATTACCGTCTTCGCTAAGCGCATCCGTAGCCATATCCTTATCGCTGATAGTATAATGATACTTTGCCCCAGCAGTTTCACAAGAGAACTTCAACTTGCCTGCGCCATAAAAGACGGATGGAGTAGCACATTGAGTAAGAGGCTTTTCTTCATCACCAGATCCGTTTGGATTCCAGGTATAGATATACTTATAATCAGCCCCCAAAGCGTATTTGTAGTCCTGAAGATATTCTGCAGGAACATAAATTATGCATGTTTTAGAGATTTCTGCATCGCTTATACGGTTAGGGGTTTTACCTTTAAAATATATACTTTCGAGATTGGTACATTTGTAGAAGCACCGATACCCCAACGAAGTAACAGATGAAGAAATCGTGATGGAAGTCAAGCCACTACAAAACTGGAAGCAATAATCCCCCAGCGAAGTGACAGATGAAGGAAGAGTGATGGAAGTCAAGCCACTACAATAATTGAAGCACTTTCTTCCCAACGAAGTAACAGATGAAGGAATTGTGATGGAAGTTAAGCCGCTACAACCACCGAAGCAAGATTCCCCCAACGAAGTGACAGATGAAGGAATTGTGATGGAAGTTAAGCCGCTACAGCCTGCGAAGCAAGATTCCCCCAGCGAAGTGACAGATGAAGGAATCGTGATGGAAGTTAAACCGTTACAGCCAACGAAGCACCATTCCCCCAACGAAGTTACAGATGAAGGAATCGTGATAGAAGTTAAACCGCTACATTGATGGAAGCAATATCCCTCCAACGAAGTAACAGATGGAGGAATCGTGATGGAAGTTAAGCCACTACAATAATTGAAGCAACCCTCCCCCAGCGAAGTGACAGATGAAGGAATCGTGATAGAAGTTAAACCACTACAGCCCCAGAAGCACCATTTTCCCAACGAAGTTACAGATGAAGGAATCGTGATGGAAGTTAAGCCGCTACAACCATTGAAACAAGATTCCCCCAACGAAGTAACAGATGAAGGTATAGTGATGGATATCAAATCTTTACAACCATAGAAACTTTCATCTCCAAAAGCTGTAACCTTATAATCATTCCCATCTTTCGCTTTCACGCTTTCTGGAATCACAATTTTATCACCTGCATACTTCTCTGTATTAGGCACAAGTGTTGCCGTTTTTGTATCCGAAACTAGAAAATACTTAAAGCCATCAATCACTTCAAAGCTGGCACCAGCCAGTGCTTTGCTCGTAATCATAACCATCATGACCAGCAGGATGGCAAAACGCTTCGTGGTGCCGCAAGTACTCTTGCGAACATCCAAGTCCTTACAATTTGATAAAGTAAAATCCATCATAATCATATAATTTATTAATGAGTATTATTCTTTATTTTCTTTTTAAAACGTCACCGCAAAGATAAGTTTTTATTTTGAAACACGCAAGGAAATCGGGGAAAAGTTTCAGAACATGTTGAAAAATCAAATAGATTTTGAACTTTCACTGAATATATGGAGGTTTCTTAACTGTTTGCCTGTCATCCTATACGGTCCGATGGTTCCTGCCATTGCATAATAATCGCGACTCATCTTTACCTCTACCCTACAGAGATATTATTCAAAAGTCCCACAGATTTCACAGATTACACAGATTTCATTCTGATGTTCGAGAAAAAAATCTGTGTAAATCTGTGAAATCTGTGGGACTTAAAATATTCAATCATCAATACGGGTTCTATCAACGTGTTTATGTCGAGCGTGGCAAGCCATAGAGAAGAGGTTGTATTCAACCCAAATATCCCCTTTTCGGGATAACCAGCCATCCTTCAAAAATATTTTTTCCACTTACGCCCCTAGAGGGGGAAGTGGAAAGAATCGTTGCCGGTTCAGCTATTTTTTGTTACTTTGCAGTAGATAAAAAGAATAAAAAATACAACAACTAACAAAAGAACATGGCAGAGAATATTTTCAATAATTTTGATGCTAAAAAAGCAGAGAAATCAACAGTCTATTTGATAGTCTGGAAGGCTGAAAGAGCTCAGACGGATAGAATCATACAGTTTATACTGAGGATTCTGAAACTGAACAACATCTGTAAAGGCACTATCACAAAGAGGGCTGGAATGGGAAATGGGCAGATAGGAAAAATTCTGAAATGCAATGCTGATAAAGTACTTCATCAGAATATGGCTAAGCGTTTGGCTATCACCATTATCACACTCATCCCAGACTTGAACAAGCATGAAGCTTTGCTGCATATGACCAAGAAGAAAATCTGCCCTTGTGCTGTATGCAGAATAGATGACACCGACCAGCAGGAACAGCTGAGAGCGGAGTTTATCGCAGCATTCGGGAGCTTCGGACAGTATCTGGTGGAAGATCTGAAGGATATAGATGAAGCGATGAATGCCTGTAATGATTTTTATCAATCTTATACAAATTTATAAACAAATTGAATTATGATGACAACACAAACAAATGACAATTCCGGAGGCACGGGATACAGTGCCGGGAACGACTTCACTATCAAGCCGCTCACTACTACAGTTGATATCAAACTGATACGCAGACTGATGGCAACATGGCATACGAATGGACTTACGGATTCCAATATCCGCAAGATTCTGCTGCTCTATCTGGGAGAACCGGCATGGATGGATTTGAACAAAGTGTATCCATGCGGGAATTTTTATAATATCGCCAAAAGTTTTCACTTCAACTGCAAAACAAGTTTCCTGAAAACCCTCATGAGCTGCAAGGAATTTGGCTATATCTGGAAAGACTAGAGAAAGGTGCACGACGCTCAAAATCTACTTGCTTTCTATACCCCGATATGGCATAAGGAAGACAAGGAAGACATGATGAGTGAAGACGGTTCCGACCTGTCAGGCAACAACGGAACAACTGCAGATTCAAGACAAAATACCGAGAATTCGGCACGCTATAACTCCCTATATGATAATATAATAAAGAAAAATATAAAAAAGAAAGAAAATAATTATTCTAGCGCGCCGAAAATTCAGAATTTTTCTCCCGAACAGAAGAAGCGAATCGATGCCGCTGCCCTGGCGCTCATCAACTACATCGCTACCGACCAGGATGCCTACAGCAACGTCGTGGAGCCCATCAACGAAATCACGCTAAAGCTGATGCCGGAGCTGTACATCGACAAGAAGGCGGCATGCCCAGCAACCATGGCTACCACACGGTTCTTCAACGCCTACCTCTACCCTTACCTCCTGGAGCATAGCGAAAGAATGATGAAGATTCCTACGCTGCTGGGACAGAGCTGCTGGATCAAGAACCTTCTGCAGCTGGATTTCATGCAGAAGAAGATTTCTGCTGCCGTCAGCGACATCCGTCTCTATCTGATGCACCACGCTGCCGAGATGCTTCGACAGAACCGTCCTATCTCCGACTTCGAATACCAGGACAAGGCGACGGAACAGAGATTCTACGACGTCAGGAACAAAGACGGAACCAGCAAGCAGATCCGAATACCGAATGAGGCTCCGCCAAGACCTTCGGATTCCGCCGCATGGAACAAGTTTGCCAAGAAGTGGAACCAGTAAAGGGATGGTTTTAAAGCTTTTGCCCTTACAGGGCGCAAGGCCACAAACGCCTTATACCCAGGGCGTTGCCCTGGGCTAGGAGCTTCTGCCCTTTCAGGGCGTGTGGGGACAAATTACCAAAACAACAAACGATAAACACAAAAATCAACATCAACCTATGAAACAAGAGAATTTTCACAATGAGAAGCCACGATATTACGCTACCGACTTCCCCGAAATCAAGGAAAAAATTCCTGATGATAAAAGAAAGCTCTATCTCGAGTACGAACAGCAGCACAACGGAATCGCTCTAAAAGCTTCCGATGATGACAATGCCACAAACGAGAATTCCGGCAATCCCGAAGAGCAACCCGTAACCCTGAAGAACCTGCAGGCCATCACCACCGATGCCATCAAACAAATCACGAAGGGCGGACTCGACGTCCAGGTTACCTGCCCGAAATGCGGCAGCCGACGATGCTTCGTGAAGAGAAGCAACGGATACTTCCACTGCTGGAGATGCAACTGCAGCGGCATGCTCGAGGAGATGAAAGCCCTCAACCACCAGGAATCTTCACGCATCGACGGAGCCTACTACGCCAGAGCCAGCAAGCAGAAAGCCAACCAGCAGAAGGACAAGAACTACGTGCCCATGGTATCCAGCGACTACAAGGAAATCAACGAGGAGGTGCGCTCCTGGCTCTACCCCATCTACCCCCTCGAAAGCGACGAGGAACGCCAGCAGTTCCTGGAGCATTTCCACTCGCCCGAGCTCGCCATCACCTGTCCCAAGGCGCGCCCACTGCTCTCTCCGCAGGAAATAGAATCGCTGCAGAACCAGGTGAAGAGCTATATCCAGGCGATGAACCTGGACCCCGAAACGGTGAAGAAAGCGGGAGTGATGTGCGCTTACATGCACAAGAAAGCCGACGACGGGAAGAGCGAGGACCCTCACGGCATCACCCTCGTCCCAGCCATCGCCTACTGCAACTATCTGGACGGCAAGATCATCAACGTGAAATTCCGCTCCGTCGTCCTCAACCCCATCACCGGAGAATGGTCCAAGGACTTCGCACAGGAATCGCCCACCAAGCCCTGCGCCCCCTACGGCATCGACAGCATCAACCCCATCCGTCCCGATGCCGGACCCATCCGACAGCTCATCATCACCGAGGGCGAGAAGGACCGACTGACGCTGATGAGCTGCGGATTCCCCTACGTGCTGAGCATCGCCAACGGAGCGCAGACCAACATTGCCGAGAGCCACGAGGCATTCGAGGAATGGATAGCACAGGTGGAGGAAATCGTGATATGCGGTGATACCGACCGCCCCGGAAGAACCATGGTGAAGGCGCTGCTCAATGCCTATACCGCACGCGCCAAGGTGGTGCATCTCTCCGGCAACCGCAAGGACATCAGCGACGTATATGCCGACTTCGGGGCCAGCGAGGTAAGACGAATCATACAGGAGGCTGAGGATGTGGCGGCACAGGACATCTACGACCTGCACCAGCACGAACCCGACATCCTGGAGGTGATGATGGGCATCTACGACAAGGGTTACGACGTGGGGATGGGCATGAAGACCGACCACATCTTCCACCCTACTTCCGATGGCGGACTCATCATCCTGACGGGCATCCCGAACTCGGGAAAGACGGATTTTCTGAACTGCATGATGGCTCATCTGATGTTCCAGCGCCAGAAGCGCATAGCCTTCTTCTCCTTCGAGAAGCCTATCAAGGCAAAGCATGTAAGGGAGATTGCAAGGGTGGCACTGGGCGTGGAAGACACCGCCAGCATGGACCACACCATGAAGGAGAGCGAGGCAAGGGAGGTGAACAGTCAGATTATCAACTACATGACGGAGCACATGGTAGACTTCGACACGAAGACGCGCCTGCCCGACAGCGACTACATCATAGCGATGGCAGAGCGCGACATGCGCAAGCACGGTCTCGACTTCCTGGTGATAGACCCGTACGTATTCATCGACATGACGGAAGGAGGCAGCCGTGCCACGGAGACGGAGAAGGTGAGGCTGATGCTGACGAAGCTGCAGGCATGGAGCCGTACGAGGCATGTATGGACGATAGTGGTGGCTCACCCTAGAATCCAGTACAAGGACGGTCATGAGTCGTTTCCTCCGCTCGACATTTATTCCATTGCGGGCAGTGCACAGTGGGCCAACCTCGCCGATTTCCTGTTCACGGTAAGGCGCATGAACAAGCCGGAAGAGGGCAAGGTATACAGCATTGTGGAGATGCTGAAGGTGAGAGACCAGGAGTTCTGTCAGCCTGGCAAGGTACTGTATGTTCGCCAGCCCTGCGGCAGGTATGACGAGCGTGATTCGGAGGAAGACTGCATCGCCGAATGTCTTCAGCACAAGATTTTGCCGAAGGACGTAGAGCCGTGGGCGGTATAGGAATATCATCAAATTTCTTGGAATTATGACGAACGAAGAATATCGCAATCTGAAACTGCAGGCCCACCAGCAGCTGGTGGAAGATTATCACTGGCTGATGAGTCAGAGTCCTGCGCAATATACCTGGCGCTGCCCTCAGCGCTGGCTGATAGAACTGGTGTATAATGCCAACCAGGACCGTCCGGTGGATGAATGGCAACGAGACATTCCTCTCACCCGCCTGTACCGTGACTTCTTCACCCATATCGGCACGAAGCCCCCGAACCATCCCTCCACACAGCTGAGCAAGCTTCGCAACATGGAGCGTCGCCGCGACATCCAGCCCGACAGCATCACGCACTACTACATGCAGTTCATCGGCAAGCTGCTCAACTGCCACATCATCGAGAAGCTCCTTCATCGCATATAGGCCTCTTTTGCCTCTCAAAAGCATCTCCCTACCAATTGAAACAAGCCTCTTTTGGAGTTGGTTTAAGCCTGAAATAAACGTTACGTAAGGCTTAAACCAACCTCAAAAGAGGCTTGTTTCAGATTCGATAACACTAGAATTTTACTATCTTTGCCACTTGTCCCGCCCCACACAGAGACCGAGCTGCTCCCAAAAATCTGCGAGAATAGAACTATGAATCAAAAACTCGACTAAAAATTTGGTGGTTTCACAGAAAACCCTTATCTTTGCTGCAAAAATAAATATTAAGTTATGGCACAGTTGACATTACAAATAGATAGTCCATCTTTGTTGGAGCAATTAAAGAACGTTCTCTCTCTTATGAAAGGCGTTAAAATAGTTTCGGACTCCCCTATCTCTAGGAGTGCTGCCTTGGAAGACGTCCCAAACGCAGAAACATTGGCTGCAATGAAAGAGGCAGAAAGTGGTCATGATGCAGGTGTAGTTCGGGTAGATAGCTTAGAAAGTTTCATGGCATCAATGGAGGAATAGAGCAATTACTTTGCAAAAGGACTCTTTCCTCCATGTGCTTTCAAATAGTCTTTTGGGCTTAGTTTTTTAAGCAGCAAGACATACGTCTTAACTCCTTAACTTCCTTAACTCCGTTAACTTCCTGATATGCAAAAGTTCAGTAAAATAATTGTAATCTCTACCCTCATTCGTAAATTTTTATCACAAAAAACGAGGATTTTATAACAACTTTAGTAAAAACCTCATCAATACGAAAGAAAATTCGTAAAAACTTGTCGGTTTATCAAAAATTTAATATATCTTTGCACCAAGTATCAGTTTTTAAACCTTGAAGTTTATCTAAGCAGGCACTAATATAGGTGCAAAAACTGATAAATACAAGCTGACTATATACCTTAAATAATATAAATAGCAGCTTACAACGGAATTAAGAAATGAAAAGCCTGCAAGAACGAACAGAACAAAGTATGGCAAAAAATCTAAAGGTAGGTATGCTCGTATGCGCCTCTATCCTGGCTGCAAATGCTGCATACGCTAACTACCCATCATCTAATGAGCTACTGACTGTTACACAACAAACAGGAAAGATTAAGGGAACCATCGTCGATTCCAAAACAGGAGAACCTGTCATTGGAGCAAGTGTGAAAGTAAAAGGCACCAAACTGGCTGCTGTAACCGACCTGAATGGTGAGTTTGAACTCAATACCCACACCAACGCTACCCTACAGATTTCGTATGTAGGATTCAAGGAGACTGAGGTGAAAGCCAGCAACGGCATGAAAATCTCACTGGAGGAAGACACCGAGTCGCTCGAAGAGGTTGTCGTAGTGGGATACGGCACTCAGAAGAAAGAGAGTCTCACTGGTGCCATGGCAAATATCAAGGGAGAAAAACTGAAAGACATCACATCTGCTACCGTTGAAAACATGCTCAACGGCAAGGTTTCGGGTGTGTATGTAGCTCCAGGTTCTGGTCGTCCTGGCTCTACGGGAGCCATTATTATCCGTGGACAGACTTCCATCAATGGTGCCACAGCTCCTCTCTGGGTTGTGGATGGAGTCATTGTGGGCAACAGTGCCGGCGACCTCAACCCTGACGACATCGAGACGATGACCGTATTGAAGGATGCAGCCTCAACCGCCATCTATGGTTCAGAGGGTGCCAACGGCGTCGTGGTTGTCACCACCAAGCAAGCCAAGCACGAAAAGATGTCTATCTCCCTGTCTGCCAAGGCCGGTCTGAGCACTTTGAACCGTGGCAACCTGGAGATGATGGACGGTGCGGAATTCTACGACTACTATAAGTCGTTCCAGAATGTGGAGTCAGTGAACTTCCCACGCTGGAACGAAGACCTGAGAAACTCCAACTTCGACTGGTTCAAGCTTGCCAAGAAGACCGGTTCCACCCAGGACTATAACCTGACCCTCAATGGTGGAAGCCAGAACATACAGTCAATGTTCACCCTGGGCTATTTCAAGGAAGAAGGTGCCGTCAAGGGTTATGACATGAACCGCTACAGCACCCGTATCAAGGTGGTTTACAAGCCTTACGAGTGGCTCACCATCAAGCCGAACATCAGCGGTTCACGCACCAACGACAAGGACAAGCAGTATAGCGTGGGCGCCATGTATTCCATGATGCCATGGGATAGCCCTTACGATGAGAACGGCAACCTGGTGCCAAACTACTATGACGGATGGGTGAACTCCAAGGCAACCAACTATCTGAACGACCTTGCCGCAGGCAACTACTCAACAAGTACCACCTACGACCTGTCTGGCGGATTGGATTTCGACATCCAGATTACTCCTTGGCTCACATTCTCATCTGTCAACAACTACAGCTACTACAACAGCCAGACTCACGGCTACTACGATCCGAAGTCAAGTTCAGGCGAGGGTGTGAATGGCCGCACCACAGAGTACAACTATGTATCTACCCGCCGCTATACCAACCAGTTGCTCCGTTTCAAGAAGAGCTGGGGCAAGCACAACGTCAACGCTTTGCTCGCCTACGAGTTCAACGACTATGAAATGAAGTATACCGATGTATATGCCACAGGATTCATCTCAGGATTCGAGGACTTCATGACAGCTGCCAAGCCGGAGATGGCTACAGGTTACCGCACCGCATGGGCCAAGCAGTCTTACTTCACACAGTGGCGTTACGACTACGACAGCCGCTACTACGGAGAGCTCTCATTGCGCCGTGACGGCCGTTCCAACTTCGGTTCCAACAACCGCTATGGTAACTTCTTCTCCGTAAGTGGAGCATGGAACATCAACAACGAGTCATGGTTCAAGGCAGACTGGGTAGACCAGCTCAAGCTGCGCGCCGCCTTCGGTTCAGTAGGTAATGTGCCTACATCCCTCTATCCTTCCTACTCTCTCTACTCAGTGGGTGCCACCTATAATGAGAATCCAGGTGCGCTCATCTCGCAGATAGGAAACAAGGACCTGACATGGGAGAAGACCTATACCACAGGCGTGGGTGTGGATGCCTCTTTCTGGCAGAACCGCCTGCATGCCACCCTCGACTACTACATCAAGAACACCAGCAACATCCTCTACCAGGTGCCTGTAACGGGACTGGTGGGCGTGACATCCATCTGGAAGAACATCGGCAAGATGCGCAATACCGGTATCGAGCTCACCGTTGGCGGAGACATCATCCGCACAAAGGACCTGACATGGAATGTTACAGCCAACATCTCCCACAACAGCAACGAACTGAGAGACCTCTACAAGCAGCGTGATGCCAACGGCAACTATGTAGTGAAACCAGTGCTGATCAGCGACGGTACATCGATTGCAGGTACAGCACAGCGCATCCTTGAGATTGGCGAGCCAGTAGACACCTATTATATGAAGGAATGGGCTGGCGTTAATCCGGAGGACGGTAAGCCACAGTGGTATATGGACGATGCGAATGGCAACAAGGTGAAAACCGACAACTATTCCAAGGCTTCATACTACAAGTGTGGCAAGGCATCACCTGATGTATATGGCAGCTTCTCCACCTCTCTGTTCTACAAGAACTTCGACCTGCAGGCAAACTTCGGTTATTCACTTGGCGGCCAGATCTACAGCTACTATCGCCAGGAGTTCGACTCCGACGGAGCCTATGCCGGCGACCGCAACCAGATGAAGCTGCAGAAGGGCTGGAGCCGCTGGGAGAAGCCAGGCGACATCGCCACTCACCCACGTGCCATGTACAACAACCAGGACAAGGGTAACCTGGCATCATCACGCTATCTGGAAAGCTCAGACTACCTGAAGCTGCGCTCACTCACCCTGGGTTACAACTTCGACTTGAAGAAGTATGGCATCCAGACCCTGCGCCTCTCTGTATCAGGCGAGAACCTGTTTACCATCACCGACTATTCAGGCGTTGACCCAGAGTTGCCAGCAGGCACCAACGACAAGGGAGTGCTGAGCGTAACCAACACTGGAGGCACCTCAGTCTATCCAGCCGTACGCAAGTTTATGCTTGGTGTTAACTTAACATTCTAAATTCTTGACAACAATGAAAATGAATAAAAGTATATTGATGCTCATGCTTGGCGCAACCCTCCTGGGTTCTTGCGACATCGAGCGTTTCCCGACCTACAGCATGTCGGACGAACAGATAAAGAACAATCCTGCGAGCAACCTCGATGCCTTGCTCAACGGTATGTATGCTCAGCTCAAGAGCTGGTCTGACCCTATGCACCGTTGCGGAGAGTATGCCGGTGACAACATGGTGATCCGTGGTTCTTCAACCGATGCCTTCTTCGAGTTCATCAGCTATTCACGCACGCCGAACAACTATCGTCTGCAGAGCTTCTGGGACTCAGGCTACAAGGCCATCGCACAGGCTTCCAACATCATCAACATGATAAATGAGGGACAAAGCACCGAAATCGACAACTCACTCGGCGAATGCTACTACGTGCGTGGCATGATGTATTTCTACCTCTGCCGTGCCTACGGTCGTCCTTACTACCAGGCACCGGAGAAGAACCTGGGTGTGCCTATCGTAAACGGTACCCCAGACAACATCCTCGACCTGCAGCTCGGCGACCGTGCCACCGTGCAGCAGACCTACGAGCAGGCCATCAACGACCTGAAGAAGGCAGAGCAGCTGCTCAGCACGAACCGTGGTCCAGCCTACGCATCAAAGGCAGCAGCCCAGGCGATGCTCTCACGCATCTATCTCTATATGAGCGGCACCTACGAGAACCCTAACCGGGAGTATGCACAGCTCGCCGTTGACTATTCCAACAAGGTAATCGAAAACAGCGACTACTCTCTGCTTCCACGCGAGGAGTTCATGAAGTACAACACCATCGTTCCTGAGAACAACCCGGAGGACATCTTCGTGGTGAAGCGCGTGGCTTCTGAATACTCAGGCTATGACCACTACTATGGAATCGGCGGTATGTATTCCAACATCGGTGGCATGGGATGGGGCGAGATGTACGCCAGCGAGAAATACATCGACCTGCTCAACGAGACGGGCCGCAACGACTGGCGTCCTGCATCAAAGAAGATTGTAGATGCACGTGCCAACTTCATCGAGCCTACATACACCGAAGACAACAAGGAAGTGTTCCGCTTCGTATATGTGGGCAGCGACGGCAACAAGCACTATGCCCAGTTCGACACCAAGCACAATGGCGACAAGGTATCCTGCACCGACAAGAACGGCAACTCCTACGACCTCACTCTGGTCAGTGCCGACGACGAGTACTATACCATCAACTATAATGGCATAGAGTATCAGGGCATGCTCGACAACTACATCACCGTGAACCGTGAGTATCCACAGTTCTACATCGTGAAGTGTTCGCGCGAGGGTGAGGACTCTCAGCTTCACTCACCGGTCATCAGCCGTCTGGGCGAGATTTACCTCAACCGTGCAGAGGCATACGCCAAGCTCGGCGAATATGACAAGGCGCTCACCGACCTCAACACCATCCGCAACCGCTCCATCGTAAACGGTGGTTATCCTGCAGGTAAGCTCAACGCCGACAACGCCTTCGAACTGATTGACAAGGAGCGCCAGCTGGAACTTGCCTACCAGGCAGAGCGCAGCTATGACGTGTTCCGCAACGGTCACTCGCTGACACGCGACTACCCAGGTCCTCACAACCAGCACGAGGAGGTGAAGGCATCTGACTATCGCGTAACATACTATATCCCTCAGAATGCCATCAATGCATATCCAGGCACTCTTACCCAGAACCCTACCGACAACAGCGGTGTGATTCTGAAGTAACCCACTGAAGGGATAACAGAAAATATCTGTTTCAAATAAAACGAAATGAATAACATCTATAGAAAAATGTACGTTGGCAATGCATTGGCTGTGGCTGTAAGCCTGCCTATGGTTGCCAACGCTACTAACGAAACTCCGTCTGCTTCGACAGCCATCACAGCACAGGCTGCGCAGGCAGACGGCGTGCAGATTCTAAGAATCAACCCAACAACCGTAGAACTCTGCTTCGCCAACCACCGCAGAGTGGCAGTTGACTTCTACGGCGAGAACATCTTCAGAATCTTTGAAGACCACAACGGTGGCGTGATGAGAGACCCGGAGGCAAAGCCTGAGGCTCACATCCTGGTGGACAACCCACGCACCAAGGTGGGCAGCCTGCAGATTACTGAGCAGGGCGATGAAATCACCCTCGCCAGTAGCAAGGCAAAGGTTATCTTCAACAAGACCACCGGACTGTTCAAGATTGTAAACGCCGAGAACGGCAAGACCGTGGCTACCCAGAGCGCACCATCCACCTTCACTCCAGAGAAGGTGACGCTCACCCTCCAGGAGCAGCCAGACGAATACTACTTCGGCGGTGGCGTGCAGAACGGACGCTTCTCTCACAAGGGAGAAAAGATTGAAATCGTGAACACCAACAACTGGGTGGATGGCGGCGTGGCTTCACCTGCCCCATTCTACTGGTCTACAGCCGGTTACGGCTTCATGTGGTACACCTTCAAGCCGGGACTCTACGACTTCGGTTCCACCCAGAAGGGCAGCGTGAAGCTATCCCACGAATCGAAGAACCTCGACGTATTCTTCATGGTGGGCGAAAAGCCTACCGACCTGCTGGGCGAATACTATCAGCTGACGGGCAACCCAGTGCTGCTGCCTAAGTTCGGTTTCTACGAGGGACACCTCAATGCCTACAACCGTGACTACTGGAAAGAGGCTGACAAGGGGCGCACCATGACCTTCGAGGACGGCAAGAGCTACAAGGAGAGTGCCAGCGACAAGACGGGCATCAAGGAGTCGCTCAATGGCGAGAAGAACAACTATCAGTTCTCTGCCCGAGCTGCCATCGACCGCTACGTGAACCACGACATGCCTCTGGGATGGTTCCTGCCTAACGATGGATACGGAGCCGGTTATGGCCAGGAATCAACCCTCGACGGCAACATCGAGAACCTGAAGCAGTTTGGCGACTATGCCCGCAAGCACGGCGTGGAGATTGGTCTCTGGACCCAGTCAGACCTTCACCCTAAGGACAGCATCGAGGCACTGTTGCAGCGCGACATCGTGAAAGAGGTGGGCACCGCAGGAGTGAGAGTGCTCAAGACCGACGTGGCATGGGTGGGCGACGGCTACTCCTTCGGACTCAACGGCGTGAGCGACGTGGCGCAGATCATGCCTTACTATGGCAACAACGCACGCCCATTCATCATTTCTCTCGACGGATGGGCAGGCACACAGCGATATGCATCCATCTGGTCGGGCGACCAGACAGGTGGCGACTGGGAATACATCCGTTTCCATATCCCTACCTTCATCGGCGCAGGTCTTTCCGGTCTCTCCAACATCACCTCCGACCTGGACGGTATCTTTGGCGGAAAGAACCCAATCATGAACATGCGTGAGTTTGAATGGAAGACCTTCACTGCGATGGGACTCAACATGGACGGCTGGGGCTCCAATGCCAAGTATCCGTTCATCCTCGGCGAACCATCAGCATCCGTCAACAGAACTTACCTCAAGCTGAAGTCAGAACTGATGCCATACATCTACACCGCAGCCCATGAGGCTGTGACCGGCAAGCCGTTGATGAGAGCGATGTTCCTCGACGACCCGAACCCTTACACCCTGGGCAAGGCTACGGAATATCAGTTTATGTGCGGTCCTTACTTCCTCGTGGCTCCTATCTACAAGGAGACCAGGATGGACAAGCAGGGCAACGACATACGTAACGGCATATATCTGCCAGAGGGAGAATGGGTGGATTACTTCAACGGAAAGGTATACCAGGGCGGAAGAATCATCAACGAGTTTGATGCGCCTTACTGGAAACTGCCTGTGTTCGTGAAGAGAGGGGCCATCATTCCGATGGTGAACCCTAACAACAACGTTTCGCAGATAGATAACTCCAACCGAATCTTCGAGCTTTATCCATACGGAGAGTCTGACTATAGTCTCTATGATGATGATGGCAAGACAGAGCTCTACCGCATCGGTGAGCACGCCACAACCCACATCCACTCCTCAGTGGTTAAAGACCGCCTCACCGTCAATATCGACAAGACCGAGGGCAACTTTGCCGGACAGGAGAAGAACCAGTCTACAGAGATTCGCATCAACGTGAGCCAGGCTCCCAAGAAGCTGGTTGCCAAGATGGGTGGAAAGACTGTGAAACTGACAGAGGTGAGCACGATGGAGGCTCTCCGCTCCACAGAGAACGCCTGGTTCTACGACAAGGCTCCACAGTTCAACCGCTTTGCCACCAAAGGCAGCGACTTCGAGAAAGTGGACATCACAAAGAACCCGATGGTATGCATCCATCTGGCAAAAACCGACGTGACTGCCAATGCCATCGAGCTTCGCATGGACGGCTACCAGTTCGACAACAGCGATGCCCTGCTCAAATCAGCAGGTGCACTGAACGCCCCTCAAGCTAGCCTGAAGGACGCAGAGGGCGCCAACAAGGCGTTCACCATCACTGCAGCATGGGACAAGCAGGCAAACGCAGACTATTATGAAGTGAAGATTGACGGTATGCTCCACTCCACCATCCGCAGCACTGAATTCACCATCGAGAATCTGAAACCAGAAACCGAGTATGACATACAGGTGAGAGCGGTGAACAAGGACGGGGCATCAGAGTGGACCACCCTGAAGGGACGCACCATCAAGGACCCTCTCGACGAGGCAATCCGTGACATCACAGCCACCAACTCCACCCCAGACTGGGAAGGACTGGAGGTAGCCAAGATGTTCGACTTCAACGAGAAGAACTACTGGCACACCGACTACTACAAGAAGCAAGGCGTATTGCCATTCGACATGACGATGAACCTGCATGGCATCGCCAAGCTCGACAAGATTCAGTATCTGCCAAGCTCAGAGCGTGACAGTCACGGACAGATTTACAAGGGACGCATCGCAACAAGTTTCGATGGCAGCAACTGGACTGAGAACGGCACCTTCGAGTGGAACAAGGATGGGGGTGTAAAGGAATACAAGTTCAAGGGTGAGCCAGAGGCACAGTATGTGAAGATGACCGTTGAGGAGACCAAAGGCGGACAGGCGTCAGGTACTGAGTTGTATGTATTCAAGACCCCAGGCAGCAAGATGAAGAAGCCGGGCGACATCAACAACGATAACCGCATCGATGAGAACGACTTCACTTCCTATCTCAACTATTGCGGTCTGCGCAAGGGCGACAAGGACTTCGAGGGCTATGTAAGCAATGGCGACATCAACCGCAACGGCTTGATTGATGCCTACGACATCTCGGTGGTTGCCACCCAGTTGAAGAGCGGTGTAAGCAGCAAGCAGGTGGCTCCTGTTGCAGGCAGCATCTCGCTCGTAGCCGACAAGAAGGCATACCAGGCAGGCGACGTCATCACCCTCACCGTGAAGGGCAAGGATCTCGTATCTCTCAATGCCCTGAGCTTTGCCTTGCCATACAATGCCACCGACTTCGAGTTCATCGGCATCGACGTCAAGGATATGGGCAAGATGGAGAACATCTCCAAGGACCGCCTCCACTCTGACGGCAGCAAGCTGATCTACCCTACCTTCGTCAACATCGGTGAACAGCCTGCGGTAGAAGGCACCCACGACCTCTTCACCATCAAGTTGAAGACCAGGAAGGCATGCAAGCCATCATTCAAGTTCAGCAACCTGATGATGGTAGATAAGTTCTTGCGAGTAAAGAGCGAGAAATAAAAAAGTATAGTATATCATAAAGAAAAACCGTCTGTGGACATCCGATTTGCCCACAGGCGGTTTTCTTTTTCAAAACAACCCCGATGACAACCCTTGCTGCAACCCTCTACCTATTGCAAAAACCGGAAAAATGTTGTATCTTTGCATCAGAAATAAAAAGAAAGAAACACACAAAAGTATAAACAATTTTAATTGACATAGTTATGGAATACACAGAACAGGAAAATGAGAAGATGCAGAAGATGCTACTCTCACCCCACTTCGCCCTCGGGGAATTCACCAAATCGGGCACTGCCATCAAACATGGCGTTGACAATACACCCCACGACATCATCGTGGTAGTGAGACTCACCACGCTCTGCGAGAAGATTCTGGAACCTCTCAGAAAGGAGTTCGGTGCTATCCGCATCACCAGCGGTTACAGGTGCCACCTGCTCAATCTGCAGGTGGGAGGAGTTATCGGAAGTCAGCACGAACTGGGAGAGGCTGCAGACATCTTCGTCGCCAGCAGCGAGGTGCTGCTCAAGTACATGGAATTCATCCGGAAGAACTGCGACTTCGACCAGATGATTCTCGAACCGGGCGGACAACCGCAGAAACGCTGGCTGCACGTCAGCTACACCATGCGACGACCCAACCGGCATCAGACTCTGAAATAACCAAACATTTCAAATCATCTAATACTATGAAAAAAGACACCATCAAGACCATCATCAAGATCGCCGCAGCCATCCTCACTGCCATCGCAACCTCACTGGGGTTGACCAACTGCATGAGCTAAGCCGACGACTGATATGGAAAACAGTAAAACAGCCCAGGGCTGCCAAAAAGGACAAGTCCTGGGCTGAAAAAGAAAGAAAAACACATTTTTATTTTAACCTTTTAAATTTTTAATACTATGAGCGTAAAGTACAGAAAAGTAGTTAACAACCGCAAGAACTCCAAGACCGAAGGTAAGGTCTATGGACGAGCAGTAGTAGACGGTGTTATGGACACCAAGGAGATTGCTGGCAAGATCAGCAAGCGATGCACCCTGACCGAGCCAGACATCATCGCAGTAATCAATGCCCTGGAAACCGAGATCGGCTACGGGCTCGCCGACGGCAAGCGAGTAGTGCTCGACGGATTCGGCTCATTCAAGGTAGGCCTCACCACTACCCCAGCCGACAACGCCAAGAAGTTCACCAATGCCAACATCAAGGGCATGCACGTCATCTTCCTGCCTGCCACCGAGATGGAACAGGGCAAGCGCGTGAAGAACATGCTCCGCAACGTGAAGGCTGAGGAGATGACCGAGTACACGGGTCTCGACAACAGCAAGACCACCGACCCTGGCAAGACTGACCCAGGCAAGACTGACCCGGGCAGCACCGATCCGGGTAATACTGACTCTGGCAACACTGACTCTGGCAAGACTGACTCTGGCAAGACTGACTCAGGAGACGTTGGATTGTAAAAAGAATCCTACACCCAGAGAAGCTTGAAGGATTCCAGCGGGAATCATCCTAAAGCCCTGAAGAGGGAAAGCATTGATTACAAGATGCTTTTCCCGCCTTCAGGGCACTTCTTTATCCAAAAAACGAACAGATATATTCATTTTCACTGTTAACTTGTTAAATAAAATGAAAAATATTTGGCATTATCAAGTTTTCATCGTATCTTTGCCAACGGATTTATATATCAGTTATTGACAATAAAAGTTCTAACAGAATGAAAATAAAGGTTTTATCTCAATTTATAATTGCATCTTTTACGGCTGCCAGCATCCTCTCGCTGACATCATGCTTCAAGGATGAGCCCCTCAATGCCGAATGCGACATTGAGCAGGCTTTCATTGCTACCAACGGACAGTGGGAAAACTGTTTCCTCAACGCCACTGATACTCTCAAGAACGTGATGTCAACAGACCAGGAAATCAGCTTCCTCGTGAAACGTGGCACCGACCTCAGCCACTTCGCCCCGAAGTTCAACCTCACTCCAGGCGCTACCCTATCGCCGGCCAACGGTTCGGAACAGGATTTCACCAACGGTCCGGTCATCTACACCGTTACATCGGAAGATGGCAAATGGAAACGCCAGTATAAGGTGAGCTTCACCTTCCCGCCCGTTATCTACGAAGAGATGAAGTACGACTTTGAAAACTTCTTCCTCAACGAAAACAAGCCTATACACAGATATTATGTATGGAGCGACAAGAACGATGATGGTACGCTGGCCAACAACTGGGCCACCGGAAACCCGGGCTTCAACATGAGCAAGGGTTCGGCAAAACCGGATGAATACCCTACCGTGCCCGTGAAAGAAGGCTACGACGGCGCCTGCGTGAAACTCACCACCTGCGACACCGGAAGCTTCGGTTCGATGGCCAAGATGCCTATCGCTGCCGGCAACCTCTTTATAGGTAAGTTCGATGCCACCCAGGCACTGAAGGATGCCATGAAGGCAACCCAGTTTGGCGTGCCGGTAAGTTTCAAGCCTACCAGATTCAGCGGCTACTACAAATACAAGCGTGGCGATGTGTTCACCAACCGCCAGAAGAAGGTGGTGGAAGGCAAG
>ERZ1026884.421-NODE-421-length-28334-cov-11.835779_pt1 | contig 28334 bp, 24 predicted proteins | sample MGYA00380172_ERZ1026884 | MGnify/ENA primary metagenome ERZ1026884 (study PRJEB33269, sample SAMEA4719808) | human gut metagenome | biome: human-associated habitat; feature: organic feature; material: feces | place: Cameroon | collected 2013-10 ... | reverse complement strand
TCAAGCATGTTCATAATGCAAAGATACAAAATACTATGAAACAAAAAAAACATCCCCAGTACTTTTCCACTGAGCCATTTAAATGCAAATGTATGGATTTTTTTTGATAATACAAAAAAGGAGTCACTCTTATAAGAGTAACTCCTTATTTTGTGGTGCCACCAGGAATCGAACCGGGGACACAAGGATTTTCAGTCCTTTGCTCTACCAACTGAGCTATGGCACCAACATTGTATCGCTTAATTGCGGGTGCAAAGGTACGAATAATATTTTGTACTGCCAAATATTTCCGAAAGTTTTTTGCAAAAAACGTCAATTATACGCCCATTTATGTATGGTTTGTATAATTGACGTCAATATCTGTACTTGTAAACAACGTATAGATAAGTCTAGATAATTGGAGATAATGCTGATATTACTTATCTGCCAATGGGTTCCAACCTTGAGCCTTAAGCTCAAACTCCTGGTTGTCGCGTGTAACCAACATCTGTCCCAGTTCAGGACGAGTGATATGCCCGATAAGCTTAACGCCATCCATCTGTTCAATCTTCTCGTGATCGCCGATAGGTACAGTAAATAGCAGCTCATAATCCTCGCCACCGTTAAGAGCACATGTTGTTACATTCATGTTAAGCTCCTCGGCCATAACAGCCGTCTGGTAGTCGATAGGAATATTCTTTTCGTATACGCGGCAACCGCAATTAGACTCTTTGCATATATGCATCAGTTCGCTTGACAGGCCGTCGCTGATATCCATCATAGCAGTAGGATGGATGTTGAGTTCGCGGAATCGTGCAATAATATCACCACGAGCTTCAGCCTGCAACTGGCGCTGCAATAGATATTCCTTACCGGCAAAGTCGGGTTGGAAGTCCTTTAACGACTCCAATGCACGCTTGTCATTCTTCTTGCGAGCCTCGTCCACCTGCTGGTAATAAACACTCTTCTCGCGTTCGAGAAGCTGCAAGCCCATATAGGCAGCACCAAGATCGCCAGTGACACATATAAGGTCGGTATCCTTGGCACCATTGCGATACACAATGTCCTCCTTACGTGCTTCGCCAATACATGTAATGCTTATGGCAAGACCAGTATAAGAAGAAGTAGTGTCGCCACCAACAATATCTACGCCCCACTTGTCGCATGCAAGGCGCAAACCGCTATAGAACTGCTCAAGATCTTCCACCTTAAAGCGCTTGCTAAGTGCAAGACTAACGGTAAGTTGGCGTGGTGTGCCGTTCATGGCAAAGATGTCGCTAATGTTCACCATAGCCGACTTATAGCCAAGATGCTGCATGTCGATGTATGTAAGGTCGAAGTGAACGCCCTCCATAAGCATGTCTGTAGTAACCAGCACCTCAGAGTCGGGGTAGTGTAGCACGGCACAATCGTCGCCTACACCCTTGATAGTCGACTCGTTCTTGATTTTGATATTGTCGGTGAGATGGCGTATAAGGCCAAACTCACCGAGTTTAGATATGTCTGTCATACATTATTATATTAAGCACGGCGAATCATCTCGCGCATAATCTCGGTCATCAGAGGTTGTGCATTGTTGGCTGCAACCTGAACCTCCTCGTGCGAAACCTCAACAGGATTGTCTTCCAAGCCAAGGTCGGTGATGATAGAGATACCGAATGTGCGTATGCCACAGTGGTGAGCCACGATAACCTCTGGCACGGTACTCATGCCAACAGCATCGCCACCCAAGCGGTGGTACATCTTATATTCTGCAGGAGTCTCGAAGGTAGGACCTTGCACACCTATGTATACACCATGAACAACACGAATACCCTTTTCCTTGGCAATCTCGTTAGCCTGGTTGATAAGCGCGTGATCGTATGTCTCGTGCATATCGGGGAAACGTGGACCAGTAGGGAAATTCTTGCCGCGCAAAGGATGCTCTGGGAAGAAGTTGATATGGTCTGTAATAATCATGAGGTCGCCAATCTTGAACTCAGGGTTCATACCCCCCGATGCGTTGCTAACGAATAGAGTCTTGATGCCCAGTTCGTACATTACGCGGATAGGGAAGGTAACCTCCTTCATAGAATAACCCTCATAGTAATGGAAACGGCCCTGCATAGCCATGATATCCTTACCGCCGAGCTTGCCGAAGATAAGCTTGCCAGAGTGGCCCTCTACTGTAGATACAGGGAAGTTGGGGATGTCTGTGTATGCAAATTCATAGCAGTCGGTGATTTCAGTGGCAAGCTGACCGAGGCCAGTACCGAGAATGATAGCAGTTTCAGGATTTGTTGTCATCCTTTCTTTTAACCAGGATGCTGTTTCTTGAATTTTTTCGTACATAGCTTGTTATTTTATTATTAAATTCTTCTTCGCCTTCCAACATAAACTTAATTCGTATCGGCAAGGCGTAAATACTGTTTTTGGCTTCTTGCGAGAGACCCTCTACATTGGTAAGACGGGTAGAGTCTTTTTCTGTTGTTATGATAATCTTAGGAGCCTTCATCGCTGCGAACGTGGAATTAACACGTTCTATGTCGTCGGTAGTAAACTGATGATGGTCGCCAAACGTTAGTGGTGTGATGTTGCTCGACACTGGTTGGAGGTCCATAATCATTTGCTGTGGCGAGGCAATGCCCGTCAACAGCAGAATGTTAATGCCTTTAGGCAAGTCGTTAACGGCACGTCTGTCGCCTCCGAATACCGGTTTGAGGTTTTCGTATTGCAGCGTGGTGAAGAATAGCTCCTGATATGGATACAGATCCATGGCACGCTTAAGCACTCGAAACTCCATAGGCTTGAGGTCCTTAGGACATTTGGTCACGATAACTATATCAGCTCTCGACTTGCCCTCTTGCGGTTCTCGCATACGTCCGGCCGGCAACAGCTTGTCGTAGATAATGAGTCGGTGGTAGTCGACAAGCAAGATGTTAATGCCCGGTTTAACGTATCTGTGCTGGTAGGCATCGTCCAGCAGAATGACGTCAACATCCTTTGTGGCATCGTCGGATGTAAGTCGGTGTATGCCGTTGCGCCGGTTCTTGTCTACGGCAACATAAATGTCGTTGAACTTATGGCGCATCTGATAAGGCTCGTCGCCAATAAGGCGCATAGGTGTATCGGCATTAGCAAGCTGATATCCGTGGCTTTTGCGCTTGTAGCCACGCGATAGAACACCCACTTTAAGTTTATTGTGCAGCAGGTTGACAAGATATTCCACATGTGGAGTTTTGCCCGAGCCACCCACCGTAATATTGCCCACAGCAATAATAGGAATGTCGTAGCTTTGGCTTTTAAGCACACCGATGTCGAACATCCAGTTGCGCAGGCGCACCCCGATGCCGTAGAGCCAGCTGAGTGGCAGCAGCCACTCGTTGATTTTTATAAAATCACCTTCAGTTCTCATCTTTATATTACGTTTAATATTTTGCTAAACTTTCGCAAGTTCAGAATTATGCAAACTTTGAGTTACTTTACATTCAGTATGTATGGCAATCGTGCCTGTACAGCCTGATGCTTGTCTATATTGCGCAGCAGACTAATAGGCTCGTAAAGGTCGCCAAGTGTAGCGCGCAACTGATCGTCGAGATAGTTGCCACCCGACATAGAGCTAAAGAGCTGGTCGGTCCATGATGCAGGGGCAGGATATTCGGCTGTATAGTACTCCTTAATCTTGGCAAGTTGAGCCGCCTTCTTAATGGCATCGTCAAGACCGCCAAGCTGGTCGACAAGTTTAATCTTAAGAGCGTCGTTGCCAACCCATACACGACCTTGAGCAATCTTTTCTACACTTTCTACTGGCAAATGACGTCCATCGGCCACACGCTTGCGGAAGAGTGCATAGCCACGGTTGACATAAGCCTGCAACATAGCTGTTTCGTCGGCATTGAATGGACGAGCCATGATGTTGCCAAAGTTGGAATTGCGGTTGGTCTTAACCTCGTCGAATTTGACACCAAGCTTTTGTGTAACAAGACCACTAAGGTCTGGAATCATGGCAAAAATGCCAATGCTGCCTGTAAGAGTATTGGGTTGTGCCACAATCCAAGAAGCAGGAGCCGAGAGATAGTAGGCACCCGATGCTGCATAATCGCCCATAGACACCACTACCGGCTTTTTGGCCTTGAGCATACTTACGTAATGCCATATCTGCTCAGAAGCATAAGCGTCGCCACCACCAGAGTTGACACGTATCACAACAGCCTTAACATCGTCGTCGTTCATAAGACTCTCAAGGTCCTTGCACACGGTAGACGAGGCAATAGAATGGTTTGCCCCCATGGCAATAGACTGTACCTCGTTCTGCACAACATCGCCAAAAGCATAGTAAACAGCAATCTGGTCGCCGTCCACATCCTCGTCTTTGGTGTTGAGCATATCGCTAACACTGATTTGAGGAATCATATCATCTTCGTCGAGCTTAAGCATCTTCTTGACAGTGTCCTTAACTTTGTCGGCGTACATCATGCCGTCTACCATCTTGCGCTTTACAAGCGACTCGGTAGGCGAGAATAGCATAAACTCGTCGGCATATGCATTGAGCGAGTCGACGCTTATGCCACGGCTCTTGGAAACAGCCTGGCAGATATTGCTCCAAGCACCATCTATGTAGAGCTTGGTTTGCAGGCGGTTGGCATCGCTCATATGGTCTTCGGTATAGTTTTCGGTAGCACTCTTGAATGTGCCAACCTTAACCACCTGGTATTTAACGCCAAACTTAGCCATTACGTCCTTATAGTACATAGGTTGTGCTCCCAGGCCGTGCCAGTCGAGCATACCCTTAGGGTTGATGTATACCTTGTTTGCAACAGATGCAAGATAGTAGGCACCCTGCGAGTAGGTATCGCCATAAGCTACAATCCACTTGCCACTCTTGCGGAAGTCTTCAAGCGTATTTCGTATCTCCTGCAATGTAGCCATGCCAGCGCTCAAGGCACCAGCCTCCATGTATATACCCTTTACACTCTTGTTGGTCTTAGCCTTCTTGATAGAGGCAATGATGTCGTTCATGCCAACAGTAGGGGTGTAGTTGCCTGTAAGCTTGCCAAAGATATCGTCCTGTCCTTGCTCGCTTATCGAGCCAGAAAGATTGAGCACAAGCACCGACCCATCCTCAACGGTTTGTGTAGCCTGTCCCGAAGCTATCATGCCAACAATACTCATCATACCGAATATGCCGGCAACAATCAGAAAAATAATGATGCCGACAACGGTAGCGGCAACGTACTTGAAGAATTCTTTCATACAAAGTGTGTTTTAGTTGTATGCAAAGATACAATAAATTATTGATATTATTCTATATGTCGCAAAAAAGCAGTACCTTTGCACACGTTTTAAAGGATAATATATCTATTTTTTATTCAATCAAATTACAATTAATAGAGAAAGTATGGATCAGATCCAAAAAATCGAGTACGAAAAGTTATTGAGAAGAAAACTTGACTTGCTATTGAAGACTGGACAACTCCTTGTAGAGAGTGCCGCCGACACAAACCGCATTATTCGCAACATGAATCGTGTGGCAGCCTTCCTCGGTTTGCCCGAAGAGCATCTGCACGTGTATGTACAGTTCAATATGCTGATGGTAAATCTTAGTGACGGCGAACACTCGTTTACCAAGTTCCAGCGTTGCACCAAGCATGGTATCGACATGACACGTATCTCGCTCATCTCAAAGCTTTCGTGGAAAGCCATTACCGAAGACTATAGCATAGAGCAGTATGCCGAGGAACTTGAGAGTATAGCCACACGCAAGCGCAACTATACCCCGTTGCAGGTAGCTATAGGTACAGGTTTTGCCTGTGGTGGATTCTGTATTCAGTTTGGTTGCGACTGGACAGCTTTCTTTTATGCATCGTTTGCCGCAGCCGTTGGTATGTATCTTCGTGGTTGGTTGTTGCGCAAAGGTTTCAACAACTATATGGGCATAGCTGTAGCCGCCTTTGTATCTACATTGCTTGCCTTCCTCACAATGTGGTTGCCTTCTTCGTGGACAAGCACTCCATTGCATCCGCTGTTGGCATGTGCACTGTTTATTGTGCCGGGTGTACCATTGATAAACTTCGTGGACGATATGCTTGACAACTATATACAGGTGGGACTAACGCGAGCCATAAACACATTCCTTATGATTGTGGCAATGTCGTTCGGTATAGCCTTCTTCTTGAAGATATCGCATTTTGACCTGACACAGTTCTACACCATACCGATGATTCCGCACAACAACTACCTGTCGTATGCTGCTGCAGCTGCCATCTCGGCTATGGGCTTCTCGATGATATTCAACATACAGCGTAGACTGTTGTGGGTTGTAGCCATAGGTGGTATAATTGCGGTATGTACACGTAACTTTGTGAACCTTGGTCCGTCGAACAACAACATTGGTCTGGATATGGGTCTTGCAATAGGTTCGCTTGCGGGCAGTACGCTTATCTCGCTCATTTGCGTAAAGGCGGTACACAAGTTCCATGTGCCTCACCACGTACTCTCTATTCCAAGTGTCATCCCTATGGTACCAGGTGTGTTGATGTATCGCGCGCTTGTGGCATTGATAGAGATGAATGGTGTAGTGGGCGAGTTGACAAATGCCGTTAAGTTTGGCATGGCTTCGGCTATCACCATTATGTGTATCTCGCTTGGTGTGGCAATACCTAACGTGTTTGCACGTCAGTGGATAGCTCCTACACGTCGCAAGCGTCTGGCTAAGGCTATTGCAGACCGCAAGGCTCGTGGCAAGTTTGTTGACTTGTCGGAGTTTGATGAAAAGTAAAAATAACATTAACGCTCATTACGCGACACAGCTTTGGTCGGGTAATGAGCGTTAATTCTTTTATTAGTATAGCTTAGGAGCGTTATAGTTTTTCCATATTCGTTATTGTAATGATACCACGGCTAAACACCAGGTGTCCGCGTTCTTGCAGCCTGTTTAGCTCTTTTGACACAGCCAATCGTCCTAAGCCAGTTTCTTGAGCCAGTCGTGTCATCTTAATCCTTATTGTTTTTTTGCCAACAGGCGATGAGCATCTGCTCTTCAGAAATCGTATAATGCGACCCTCGTCGTTATAGGGAGAAGGTTGCCATAAAGGGCGTGTTGCCTTTTGGGATAGAGTGGATATTATGTTGAGCAGATTGATGCGAAGTATGACAAACTCGTCGGTAAGGCGTAGAATGTCGTTCTTGTCAATCTCCATAATGTCGCATTCGGAGCTGGCAATGAAGTTATGGGTGTAGCGTTGGTTTAGTCCAAATAGGCGTTCGGGCTGTAGGATATAAGGCGCCGCGATAGTTTCCTCTACCGAGAAGCCGTGGTCGTCGGCATAGGTAATGACACGTGCCGTTCCGGATAAAAGAAAAGCCATGCTTCTGCATGGCTCCCCCTCATTGCGTATAGTCTTGTCTGATGCAAACTTATAGAACGAGAACTTGGTTTGTCCTATAATTTGTGTCAGGTCGCTGTTGGTCAAGCCTTGAAACAAAGGCGTGGCAGCGAGCTTGTTGTAGAAATTCATACTTATTTAAGTATTTTGTCCTTCATGCTTGGCGAGTACCACACCTGCATATTGCCTTTATGGTCGGCATATATGAGGTATGCCATAAGCTCGTGATGTTCTTCGAGCACCTTCTTGGCCCCATCCAGTCCCATGACCATAAACGATGTGGCATAAGCGTCAGCCTCGGCGCAATGCTTGGCAAGTACTGTGGCAGACAAAATATTGTGCTGAACAGGATAGCCTGTCTTAGGATCGATGGTATGGGCATACTTCTTACCATTCTTATAGTAGAAATTGCGGTAGTTGCCACTTGTAGCCATAGCCATGTCCTTAACGTTGAGCACGGTCTGCAACTCCTTGTCAACGGCAAGCGAGTCGTCGGTAGGCTTTGTAACACCAATCTTCCAAGGCAAGCGTTTTTCGGATATGCCGTGAGTAACCACCTCGCCACCAATCTCCACCATATAATTCTCTATGCCACGGCGTTGGAGCAAGCGGGCTACCACATCGCAACCATATCCTTTAGCAATGGCAGAACAGTCGAGCATAACACGAGGGTCGGTCTTGGTGATGCGGTTGTTGTGTAGCGATACCTTTTTATATCCCACAATAGAGCGTAGCGAATCGATAGCAGTCTTTGATGGCGGATTGCCGGTTTTGAAACCAAAGCCCCAGGCATTGACAAGCGGAGCAACGGTAATATCGAACGAGCCGTTGGTGTTGTCGGCAATCTGCTCGGCAAGATTGAACACGGTGTTGAACATATCGTTGGTATCGACATTCTCGCCACGGTTGATGCGCGAGATAATAGACTTGTCGTTGAACATGGACAAGGCATTGTCTACCTTGGCAAGTTCGGCAAGGATGTCGTCGTTAAGAGAAGAGTCGTTCTGATAGGTGATGTGATAGAAAGTGCCGAATACCTGACCCTCGTCGTGCTGATAGGGAGTGCTGCGTTGTTGGCGTACTATGAACACGGTTCCAACTATAAGGAAGACGAGGAAGGGCAACTGCCAATAGAGTTTCTTTTTCATATATATAATAAGGAGTTAAATGGGGTGTTAGATAGGAAGTAATTGCTATTTACGGATGGTTTACAGTTCGAATATGACGTTAAACGTACCGCCAAATCTTGAGTTGCCTTGCTTGCCAAATCCTGGAATGTACCAAGAATTGCCCACAGTGCCGTTGTCGCTGAACAAACGTCTGCGATAACGCACGCTCCATCCAAGGTGGAAAGGTCCGGCAATCTTGGCATCTACACCGAATACAGCTTCCAGCCAATGACAATTAGCCTCGACATCGTGAGCCTCAAAGCGCACGTCGTCGCCCCATACAGGATCCTTGATGCCTTCGCCAATTACGTCGAACTTATAATAAGTAAGAGCATAGCGGGCACCAGCGTAGATGCGATAGTCGTCGTGCTTGTTTTTGGCAATATTAATGTCCAAGCCAATACGTCCATATGGTGCCGACGTTTTGTAAGCCAGTCGGGTAGAGGGATCGTCGGCATCGGCAGAGCCATAACCAAGTTCAATGACTGGGAAGTATTTGTCGCGCAGATTGATACGCAGGGCAGCCTCGTACTGTCCATAGTCGCTTAAAGCCCTTTCGGCAACGCCAACAAGGTCGGCAGACACAGCAATGCCACGAAAGAAGGCAATGGTATCCTTCTCGGCAATGGCAGTCTGTGTCTTAGGCTTGTTGGGAGTCTTGGGCTTGTTCTGTGCCGCAACGTGTGTGGCAGGCAAGAGCAAGAAAAGACTAATTGTCGCGATTCTTGAGATAAATGAGGAAATGCGCTTTGGCGTCATTGTATGTTACCTTATTATTATTTACTTGAATGTCGTCTATGGCATGCTGTGTAAAACGCACGCCGTTAATGGTGTGGAACATCACAGGGTTGCAGTCAACCGATTCAAAATGAGGCAAGTTCTCCTTGCTAACCCACAGAGTGTCGATAGTCTTAAGCTGTGTGTCCTTTTGTACCAGCGTAAAGTAGTAGATATCTTCGGTACGCTGGTAACTCATAGGCAGTGACAGGCTGTCGGTTTTGGTAAGACGGTTAATCAGTACCGTGTCTTCCTCGGCATTGTCTATAGTGCGTGGGGTAGAGACAGTAAGTGTATCGGTAAGCATACTGACATCACCTGCAAGTCGGAATGAGGCGTATACACGGTTGTTGAGCGGACAGTCGATAGACGAACATGCCGACAAACCAAGCACCGCAACCGTTGCCACAACCAATGCTTTTGCTTTATGTGTAATCACAGGCATAATGATTTAGTTGTGTGCAAGATTAGTTTCGCACTTCAGAGTCTTCTCAATCTGGTAATCGTTGCGGTTTTGAGACGAGCGACTAACAAGGTCACCAATGAATCCGGCGAGGAAGAACTGTGTGCCAATCATCATCATCGTAAGCGAGATGTAGAAATAGGGCGAGTCGGTAACAAGGCGCTGTGGTATGCCTTGTGACAAGCACCAAAGCTTGTCGACACCCAAAGCGAAAGCCGAAACAAAGCCAATGAAGAACATCAGCGTGCCAAGGAAACCAAACACGTGCATAGGTTTCTTGCCAAAGCTTGAGAGAAACCACAGTGTGATGAGGTCGAGGTAGCCGTTGAAGAAACGGTTCCAGCCCATGAACTTAGACGAACCATACTTGCGAGCCTGATGATGAACAGGCTTCTCGCCAATTTTATCAAAGCCGGCATTCTTGGCAAGGTAGGGTATGTATCGGTGCATCTCGCCGTACACCTCGATATTCTTGACTACATCGCGGCGATATGACTTTAAGCCGCAATTGAAGTCGTGCAGGTTGTGAATGCCGCTAACCTTTCGTGCTGTGGCATTAAAGAGTTTTGTAGGAATTGTCTTAGATAGCGGGTCGCCCTGCTTGCGGTTTTGCTTGTAGCCACTAACGAGGTCGTAGCCATCGTCTACAATCATGTGATAGAGAGCGGGTATCTCGTCGGGAGAGTCTTGAAGGTCGGCGTCCATAGTTATCACAACATCGCCTTGAGCCTCCTTGAAGCCGCAGTAGAGAGCAGGACTCTTGCCGTAGTTGCGGCGGAACTTGATGCCCTTGACACAAGGTGACTTCTTAGACAGTTCCTCGATAACATCCCAAGAATGGTCGGTAGAACCATCGTTAACGAAAATCACTTCGAAAGAGAAGCTGTTTTTCTTCATAACACGCTCAATCCAAGCGTAGAGTTCGGGCAACGATTCTTCCTCGTTGTATAATGGTACGATGACTGTTATATCCATATTATCGAATAGTTTAAAAGTTCTGATTGTTCTGTTTCCTCATTCGTCTTGCGCAGATAGCAGCTATGGGCAGGCTAATGATAAAGCCAACAAGAATGTTCTGCATCATAAAGATGAACGACCATTGTATAGGGGTGAGCATTGTCATCTGTGAGATGGTTTGCGTAACGTCGGCTTTCGACAGTCCGTTTTGCTCGTACATAGGCATAAGCAGGTTCATGCTGTCGGTGAGAGTCTGTGCAAACGAACCATGGTCAAGAAAGCGGAAGTAAGCAAACTGGGCAAGTGCGAACACAAGTGAGGCATAAAAGAAGATGTAGATGCCGTAGGCAAAGGCACGTCTGAAGGAGATGATGCCGTTGAGAGCTTGGTCGCGAAACTTAGAGAGGCGCCATGCCACAATAAACGGAGTGGCGAGCGCAAGCAAATTGCCCAATGCTCCTGCCGGAACCATAACGACACACGCAAAACTTGCTATCCAAAGCAATGAGAGTATGAGTGCGTCTTGGCGGGCAAATGCCTTGAGCTGAATGAAATTCTCAATTCTAATCATTAAATAATGTATAAGTTTTATAAAACGAGTGCAAACTTACAACTTTTTTCTGGTATACGTATAGGTATGGTGTAATTATTAGGTTTTTTCAACGATTAAGGAGGCACGGTATGGTGCCGCACCTCCTTAATAATGCTTTTATTATTTCTTAATAAACTATTGTATTACTTCTTTATCAGCTTGAATGTCATGCCATTCTGCTTGACAATGACAACACCCTTGGCGCAGTTGATATTGCTGATGTTGCGGCCAGACAGATCGTAGGCGGTGTAGGGTTTGTTGATGTCGAGAGAAGAGTTGAGGCTTGGATTGCTGATGCAGCCGATACCAGTAGGTGTAGAACTCTTCTTGCCCTTGACGGCAATGTCGCGTATCTCCCATGTTCCGGCAATAGACGTGTTGCTGGTGTAATGGAAGGCAAGCTGTATCTTCTTGCCGGCGTACTGGCTGAGGTCGATATTGCCAGAGTTGATAAATACCCAATCGCCACCAGCAGGCCAGTTGATGTTGTCGATTTTTGTAGTAGCGCCATCGCAACGTACCTCAACACTGAGACGTGTCGTAGGAGACTTGTCGTAGTTTACGGCATGGTTGAAGTTAAGCTCTATTGACTCGAAGTCTGTGAGGTCGAACACTGGAAGTAGGAGAGAGCCGTCAGCGGCAAACTTGGTAGGATACTTGTTTGTGCCTTCCTTAACGGCGCCTGTAGCCATCCAACCGTATGCCTTGCTGCGGTTCCATAGGTTTACGCCATCTTTAGGATCGGTTGTAACGTCGAATGTGCAGTCACCGTCAGTAGCCTTAAAGTTGGCGGTATATATAATCTCCTCGCTTACATCAGGATTAGGATTGTCGGGATTGTCGGGGTCGATAGGGTTGCCGCCACCGCCAATGTACTTCTCGGATGTTACAGTCTTTGCAGGGTCGAAGGCATAGTTGATGCTGTCGCCCCAAACATATTCCATAAGGTTGGGGAAATCGACAAACGGGTTGCGGTTGCCTTGTATCTTGTATACATCATTGTTGCGCTTAACCTCAAGTGGGGTAACAGGGTCTTGCTTAGCCCATTTGATGTATAGCTCGTAAGCCCATCGCTTAAGGGTGGGGTAGTCGCCCTTTTCCAATATTTGGGCAGCTTGGGTTCCTGTCCATGAAAGGTTCTGGTATGTTGTGGCCATATACATATAGCCGCGTGCAAAGTCGCCCTTCCATTCGTCAGAAGGTTCCCAGTACCATTGGTCGTCTGTTCCCTTACCTACCTTAGTACATCCATTACCCTTGTCGCCGTCGACAACTACGCCCATAGGGTAGTTGCTCTTTGTACTGTTTATTTTCGACTCACATGGCATAAGGTTGTACAGGTCCATGTAGGCTTGTATCTTTGCTCCGCCCCACCAGCTTTTAGGAAACGAGTGCTCGATATTCATGCCGGTACCAACAGTACCTTGAGTAGTGCTCATCACCCATTTGCTTTCAGGCGAGTAGCGGTCGATAAATCTGCCGTCGGATGTACGGTCGGTAATCCAGAAGCCATACCATGTGCAGCCATTGCCAGAACCATAATCAAGCACTTCGGCTTTCTTGATGATGTCGTGTACAGCGTTCTTAAGCTCAGCGCCCTTCTTTCCTTTCAGGCTATCGTAATAGCCCTCGGGGATTTGTGCCGATGCAGTTGACGTAGCGATTGCTGCAAACATGCATGCTGCAATCTTCTTGATGTTGTTCAAGTTCATATACATTAATATTATAGTTTCGTTGTTAACAGGCTGCAAAGATAGTGTATTTATGCGAATATTATGTTATGGTGATGTTAAAATATTAATAAACTACATTAATATATAGGATTATCAGAAGTTTCGAAACAAATGTTAAAAGAGAAGTATTTCTTTATTAAAAATTTGGTGGTATGGAAAATAAACGCTATCTTTGCACTCGCTTTTGAAAAGATATGGGTAAGTCTCATACGGCCAGCTCCCTTCGAATCCTCCAGGACGGGAACGTAGCAAAGGTAGTTGGTTGTAGCGGCGCGATATGAGTAGCTTGCCCACCCGCCTCTTTAGCTCAGTTGGCCAGAGCACGTGATTTGTAATCTCGGGGTCGTTGGTTCGAATCCGACAAGAGGCTCTTCAAAGAAATAGTAAAGGACAGGACTTGTAAATGGGTCTTGTCCTTTTTTTATGCCTTAAACTTTGATGATGTTTGTTTTTTGTGTAATTTTGTAGCAACAAACAAATAGTAGTATACAGACACTTATGAAGACAGATAAATACAAGCTTCTTGCTGCCTTGGTGCGCTCGTTCTTCGAGTCGTTCTCGTCGGGCATTATAGACATCAGCCATATGGAGAAGGCAGAAGACCGCAACAGTGCGCAGACCGTGAAGAAACTGATGCTTGAGCATTACGAGCATATTGCCCCCGTGTTCTTTGACACATTGTTCTTCCCATTGGCAGCGATGAACTTCGAGTATGCCGACATAGAGCGTGTGGTGCGTGAGGCACAGCAGAAGGGTGACGATATGATGGCACTTGTGAAGACAGCATGTGCATCGGACGCAATGTACGAGGCAATGGTGACGGAGTATAAACGCAACTTCTCCAATCTACTTGCAGGACGTTATGCAAGTACAGCCGACCATCTACTTAGCTATACAAAGGGAGAGGGTGCTGAAGACATTGACACCGACCGTGCCATAGAGTTGACTGTGCGTGTTGTGATGTATGCGTACGCACGCGGACTGCGTCGAGGAACAGAAGGACGCAAGTCGGTTAGACAGGCTTCGCTATTCCGTCTGCTTATAGACGCAATGAATGTGTTGCTTCTTGACGAGGCGGTGAAGTTTGACGATGACGACGAACTTGCGGCAATGTTCCTTAAGGTATGTATTAACGAGCACAACTTCACGGTGATGACATCCGAAATGGACCGCACCTTTGACGAGCTTGTGCGCAAGGAGGGTATAACACAGCAGTAAAAAGAAATGATAAAGAACCTGATTTTTGATTTTGGCAAGGTGCTGGTCGACTACGACTACTTTGTTGTGGTTGACAGATTTTTCGAGAGTCATGAAGTGTCCGAAGACTTCTATCATCATCTGATGGACGACAAGTGGAACGAGCGACTTGACCGTGAAGACCGCACTTTTGAGCAGATAATATCCGACATGCAGCAGGCAATGCCGCAATGGAAGGAAGAGATAAGACAGTTTGGCGACCATTACACAGAGTTTGTGCTTGGCGAAATGCCCGGTATGCGTGCCTTGCTCGTGAAGTTGAAGGCCGAGGGATATAAGCTCTACGGTCTGACCAATTGGTGTAGCCGTGTGCATGAGACCATGAAGCAATATCCCATCTTCCAGTTGCTCGATGGTAGAATAGTGTCTTCAGAGGAGCATGTGGTAAAGCCCGAGCGCGAGATATACGAGCTGACGTGCCGCAAACTCGGCTTGAAGCCAGAAGAGTGTGTCTTTGCCGACGACAAGATAGAGAATATCGAGGCTGCCCGGGCATACGGAATGTATGGCATCTGGTTTAATGATGCCGTGCAATACGAGCGCGAGTTGCGTGAGATAATAGCCCAAGAGGGAGGATGTCGCGATGCCTCATACGTAAAGACCGAACAAGACAAGTGTATGGCTGGTGAAGTTTATGACTGTCACAGTCCTATATTCATCAACCGCAAATCACAGGCTACTGACTGGATGCAGCAATATAACTCTCTGTCTTATGCAAAACGTTCACAACGCTATGCCATGATTTGTGAGCAGTTTGGTAGTGTGGGTACTAATGTGTCTGTAGGTGATGGAATAATCATTGGATTTGGCGACAATATTCATATAGGCAATAATGTGAGCATAAACTATCGTTGCATACTTACAGACTGCAATTCAATTGTGATAGGCAATGATGTGCTTATTGCACCAGGTGTGCAGATAAATACTGCCTCTCACCCTACACATCTTGAAGAGCGTCTTACAAAAGACTGGAACCCTACATCAGGCGAATACCGTTGGCGTACGTTTGCCCGTCCGATCATCATAGGTGATGGTTGTTGGATAGGAGCTAACGCAACTATTCTTGGTGGTGTTACCATTGGTAATGGTGCTGTTGTGGCAGCAGGTGCTGTTGTTACTAAAGATGTAGAACCACATACTGTAGTAGGTGGTGTGCCTGCAAAAGTGATAAAGAAAATATAATTTATGGAAACAACAAATACAACCCTTCCCCCCTCTCTCGAAGCCCGTGTACAGCGAGCCGTCGACAACTTCATGCAAGGCTACGGCTGTTGCCAGTCTGTAGTGGCTGCTTTTGCCGATATGTATGGTCTGGATGACAATCTTGCAAAGCGCATTGGTGCAGGCTTTGGCGGTGGAGTAGGCCGCATGCGCATGATGTGTGGAGCTGTGTCGGGCATAGTAACGCTTGTAGGTCTCGACTGTGGACAGACAGAAGGAAGCGACCGCGAGGGCAAGTCGGCATGTTATAAGGTTGTACAGGAATTGCTTGCCAAGTCGAAGGAGCAGAACGGCTCGCTCATTTGTGCCGAGATACTTGGATTGAAAGGTTATGATAAGGCACAGTCGTCGTATGTGGCTTCGGCAAGAACAGCCGAATACTATAAAAAGCGCCCATGCGCTGCAAAGGTAGAGAGTGCGGCACGCATTTTTGCCGAATACTTAAAGAATAAGCAATGATAGATAGCGCTACTGTAGAAAGGATAAAGGATGCCGCCAATATTGTGGAGGTAGTGTCGGAGTTTGTAACGCTGCGTCGCAGTGGTGCAAACTATAAGGGTCTGTGTCCTTTCCATGATGAGAAGACACCGTCTTTCTACGTATCGCCAGGTCGTGGCATGTGCCACTGCTTTGGATGTGGCAAGGGAGGCAATCCTGTAGGATTCATCATGGAGCACGAGCAGATGACATATCCAGAAGCGCTGCGCTGGCTTGCCAAGAAGTATCATATAGAGATACAGGAACGCGAGCTGACGGACAACGAGAAGCGTGAGCAGAGCGAAAGAGAGAGTATGTTTATTGTCAATGAGTGGGCAATGAAATACTTTCAGGACAAGATGCAGAACGACCCTGACGGTATTGCCATAGGTATGCAATACTTCCGTAGTCGTGGATTTCGTGATGATATAATAAAGAAATTCCAACTTGGCTACGATCTTATAGACCGCCGTGCCTTTGCAACTGAGGCATTGCGAAAGGGATACAAGGAAGAATTCATACTGAAGACAGGCATCTGCTACAAGAACGACAGAGGCGAACTGATAGACAGATATGCTGGACGCGTGATGTTTCCATGGATAGGCATCAGCGGAAAGGTGGTAGGATTTGGTGGACGACTGCTTGACTCGCGCACAAAGGGAGTAAACCAAAAGTATGTGAACTCGCCCGACTCGGAGATATACCACAAAGACCGCGAGCTGTACGGAATATACCAGGCAAAGAAAGCCATAGCCAAGGAAGACCGCGTGTTTATGGTAGAGGGATATACCGATGTGCTGGCAATGCACCAATGCGGTATAGAGAATGTGGTGGCAAACTCGGGAACGGCATTAAGTATACACCAGATACATATACTGCACCGATTCACTTCGAACATCACATTGCTGTATGATGGCGATGCTGCAGGTATACATGCGGCAATGCGAGGAACAGACATGTTGCTGTCGGAAGGAATGAATCTGAAGGTATTGTTGCTGCCTGATGGAGACGATCCAGACTCTTTCTCAAGAAAACACTCGGCAGCAGACTTCCGCAAATATATAGAAGAACATCAGACCGACTTCATACAATTCAAGACCGACCTGCTGTTGCGCAACGAACGCGACCCGCTAAAACGCTCGGAAGCTATCAACTCAATAATACGCAGCATATCGTTTGTAAACAACCCGATATTGCGCGATACGTATCTGCACGACTGTTCGGTAAGAATGGGCATAAACGAGGCAACGCTCATCAATACCCTTAACGGATTTATACGGAATAACCGTGAGGAGCGCACGTCAGAGGAAACACGCGCAGAGCATCAGGCAAAGCATGTACAGCATCCCGTACAGCAGCCAGTTACACCATTGCAACAGGCGTCAAAGGTGGAGCGTATGCTTGCCGAACTCATAATACGCCACGGTGACACTATTATATATAATAATGTGGAAACAGAAGATGGTGAGATGATGAATCTAAACATAGCGCAGTACATTGACTATAATCTGGGTGTGGACGGACTGAAGTTTGCCAATCCGCTATTTGCCAAAATCCTTGCCGAGGCTGTGGCACATAGTGGCGACGAGGAATTCTGTGCCGAACAGTTCTTTATTCATCATGAAGATATCAACATAGCCAATGTAGCAACAGAGCTGTGCGTTGACAAATATCGATTGCTTGACGAGCAGAAGACGGCAACAGACAACACCCAAAAGAATGCGGATGAGATAAGGGCTGAAGAGGCTAACCGCATAGAGGCGTTGCGCCAACAGACGGAACATCTGCTAAACGACTTCCGCATGGACTATCTTGAGATGCATCTGAAGGACTTGCAGTTGCAGATATCGCAGTCGGCAAGTAATATAGAAAGGCTTAAGATGCTGATGGAAGAATATAAAACAGCGCATGAATTGCGCTCGAAGTTGGCTCGACTATTAGGAAATAATATAATAGCGTGAAATAAAAAAACTACATATATGTATTACATAGAAAAAACTCTTGAGGTTTCGGCATGTCATAGCCTAAATCTCTCTTACGAGAGCAAGTGCCAGAACCTGCATGGACACAATTGGATAATAACCGTATACTGCAAGTCGAAGGAACTGAACAGGGACGGTATGGTAGTAGACTTTACACATATAAAGCAGTTGGTGCAAGGACGTTTGGACCATGCCAACCTTAACGAGGTGCTGCCATTCAACCCTACAGCAGAGAACATAGCTCGTTGGATAACCGAACAGATACCACAGTGCTATAAGTGCATGGTACAGGAGAGCGAGGGCAACAAAGCTATATACGAGGAGGACTAAGGGAATGAAACGAATAAATGAGATATTCTACTCGTTGCAAGGCGAGGGGCGCAACATGGGACGTGCGGCAATATTCGTACGCTTTTCGGGTTGCAACCTTAAGTGCCCGTTCTGCGATACCGACTTTGCAAGCTACGAACAGCTTGATGACGAGGAAATTCTGCGCCGCATAAGTAAGTATCCCTCACGCTTTGTGGTATTGACAGGAGGTGAGCCTTCGCTTCAGGTAGACAGTGCCTTTATAGACCTTTTTCATGCAAATGGATACGAACTGGCTATGGAAACCAACGGCACGCATCCTATTGCTGAGGGTATAGACTGGATAACATGCTCGCCAAAGGGACAGACTATTATAAAGAAGTGCAACGAACTGAAGTGCATCTTCGAGGAATCGACAACGACCCCAGACGACCACGGCATAGAGGCCGACTATAAGTATCTGCAACCATGTGATGTGCAGGACGCAGAACGCAATGCGCAAATAGTGAAGCGCTGCTTCGACTATATACTGGAGCATCCGGAATGGAGACTCTCGTTGCAGACACATAAGTTGGTGGGATTCAAATAAGAAATGATACGGCACTTCCGCCTATTCGGGAGAAACATAAGTAGGGCTTCGTATGATATATGTTCACTGGATATTCATAGTGGTCTATGCCATAGTGATAATAAGCATCATTGTCACTGTGCTTTTGGACAACCGTCAGCCTGCCAAGACTATGGCATGGGTGATGGTACTTATGTTTGTGCCCGTATTTGGTATTGTGCTTTATATCTTCTTTGGACAGAACACACGCAAGATGCGACTTATGTCGCAGCGCTCGCTCGACCAATTGTCTAAGAGACAGATGCTTGAATTTGTTGAACAGCGTGAGCTGAGGCTGCCTGAAAGGTATAGATCGCTTATACAACTGTTTACCAACCAAAGCCTGGCATTGCCTTTCAAAGATAACGAGGTGGAGTTTTATACCGATGGATACCAGTTCTTCCCAGCATTGCTACAGGCTATAGGCAGGGCACGGAAACATATCCATCTCGATGTTTATATCTTTGCGGATGACCCTTTGGGTAGACTTGTCTCGGATGCTTTGATACAGAAGGCACGCGAGGGAGTTGAGGTGCGCGTCATATACGATGATGTAGGTTGTTGGCGTGTGCCGCACAAGTTTTTTGAGCGAATGCGAAGTGCAGGAATAGATGTGTGCGTATTTATGCCTGTAAAGTTTCCTGCATTCACCAGTAAGGTAAACTATCGCAACCATCGCAAGTTGTGTATCATTGATGGAGTAGAGGGATTTACGGGTGGAATGAATATTGCAATGCGTTATGTAAAGGGCATACGTGGAGGTTCCTTGCCTTGGCGCGACACTCATATGCATCTGCGTGGCAGCATAGTGTATGCATTGCAGCGTGCATTCTTGGTAGACTGGTATTTTGTAGACCGCACGCTTGTAACCAATCGCCGCTATTATCCACCAATGCCATGGCGTATAGCCAACAACTGTATTGCCCAGCTAGTTACAAGCAGTCCGGTGGCTCCATGGCCCGACATCATGCAAGGATATGTGCGCATACTGCTTGAGGCAAAAAAATATGTGTATATGGAAACACCTTACTTCTTGCCTACTGAACCTATACTATTTGCCATGCGTACAGCCGCACTTGCAGGGGTGGACGTCAGGTTGATGATACCAAGGCATAGCGATGCCCACATGTTAGAGTGGGCAAGTGTGTCGTATGTAATGCAGACGGTGCAGTCGGGTGTAAAGATACGCCTGTACAAGGCTGGGTTTAATCATAGCAAGATACTGGTAAGCGATGATGAACTATGTACTTGTGGCTCGACAAACATCGACTTCCGTAGTTTTGAGAATAACTTTGAGGCAAATGTATTCTTTTATGATAGACAGTTGGCGTTGAGAATGAAGGACATCTATCTTGAGGATGAGGCTCAGAGTGTTGACATTAACGATGTTGACGAGTTGCAACAACGACCGTTTGTAAGGCGATTGTCAGAATCGTTGATAAGATTGCTGTCACCATTATTGTAGGGTAGGATTAAAATGAAATTGTGGTACAACACAAGTTGTATTACTTGCATAAACATAATATATAAGTAATTGTCAAACAGCTTAAAGATAAACTAACTAAAACCTGAATTATAAAGTATGAAAAAATTTCTTTGTGTTATATCGGCGTTTATGGCGACAGCCTTTATGGCAAGCACAGCCGATGCTCAGACTGTAGTGTTCAAGAGCGACACCGTTTCCAACTGCTACCGCATTCCGGCTCTGCTTAAGACCAATGACGGCAAGATTATGGCTATTAGTGATTTTCGTCCATGCCGTACTGATGTTGGTGGTGGTGTTATTGATGTTGTGGCGAAGACAAGTGGCGATAATGGCGCAACTTGGGGCGAAGAGAAGACATTGGTGAAAGGAGACGGTCCTAATAAGCCGTTCGATATAGCCCATGGCGACGCTGCTGTAGTGTGTGACCGTAAGTCAGGCGAGATGCTTATGATGTGCGCATCGGGCAATGTTTGGTATTGGCGTTCAACACTGGAAAATCCTAATCGTGTAGGTCGCTATTATAGTAAGGATGGAAAAAACTGGACAGGTAGCGAGATAACATCAGATATTTACAAATTGATGAATGGTGCCGTAAATAAGCTATTTTTCTCTTCAGGCCGAATTTGTCAAAGTTCTAAGATAAAGGCAGGTAGCCACTACCGTATATATTCAGCGTTGTGTACAAATATTGGAAATGTTGTGCTCTATTCGGACAACTTTGGAAGAACATGGCTACCATTGGGAGGTACAGATGCTCGTCCTACACTTGATGGTGATGAGGCTAAGGTTGTGGAACTACCAAATGGAAGTGTATTGTTGAGCAGTCGTTCACAGAAGGGCAATGGTCGTATCTTCAACATTTATACTTATACTAATGCAAAAAAAGCCGAGGGCAAATGGGATAAGCCGGTATATCTCGACAATAAAACCTATCCGTCGGCAAGATGTAATGGTGAAGTGTTGCTTGTTAAGGCCCGTCGCATGTCTGACGGCAAGCGTACACATGTGTTGCTCTACTCGGTACCGATGAGTGGAAAGAGAGAGAATGTGGGAATTTATTACAAGGAGTTGGCATCGGCAGATGATTATTCTTCGCCTGAATGCTTTAAGTCGGGATGGAAGGTTTACCGTGTAAGTAATACCGATTCGGCTTACTCAACAATGGAGCAAATGGCTAACGGTAACATAGCCTTCTTCTATGAGGAATCAGAACAAAAAGGTGGCTACGACATGGTGTTTGACAGCTATACTCTTGCAATAATAACAAATGGCGAATTCCAGCACTTGAAATAAGTGCTGGAATCCACCAATTGGCTTTTTGCTATGTTTGCCATTAGCTAAGGCGCTTTTATATTGTGCTTTCGGCGCATTAGCTTTTGTTTTCTGTTTATTAGCTTCGGCTTATTTGCAAGCCTTTTGTACATAGATTCATTTCAACAAATCTTGCTTTGTCGTTAGGACGGTTGCACGACAGGATGTGACGTATGCGTGTGGCTGCATCAACGTCCTTGGCTATCATATACAGATAACCACCTCCGCCAGCTCCAGGCAGTTTGTAGCCAAGGCATAAGTCGTCTATAAGTGAAGTTATAGCTAGTACCGAGGCTGGGTTTGTTCCGGAATCGATAAGCTGGTTTTGTGTCCATGTCTTGCGTACAAGTCGGCCCATTCTGTCGAAGTCCATATGTTGTATGGCATCAAACATATCGAGGGCATGGGCTTTCATCTCTCGCAGTTGTTGTACCTCATTGTTCTGGTTTAGGAACATTCGACGCACTATTTCAGACAATATTGTCTTTGCTGTGCGTGTTATTCCGGTGTAGTAGAGCAGATGGCAAGCACGATAGTCTGCCGATGTGAACAGCTCGGAAGGAAGATAACGAACCTCCGGGCTTTGTGCGAATCCCTTATTGGTTTGTAATAACTTAACACCAGGTAATAATCCGCCGAACTGATCTTGCCATCCGCCACCTGTGGTAAGTAATTGTTCTAGTACGAGTGTGCGTAGACCAATCTCTGTCTTGTCCCATCCTAGTCCGCAGAAGTCGTTCAGTGCTCCGAGCACAGTGGATGCAAGTAGTGAACTTGTACCTAATCCCGAACCAGCAGGTATAGCAGAAAGTAGAGTAACCTCTATGCCACAACCAAAGGCACGGAGCTGGTCGGTAAGTGTGTCAAACTGTTCGTTGCAGAATTGAGGCAAGAATCCAGCGAGAGCCAATGCAGCCTTTGGTATAGAGAATGGCGATCCCACCTTATTATATAGTGCTAATTCCTCGAACGTTGTTATAGTTTCGGATGCTCCGAGGTCAATGCTTCGCATTACTATGTGTGGTTCGGCGCATGGCTTAATGTAAGTTTGTAATGGAGGTTGACCGTTAAGTTCGATGGCAATATTCAGAACATTGCCGCCTTCCATTAGGCAGAATGGAGGAGTGTCGGTCCATCCACCAGCAAGGTCGATGCGCACAGGTGAGCGTCCCCATACAATCTGGTCCTTATATACAGCCATGTGGGGTGTTTGTCTGTGAATATTGACACTTTCTGTTATACCTTGTCGCAGTAGCTCGAATGCACGTTCCTCATGTGTGGCGATGGTGTTTGAGCATCTTGCAACTTCAGAGCGGAACATAGCGTCATGTGCCTGGGTAAGTAGTGGAGCCGATTCAGGTAATGTCTTAGGCATAGGAATATTAAAGTGGGCATATTCGCTGGCGGCATGTTCAAGGTCGAGCTGATAGAACACGCTGTGCTGCCAATTGTCTGCAAGCATTTGTAGATTTTCTGCACGCAGTGAACTGCGCTGCTCTACAAGTCGCTTAAGATTTGCTTGGGCACTTATCTGGTCGGCGCTTAGGCGATATGCTTTATCATATATGGCACGCCCTCCGTTGTCGGTATTATTGTCAATCATCCATTGCAACACACGTCCCATGTCGTCAATGTTGTCTACAACAGGAAAGATAGGCTCGAATTGTTGGTCGCCTGCAAATTTGTCGTAGAATCCGTATGGTCTTACAGCCCATTCCTTCTCACCGATAGGAACAATGTCGACACATTGGTTAGGCTTGAGATTAATGATCCATTCGTTTTCTGGCACACCTGTTACAATGTTGTTTTGGCTGAAGGTCCAATTCTTTCCGATGTACGAGTTCTCAACCCATATATTTCTATTTTCTGTGTTCCACTTTATGTTTAACTTTGTATTTTGTACGAAGATCGATGGGTGAGGCTTGCGGTCATGGTGCATTATATCTCTTTGGTCGTTCACGATATTCTGTATGTCAACCATTGACGATAGTAATTCGTGCGATGTTCCGAAATGGTAGAATTCTCCACCAGGCAAGGGTAGTATAGCCACTTTAAGTTTACTAATCTCTTCGTCTTTAACACTAGGATCGGTGCCAAGTGCACAGCCAAATGTTCCATAGAGGTCATAATAGTCAATTTGGCCTTTTTCGATGTCGCCGTCGGTTACTGAGCGTCGCATTAATGTGCGCACGGCACGATCGGACAATATCCATACACCTATATCTGTCAGGTAGAAGTGGTTGGCTAACAAAGATGCAAGGGTATCGGTTGACGGTTTTTGCAGCATGCACTTTAGCTGGGTGGGGGTCTGTGTTGATGATACAAATACACCGTGGTCTTTGGCTATCTCGGGACCGAGCCATAATCCGTAGCACACGATGTCAGCGTCTTTTGGTATCGGTTGCAGCTGTTCAGTGGCGCGAATATATACGTCGCCGCTTACAATCATTGTGTTAAGGCCCTTCGGGGCGATGTTCATGATGCGCTCGTATAGAGGAATCTGTAATGACAGCAGGTCTTGATTGATCTTCTGTCCACGTTCCCAACGAAACACAGGCAGTGGTGTGAGGATTTTTCCTGACGGGGCGTATGAGGGCAGACGTCTGCTCTGTCCGCCGGCATGCAGAATAAGTCGTTTGTTGCTAGCAAGCCATTCGTTAAACGATTCGCCTTTTGTATGTCTGTTAGCGTAGGCTGACTGTAGGAGCCAAGTGGTTCCGCCGCCCGAGCCAAGTTTGTGTTCTGCTGGGTCGTTGGTGCAAAACCAATTGTCTTTATCAAGACCTGTTATGTCGTGAAAACAGCCAACAAGGTTTGGGGGCAGGGATAATAGCTTCTTCATATGTGTTTGTTGAATGTTATAGGATGAGTGTTTATGTTGTGTTATTGTTTTGTTTATTCGTACAGGTAGAACATTCTCTCCATCATATTCCACTTCTCGTCGCTTGTGGCATTGGCTGCACATTGCTGAAAGGTAGATACATACTGTTCCCATTCCGCCTGGCGGGGTAGGGTAGCAAGTTTAGCCATCGCCTTATCCCAATCGAAGTCGGCCGGTGTATCGACAATCATCACAAGTCGGTTGTTTTGGATGTATATCTCCATCTCGAGTATGCCCACCTGTTTGATGCCTTTGCCAATATCCTTCCAAAAGTGATCCTTGTTGTGAGCCTCGCGATAACGTCGTATTAGTTCTGTATTGTCGTTGAGGTCCATTGTCTGTACATACCGCTTTGTAGGTTGCGCGTATTGTTTGCTGTTATAACCTTTTGTTTCCATATATTATTGCTTGTGTTTGTTTGTTTTTAATTGAATGTACATTTACAAATAGTATGTTTTAGTTTACAAACTTACATATTTTTTCTAATACAAATGGCATTTACTGGAAATTTATTCTATACTTATCATGCAACAAAGTCTTAATAACAGCATTATAAAACCTCATTAACCACAAAAGCGGCTCATTGTATATTGTTATTTGGTTATAATCTGCAAATGTAACATTTTTTAGTTAAAACATGCAGATTGTTTGTCTTAATAATATTCAGTTGCTTGTACATTATTAGTAGACAACTTCCAACTTGTCACACAACTGTAACATCTCAACGGATCGGGACTCACCAACCAGAAGGACTATTGGACCAACAGCATCAATTATTCTGCCAAGGCGCAGATGTTCTTCCCTGGAGGATTGAACCTAACGCTGAGCACACAGAAGATAAAGCCGGATAATGTGACCATCAATATGTATGATGCTGGCATATACTGGCAGTCGCATGGCTTTCATATCGAGGCAGAGTATCTCTACAAGCATTATTACGACGATGCCTTCAAGGCTGTGCATGCTGTTGACGCATTTGCAAGCTACGACATTCCAACAAGTCAGAAGAGTGCTATCCGCTACGTTACTCCGCTTATTCGCTACGACTACATGAGCGACCATAGTGACGGTATGCGCTATCTTGATGGCAAGGCCAATGAGGCAGGTAAGCTTATTGTCAACGACTATCAGTGCTCGCGTCTTACGGGTGGTGTGATGCTTAGCTTGAAGAAGCCATTCGTCAGCGACATCCGCGTGAACTACGAGAAGTATTTCTACAAGAACAATGGCGTGCCACGCCCGTCGGAGAAGGACAAGATTGTAGTGGAATTTATGACTCGATTCTAAGTTTTTAAAGTGATATATTGGTAGGAGACTATGGCTTTCTTGTTGTAGTTTCCTATTCCTGCATTATAGAAAAATGATGTGTTAAAATTATTATTTTATAGCAAAAAGTTTGGAAATTAAATTTATTTGTTTAATTTTGCAACCTTAACAGCGTTTGAATGTATATTGAAACGTATTTGAACCTAAAAACATTTATTATGAATAAAAAATTTACTCTGACATTTGCTCTGTTGTTGCTGCTCGCAGTAGGCAATGCTCATGCCGACAGTAAGCTTGTGGCTGTTGACTCGCCCTCTGCGACAACTCTTGCGAGCTTTAGCTTGAGCGATATCAGCAAGCTCAGCTTTGCTGGTGGCAAGATGGTGGTCACCCTCTCCGACGAGACTACTAAGGAGGTTGCGCTAAACACCAATCTCGTGCTTAAGTTCGAGGATGTAACCACAGCTATTGTTGGTGTTACTGACAACGCTTCTAAGCTACAGGTGGTTTACGATGGCAACACTATCTCTGTAGCCGGACTTGCCAAGGCCTCCAATGCCGCTATCTACAGCATTGGAGGCGAGAAGGTTGTCAACCTGATGTCTTGGAATGGAAGCCCAGTAAACGTTGGCTCACTTTCCAACGGCGTGTATATCCTTAAAGTAAACAACAAATCATTTAAATTTATCAAGAAATGAAAAAAATATTCTCTATAATGCTCGGCCTCGCTATGGCTATGGGCGTAAACGCACAGACAGAAAATCCTAACCGACTCATCATGATGTCGAAGGTGGGTAACAAGGCTTATGCTATTGACAAGATCGACTCTATCTATTTCGCTAAGAAAGAGGGTGAGGTTCGTGCCGACGTTAAGTTCCTTGAGTATGTAAAGGATGACAAGAAGGGTGATGTTCTTCACGTAGCGGTTACACGTACCGATCCTAACTGCTCTTATTGCATCGACGTATTGCCAGCAAATACAGCCAAGAGATATTCGGATGACGTTCTTGCTCAGTATTTCGATCAGCAGAAGACCACTAAGTTCTATCAGGACTTTACTGATGCCGAACTTACTGGCTTTAAGCAGGAGCTTGAGCCAAATACAAAATATACAGTTTTCACTGTAGCATACGATGAGTACGGTGTAGCTTGTGAGGCTTCGCGTGCAGATTTCACAACTCCTAAGACTCCTTTGATTGGCAATCCTGCTATCTCTTATACAATTGATGAGACTACAACTTCAAGTTTCACTCTCACAGTGACTGCAAACGAGGATTGCTTCGGCTACTATTGGTGTATGTTTGAAAAGGGTCAGGCACAGGCTCAGTTTGAGCAGTGGGGACCAATGTTCGGCTTCCCGAATATTGAGTCTATGATTGCTCAGTTCAGTGGAAAAAAATACGAGGAAGTGAGCACTAACACTTGGAAGGATTTGGCTCCTGGCACAGACTATGAGGTTTGTGTAGTTCCAGTTGACGAGGCTGGCTCATACGCTGACATGGTAACAATTCCTGTAACAACAAAGCAGCAGGGTGGCGAAGGCGTAGCTCAGGTTGCTATCACATCAGAAGGTGTTACTGAATATGAAGGAGAAGAAGGCAAACAGTTGGTTTGCACATTAGTATTCACTCCTAATGACCAAACAGCGGTTTACCATGATTTGGTTGTAGAAAAGGGAGCATTTGATAAGGAAGGCGAAGAGTACTGGAAGAATTACTTACTTAATGGCGATCCTCAGGATCCTAACTATAACCAGTATGGTGTAGATAGATTCCCGTTTGCTGCTGAGGCTGGCAAGCAGTACTATGGTGTTGCTATCGCTAAGAACGCTAAGGGTGAATATGGTCCTTTGGTAAAGGAACTTTTCAATGTAGAGGCTCCTGCAGGTGTTGCTCCTGCAAAGGTTAAGGCTAACAAGGGTGGTGTTGCTACTCGCATCAAGTCTAACGAGAAGCGCACAGCTGTTGTTCCTGTAATGAAGACCATTAAGCTTGTGAGCGCTGAGTAATTTTGAGCGCAGAATAAAACGGCAAAAATTTGAATTCTCATAACGAGGCCTCAGTTGCATACTTGGTGTATGTGGCTGGGGCTTTTTTTTGTGTAAGTAAGGCAATATACTATAAATTTCTTCGATAGGTTCTCGTTCGCTTCTCGTTCGTTCTTCGTTCGCTTCTCGATGTTTCTTCGATTGAGCTTCGTTCATCCTTCGATTGCCGAACGAAGAACAATCGAAGAATTAACGATAATTGAGTGGTGGTAGTAGGGAGGAACTGTGGAGGAACAACGAAGGATGATATGACACTTGACGAGAGGTTAACGATAGTAATAAATGGTTGTTTATTTATAATATTATAATGTGTACGCTCATAAAACACGATGTAAGTTGTAAATATCTGTTAAAATATAAGTGTTTGTTTACATTTTTCCGTTGAAAGTTTTGGTGGTTCGAGAAAAAGTCATACCTTTGCATCCGCTTTCGAGAACGAACGAGACCTCAAGCAAA
>ERZ1026884.420-NODE-420-length-28400-cov-14.041595_pt1 | contig 28400 bp, 25 predicted proteins | sample MGYA00380172_ERZ1026884 | MGnify/ENA primary metagenome ERZ1026884 (study PRJEB33269, sample SAMEA4719808) | human gut metagenome | biome: human-associated habitat; feature: organic feature; material: feces | place: Cameroon | collected 2013-10 ... | reverse complement strand
CGAAGTTTCGAAGAAACTTCTAAGTGACTACGAAGTAGTCATATTATATCATAATATTTGTGCAGCTTTTCAGCGCACATACAAAGTTCCGTAAGGAACTTTTAAGATGAGCACTATTGTGCTCATTATACCACAAGCAAAACTTTTATCTCAATAATGAAATCATTTCCCTGTATTCTTGCACTTATATCTCCATTCATACGCTCCACAAGCTCTTTTGCAATAGATAAACCCAGTCCGGTTGAGGCTCTGCCTCTTGCAACATCCGCTTTATAAAAACGCTCAAACACATGGCTTAAGTCAATATTTTCAGGATGTTCTGTATAATTGCTGATTTTAAGCAAGGCGTGATTATCCTTTCTGGTAAGCTCGATACTTATATTCTTTTCCCCATGATCAAGACCATTTTTTATGACATTCTGTATAACTCTCCTTAAGCCCTGCTTATTACCTGATATATACAGCATTTCCTCAGTAATACTAATATCCGGGCAGATGCCCTGCTTCTTCCATTCATCATAATAAGAAAATACCGCTTCTTTTAATATTCTGTTCATACAACAGTCTGTAAGCTCCAGCTTATATGAATCATTTTTCAGCTTGGTAAATGTAAAAAGCTCCTCCAGCATTTCATTGAGGCTGTTAAGCCTTTCTCTGATTATATCAAGATATCTCCTCTGGTCATCTATATTGTCACATTCCTCTATAAGCTGGAAATACCCATCCAGCGATGTAAGCGGTGTCCTTATATCGTGTGAAAGATTAGTATATGTGTCTGCTATCAGCTCTTCTTTTTTTCTGTACTCGTTTCTTTCTTTTTTACGCAGGTCAAGCAGTTCATTCAATTTATCTGAAAGCTCACCTATTCCCCCCATATCTATTTCGCGTTGAATCAGCTTGTTACTATCGTGTTCCATAAGAAACGACAACTGGCGGCAGATGTCCTTAATCTGCCGCTGGTATTTCCACATAATAAATGCCTGTATAATAATTATTACTGCTAATATTCCAATAATAATCCTCATTCTCTAAATATCCCTTTTCTGAAAAATATAACTGCTTAATGACAGCATTATAACAATAAATGTGGCTGCCACACACATTGAACTAATAACATCGTCCCTGCCTGCATTCATAGGAAGCATTGCCATCCTTCCAGTTACTGTATACTTATATATATTGAAGTTATGAAGTCCCACTCTATTGCCCACATAATCTATAAGGGCATACACAATGCTCATTATATTCATGGTAAGACATACTGATAAGGTCATGCTTATGACATTATTCTTAATTATAACTGCTATCGCCATACATATTAACACAAACGCATAATGAAGCATAAGTTCTGTTAAGAAATAAGGTATAATCTCTTTCCAGTTACCCCACACCACACATTTAAACGCAAGCATATTCGCTGCTGCCTGGAATACAAATATCCCTGCAAAGGTAATTGCTGTAAATAAGGCAAGCGCAACTGCCCTTGAAACAATAAGCATCCCCCTTTGTGACACCTGTCCACCAATATTCTTAATATAACCGCTCTTAATATCTGCTGTTGCAAACATAACCGCAAATATTACAAGAAAAAGTGCATAAAACTTTCCCTGTGCATTAGAAAAGAAAACATCCATTACCGTAACCTTCTTCCCTGGCTCCGTAGGTAATTCCACACTCATACCAATATTGACATTATCTGTATTCTGCTGCGAAAGCTGTTCCTTGTTGCTGTTATCTGCCTGTTGTTCCTCTATGTCTTGTGCATTTACCACATCAACTGTCTGACCATCTATATCTGTCTGACTTTCTACTGCCTGCTGCCTCTCCCATTCCTTATTAGCTGCATCATAATCTATTTTTGAAAGAAATGAGGTAAGCAGTGCTGATGCCAGCAATATAATCCATATTACATACATACTCTTTGTACGAAACATTCTGTATACATCCATCTTTATCATATTAAGCACGATTGTCACCCCCTGTAAGCCTTAAGAAATAATTCTCAAGTTCTTCACTTGTAATAGATATTCCCTTAACTGGAATTCCCGCCTTTGCAAGCTCCATATTCAGCCTGGCACTTTCTCCCAGTCTTTCAAATATATGAATATGTTCTTTATCTATAACCTGATAGCTGCTAAAGCCCATATCATCAAGCACAGGAATAGCCTGCTTAGGATTATCAAGTGTAAGCTCTATACGCTCACTGCATTTTTTCATAAGCTCTTCTCTTGTAAGCTCCTGCACAAGGCATCCATTATGAATAATGCCATAATCTGTAGCAATCTTTGATAATTCCTCCAGAATATGACTTGAAATACATATTGTCATACCTCGCTCCTTAGCAAGCTTCTGGATGGTTTCACGCACCTCCACTATTCCCTGCGGATCAAGTCCATTAATCGGCTCATCAAGAATAAGCAGGTCAGGCTCGCCTACAAGTGCAAGAGCAATTCCTAAGCGCTGCTTCATTCCAAGCGAATAATGCTTTGTTTTCTTTTCTCCAACAGTATCAAGGCCCACTGTTTTTAACAGCTCATCTATATATCCTTTTTTCTTAATCCCTGTAAGCTTACATTTAATGTTCAGATTGTCATATGCCGACATATTGCCATAAAGTCCGGGAGCTTCTATAAGACACCCTACTCTTGAACGTACCTTTTGTAAGTCCTTTCCCTTATACCCAAACATTTCTATTTCGCCATAAGACGGTGTTGACAGTCCGCTAATCATCTTAAGACAGGTCGTTTTACCGGCTCCGTTTCTTCCTATAAAGCCATATATCGCACCCTTTTTAATGTGCATATTTACATCATCAACCGCCCTGTGTCTGCCATACTGCTTAGTAAGATTCCTTGTCTGCAATAATAATTCACTCAAAGCTTTTTCCTCCTTTTCTTAACTGCTCTTATCATAAAAAATAAATCCTAATCAATCGCAAATAAATAGTAAAAAAAGAGTAAATTATTCATGCAGGCGATATCCAATCCCCCATATTGTTTCTATATATTCATCAGGTGTAACGTTCTTTATTTTCTTTCTGATATTGCTTATATGCACATCCAGTGTCTTTGTTTCACCCATATATGGCTCATCCCACGCATACTCGAATATATCCTCCTTGCTAAACACCTGCTTCGGGTTTTTAAGCAGCAATTCCAGTATTGCGAATTCCTGTTTTGTAATCTTAGGAAGCACCCTGCCACCGATACTTACCTCAAAGGTAGAGCGTGTAATCACCATATCCCTGAACTCAAGCCTTCCGCTGCCTTGTCCTTTTTGTATACCAGCCTTGGTTTTTACTTCCGTTTCTACTTGCGTTTCTGCTTCTGTTTCTACCTCTGCTTCACTTTTTGTTTCTGCCTCTATATGACGAAGCTGCACCTGAATACGTGCCAGTACCTCTCTAATCTCAAATGGCTTTGTTATATAATCATCTGCTCCGTCTGTCAGCACTCCGATTTTATCATCTATACTATCCTTTGCAGTCAGCACAATTACAGGAAGCCTTCCCTGTTTTCTTATCTCTTTTAAAACCTCTTCACCACTTGCACCAGGCAGCATTAAGTCAAGCAGTACAAGCGTATAAGCCTTTTCTTTTATATTAAGAAGCAGCTTTGCCTCTGTTCCTGAAAATGCCTGTTCACACATATAACCTGCCTTCACAAGCACCTCACAAAGAAGGTTATTAATATTTATATCATCCTCTACAATTAATATATTAGGCATAATTTTTACTCCTGTATTTTATCTCTCATTTTGTCCGTTTCTTCAAAGTGATTTTCGCTCAATTCGACCGTTTCTTCAAAACTATTTTCACTCAATTTGTCCGTTTCTTCAAAACTATTTTCACTCAATTTGTCCGTTTCTTCAAGATTATTTTTGCTTATTTTGTCCGTTTCTTCAAAACTATTTTCAAACAATTCGACCATTTCTTCAAGATTTCACTTTATTTATAAACAAAAAAACAGCACGACTATTCCCTTTATCCAGAAATAAATCGTGCCATCTTATCTTTTATCTTATCTGTGTTATAATTTCTAATTATTCTCTGCCCTTGCCATTGCAATCTGCTCCGGTGTTATAGGCAGCTCATAGAACCGCTTTCCTGCTGCGTGGCTTAGTGCATCTGTCACAGCTGGAAGTGGTGTATTTATTACAACCTCTCCTATTGACTTAGCACCAAATGGTCCGGCATTCTCAAAGCTGCTTTCAAACTCAACATTAATATGTCCAATATCCATTCTTGATGGTATCTTATATTGCAGGAAGGAGTTCTCATAAAGCTTTCCCTTATCAGAATATGTGATATTTTCAGACATTGCCATACCAATTCCCTGAAGGATTCCGCCTTCTGCCTGTACTCTTGCAAGATTAGGATTAACCGGTGTTCCACAGTCAACGCATGCATCATATTCTACGACCCTGCTTTCACCTGTAACGAGGTCAACCTCAACCTCAGCTGCACCTACCATATATGGTGGTGGTGAAATAGGTGATGTATGTGTATTAGTAACAGTAAGTGCCATATCATTGCCACACATTGAAGCTGTAGCAATATCGCAAAGGCTTACTGATGCGCCCTTGTGCTCTCCAGCCTCACAGCTCACACAGCTTCCGTCAAATGTAACCTCACTCTTATCACAGCCTATAAGCTTTGCTCCAAGCTTTTCGATTCTGCTTCTTAGCTCTAAGGCACAGTTCTCAACAGCCTTTCCGGTAACATATGTTGTACTTGATGCATAGGAGCCTGAATCATAAGGTGATATATCAGTATCAGCACCGAATACACTTATGTCATCAGTACTGCACTCAAGCACCTCCGCAGCAATCTGTGCAAGTATTGTATCACAGCCAGTTCCCATATCAGCAGCACCGATATTCATTGTATACACGCCCTCATCATTAAGCTTAAGTGTGGCACTTCCCACATCCACACCTGATATACCAGAGCCCTGCATAGCCATACCCATTCCGACAAAACGTGCCTTCGTATCAGAAATCTTTCTCATAGGATACTTCTCATCCCATTTAATCATCTCTTTAACCTTTGCTAAGCATCTGTCAAGTGCACAGCTTGTATTTACCTGACCATAGTAAGCAGGCATTACATCGCCCTCCTTAACTATGTTTTTAAATCTTATTTCAAAAGGGTCCATATGAAGCTTATCAGCAAGCTCATTTACAGCAGATTCAACGGCAAAAAGTCCCTGTGTGGCACCATAGCCTCTGTATGCCCCTGCTGACATAACATTCGTGTATACAACATCACTTACAAAGCGGAATGCCTCTGCTTTTCCATATAACGGTATTGACTTATGTCCAGAAAGACCTACTGTCGTTGGTCCATGCTCACCATAAGCTCCTGTATTAGACAAGGTATATAAATCTATTCCTTTTACAATACCATCCTTAGTTGCACCGAGCCTTACATGCATCTGCATCTCGTGTCTTGGAGATGAGGCTGACAATGACTCTTCTCTTGAGAATATGATCATAGCTGGCTTCTTAGTCTTCCATGTAACAAATGCCGGATATATTTCTGAAACCGAGGTCTGCTTTGCGCCAAAACCGCCACCTATTCTAGGCTTTGTAACACGTATCTTTGATGGAGATATTCCAAGTGCGTGTGATATGATTCTTCTGCAATGAAATACTATCTGTGTAGAGCTTACAATATGAAGTCTTCCATAAGTATCGATTGTACAGAATGTCCTGAAGGTCTCCATCATACTCTGCTGGCATGCCTTTGTATGATATGTCCTGTCAATTACAATATCACAGCTCTCAAGAACATTATCTATATCACCATTACTGCACTCATCATGTGCACATAGATTTCTTTTATTATCAGCTCCGACAGGACACAATGCTTCCCAGTTATCCTCCGGATGGACAAGTATCTCATTATCCTTTGCCTTTGTAAAGTCAAGTACTGGTTCAAGCACCTCATACTCTGCCTTAATAAGCTTCATTGCCTTATCAACACAGCGTTCATCCACTCCCGCAACAATAGCAACCGGGTCGCCTATAAATCTTACGTGTTTATCAAGAATAAGCCTGTCATAAGGACTTGGCTCAGGATAAGTCTGTCCGGCACAGGTAAAACGCTTCATATTCTGATCAACATCCTTATATGTATATATTGCCTCTATTCCGGGTACCTTCATTGCAATATCTGTATTAATGCTCTTAACATATGCGTTGGCATATGGTGAACGCAGAAGCTTTACAACAAGACAATCCTTTGGTGCAATATCATCTGTATACACCGGCTTTCCAAGAAGCAGCTCCATTGCATCCTTTTTTCTTACCGCTTTATTAACTGACTTCATTACTTCACCTCCTCTGCTATATTTTCTTTATTTTCCATACTGGCTTCCTTAGCCTTTTTTACCTTGAGATAATCCATAATTCCCCTTAACTGGCCTTCATATCCCGAACATCTGCACAGATTTCCTGAAAGAAACTCCTTTATCTCATCTTCATCAGGATAAGGATTCTCCCTGAAAAGTGCCAGTGCATTCATAACAAAGCCCGGATTACAGAAACCACACTGCTCTGCTCCCTGGTCAGCTATAAATGTAACGAACTCTGCGGCCTCCTCCTGTAAACCCTCAAGCGTTGTAACACTGCATTTATCTGCTCTTACAGCAAGAACTGAACATGAAAGTACTGGTTTATCATTCAGAAATACTGTACACAGTCCGCAGTTAGAAGTCTCACAGCCACATTTTACACTATAACAGCCATGCTCTCTCACGAAATCATAAAGAGTCATATCGCAGGCCACATCTGCCTTGACTGACTTTCCATTTAACTTAATATCTACTAACATATATTCTCCAATCCATACACTAATAAATCCCTATATTAATAAATCGATATATAAACAAATCTATACGTTAACATTTCCATATAAACAATACCGCAGATATTAATAATCAACAATTAATAATTAGCAATTAATAATTAATATTTAATATTTTACAGCTCTTAATGCTCTCTTAGTAAGCTCTTCTGCCAGATGGCTTCTGTATTCAGCACTTCCACGCATATTACTCTCTGTAGAAACATTTTCTTTTACATACCTTGCGAAGCTCTCTATAGCCTCATCATTTACTCCGCCTTTAAGAATGCCTTCCTTATCTTCAACAATAACAGCTCTTCCAGGTCTTGCACCTATGCATATATTATATTCACCCAAACCACTAAAACCTACGCCGGCACAGGTAAGAACCGGAAGGTCTGTTTCTGTAATTCTTACTGCCTCATAAAACATCTTAACTGGCTTTTTCTTAACGATAATGCTTACAATAATATCCCTGTCATAGCTTTGGGCTGCATACTCCTTTAAAGACACTATTCCGCCCTTATACAACTCCACATATGCGTCAAGTCCTATTAATAATGTAAGAACATCAGAAAATCCATATCTTCCATATATGCTTCCGCCAACTGTCGCAAGATTTCTAAACTGCACGCCAACAATATGCCTTAGTGCTTCTTTGGCGCAGCCATTGGTATATTCATTAAAACCTTTATGATTTTCTAACTGTCTTAGTGATGTCATACATCCAATCTTAAATTCTTCTTCTGTCTCTTCAATCTTATCAAGTCCTAGTCCTGACATGTCAATCGCGGTATTGATTCTGTTATCACCCATACGCATCCACATCATACCGCCGACAATTCTGTTAGCCTTCTTCTGGTTAAGCTCGTAGGCCTCTTCAATACTTTCTACTTTCTTATAATTCTGTATATTAAGCATAAAAACTCCTCATTTTAATCATACTGATGCCAGAAATAATGGTCTGCTGTGCAGCTTTAAACAGCCTTTAACCTTTTCCTGACCACTTCTTAATTACATCATAATATAACTATACTGACTTGTAAAAGCCTTGTCAATCTGATAAAATTCATTCGCACATATCTTTTAACTATTGCTATCAGATATATTCTGATTAACATAAAGGAGTGTGTAAAAATAAAGTAGAAATGAGGATAACTATGAAAAATTTTAAAAGATTAACCGCTTTAGTTCTGGCAGTGCTCATGCTTATATCAACTGTAGCATGTGGCAATTCTGCCGCAAATGACAGTACTACACAGGCTGCTTCAACATCAGCCTTTGACGTCATGTCCCAATTCAACGAGGTAAGCACAAGCTACCCTCTTACTGTAACCGACCAGGCTGGACGAACAGTAACCTTTGAAAAAGCACCTGAAAAGATTGCTTCATCTTACTATATCTCCACAAGTCTTCTCCTTGCACTTGGATTAAAGGACAAGCTTGTAGGAATTGAAGCTAAGGCTAATACAAGAAATATCTATAAGCTTGCAGCTCCATCTATCGTAAGTCTTCCTAATATGGGAACAGCCAAAGAATTCAACACAGAAGCCTGCGTTGCAGCTGCACCTGATGTTGTATTCCTTCCTATGAAGCTGAAGAAAACAGCAGATACACTTGAAAGTCTTGGTATCAAGGCTGTTGTTGTTAATCCTGAGGATGAAACTCTCCTTAAGGAATGTATAACACTTGTTGGTAAAATAACTAACACAAGTGGTCGCTCTGATGCACTTAACAATTCCATCGATACATTTTTAGCTGATAACAAAGCTAAGCTTGCAGGCGAGAACACTCCTTTAGTATATCTTGCAGGCAACAGCTCTGTTCTTTCAACAGCGGGAAGCAAGATGTATCAGAACACATTACTTGAAAATGCCGGCGGAAAGAATGCAGCCTCTGAGCTTACAGATACTTACTGGGCAAATGTTTCATATGAACAGATTCTTACCTGGAACCCTGATTACATTATAATAGCTGCTGATGCAACATACTCTGTAGATGACGTTTTAAATGATGCTAATCTTGCAGACTGCAATGCTGTTAAGAATAAAAAGGTTGTAAAGCTTCCTGGTGATATAGAAGCATGGGATTCACCTGTACCAGCAAGCTTCTTAGGAAGCATATATATTGCCTCTGTTCTTCATCCAGAAAAGGTTACTAAAGATTTCTATGAAGAATGTGTAACTAAATTCTATGAAAGCTTTTATGGATTCACACCTGCTAAATAAGGATGATTTATGTTCAAAAACACTTATAATTACCGGAACAAAATTATACTTTTATCAGCCATACAGGTACTGCTTCTTATAGCAGTACTTGTATGGTCTGTCATTACCGGACAGTATCCACTCACATTAAAGAGCTTACTGTCTGGTGATACTATGTCTATTATGGTCTTTAAAAGGCTCAGGCTTCCCCGCGCCCTTATGGGTGTTATAGGTGGTTTTGGGCTTTCAATATCAGGTTATATATATCAGCTTATATTTAAAAACCCTCTGGCTTCTCCCGATATCGTTGGCGTTTCCTCCGGTGCAAGTGCCGGTGCTGCTCTTGCAATAGTTGCAGTTTCAGCTTCTGTTCCAGTCATCTCTATATCTGCTTTTATTGGAGCTGTAACAGCCCTCATAATAACTCTGCTCACAGCCTATCTTGTCCCTGGAAGAAACAGTTATACTATCGTACTTGCCGGTATAGCTATTCATTCTGTGGCACAGACTATACTTATGTTTCTAAAGCTTGCTGCAGATCCTGAAAAGCAGCTTGCTTCAATCGAATACTGGATTATGGGAAGCCTTAATGGTATTTCAAAGGACAGCCTTGCTATTCCGTTCTTCACGACACTTACCGGTTTTATTATAATGGCTATGTTATACAGACAGGTTCTCATTCTCTCTACAAGCGAAGATGAAGCTGTATCGCTAGGTGTAAATGTGACAAGTCTGCGTTTTATCATATTAATGCTTGCTACATTAGTAGTATCATCAATAATATGTGTTACGGGTCTTATAAGCTTTATCGGACTTATCGCACCTCATATTGCAAGACTGCTTACAAAGCGTAATGATATATTCACATATATAACAAGCGGCTTCACAGGAGCTATTTTACTGACACTTGCCGATATACTGGCAAGAAGTGTATCAACATCAGAGCTGCCAGTCAGTATATTCACTTCACTTCTGGGTGCCCCGCTGCTTATAATTCTGCTCATCAGAGCCAATAAAAAGGAGGGGTTATAATGTCTGATTTATTCAATAATGTTTTTTCCGCTGCCGGAATTTCAGTATATTATGGCAACACCTGTGCGGTTGATAATGTAAGCTTTGACCTTAAGCCAGGACAGCTTAATGCTGTTATTGGCAATAACGGCTGTGGTAAAACCTCTCTTATTAAGGCCATCATGGGACTTATAAAACACAACGGACAATGCCAGCTTAATGAACACCTACTTGAAAACCTCTCTGTTAAAAAAAAGGCACAGCTCATAAGCTACATTCCCCAAAGAAACAATCTTACCATAAGCATGACCGTCAGGGATGTATGTCTGCTTGGCTTCAATCCTCATATGCATATACTTGGAGGCTACACCACAGATATGATAAAACGTGCCGATAAAGCTATTGATATGGTTGGACTTAAGGATTTATATGAAGCAGACTTCTTAGCTTTAAGCGAAGGACAGAAGCAGTTATGTATTCTGGCACGCACCATAATAGAAGCTTCACCTCTGCTTCTTCTTGATGAACCAGATAGTGCACTTGATTTTTCTAACCGTCATCTGCTTATGCAGCACATAAGAAATATTGTCTCTGATGGCAGATGCGCCCTCATGTGCATTCATAGTCCTGAGCTTGCTTTGGAATACTGCGATAATATACTTCTTATGAAGTCTGGGACAATCCTTAGCACCATTAATACACATACAGACTCTCTTGATATTATTAATGAAAAGATGTCTCTTATATATGATAATATCAATGTTATAGAATGTACTGATATCAAGCATAAAACACACCGTGTAGTTGTGGCATTATAGACCTATACCTATACTGCGTATATATGTCTATTTGCACCAGACACACATACGTAATAAAAGCATTTACTGAAATGAGGTAACTTATTCTATGGATAATTGTTATTTAGACGCTTTAGCTGTAATTACATTTTTTAAGATGTCCGATAAAAAACATCTTTTTATTACGGGAGACCGTGGAAGTGGCAAATCATATCTGTTAAACAGTATTTTAAACCAGACTAAAGAATCTATTGGCATATCTGATTTTTTCAATTATCTGCTAAGCCGCAGAACGGACACACCAGAAGTTGTTATTAAATCTAATCTTATAGATGAGGGAAAAGAATATGTAATTGGCAGACCACGTACGCTCACTCCTGCTCCCCAAAAAAAGGGAAACAACATGACCTCCGTAGAGAATGGCTTTATTAACTGTGCCTGCCCTGCCATTAAGAAGCATCTTATGGCCTCTGCTGATAGTGTATTTGTTATTGACGAGCTTGGTTATCTGGAAAGCTCCTGTATTCCTTTTCAGGAGAACATTAAAAATCTTCTTGATAACTCACGCGTATTAGCGGTCATCAGAAAACAATCCACAGAATTTCTTGACAGTATTAAAAGCAGATCTGATGTACTTTTAATCGATATTGATAATACCTTCAGTTCTATTTCGTGCATTATTATGGCATCCGGTATGTCAAAAAGATTCGGTACCAACAAGCTTTTAGCCTCTTTCAACAACAACACTCTCTTTGAAAATGCGATAAATATAAGCCGTTTCGTAAACTTTGGCGAAACTCTTGCCGTGACCCGGCATGATGAGCTTGTACAGATATGTGAACAGAAACATATACATTGCATAAAACACAATATGCCTTACAGAAATGATATGGTACGACTTGGTGTTTCCCACATTCTAAAGGAAGCCTGCAGCCAGAAAAATAACTGCATCCAAGGAATATTATTTCTTCCATCAGACCAGCCGCTTATCACTAAGACAAGCCTTCAGCTGCTGTGTCTTTTATTTATTTACTACAACAACAGTTATTTTGCTTGTAACAGCACAGATAAATCCAACAATGCCAATAATAATTATTTAAATAATAATAGTAAGATATGCCGTCTTGCTTTTAATGGAACTCCCGGTTCTCCTGTAATATTCCCAGCCAGCTATTATGATGAACTGATGAATCTTCCACAAGGCAAAGGTGGCGGTTTTATTGCAAAAAAACATCCTGCACAGGTTGTTTTAGTTCCTGCACAGGATGAATATGAATTATATGATATTGATACTCCAGATGACCTTATTAGTCTTTCCCGGTATCTTCGCTAATTGCTGTACCTTATTTAGTTACAGCCTTTTCCTTTATTGTTGCTGTTTCTTCTGAAACAACTTCTTTAACCGTTTCCTCAGCTTTATCCTTAGGAAGAATTATGTTAAGTAAGATTGCTACAAATGCTGCTGGAACAATACCAGACTCACCAAACATAAGCTGTACAGCCTGTGGTGTATGTGCAAGGATTGCAGGACTTACACCCATACCATAGCCTACACCAAGTGCAACCGATACAATAGAAAGCCTTCTTGCATCAAGTGGCTCCTTAGTGATAAGCTGGATACCACTAACAATAATTGATGAGAACATCATAACTGCCGCACCACCAAGTACTGACTGTGGCATAATTGATATCAAGGCTCCAAGCTTAGGAATAAGACCACATAATATAAGGAATACCGCACCAGATGCAAGTGCAATTCTGTTAACAACCTTAGTCATTGCAACAAGACCAACATTCTGGCTGAATGATGTATTAGGAAGCACACCGAAAAGTGCTGCAAGCGATGAACCTAAACCATCACACATAACTCCGCCTGAAAGTTCTTTATCTGTAGCTTCTCTTCCTACTCCACCGACCATAACACCTGATATATCTCCAACAGTTTCTACTGCTGTTACAACAAACATAACAAGCACAGGAAGTATTGCTCTTAAGTCAAACACCGGCTTAACTGGCATGAACTTAGGAATCGCAATCCACTTAGCTTCTGCGACCTTATTCCAGTTGAGTACCCATGACTTAGTATATTCAACTCCATCAGCGGTAACTGCTGTATGTGGAAGCACACAGCCCATAATAGCTGCTACAATATAACCAACTATAATTCCAATCAGTATAGATGATGAACTAAGATATCCCTTTGTCCAGTGCTTAACGAATAATATAACAATAAGCACAACAAACGCCAGAAACAGATTCTCTAAGGAACCAAAGTCTTTAGCCCCGTTTCCACCACCGAATGAATTGATACCAACAGAAATGAGTGACAGTCCAATAGAAAGCACAACCGTTCCTGTTACAACTGATGGGAAAAATCTTCTTAATGGCTTAATAAATGCACCAAGCACAGTTTCAAAAAGGCCACCTATAATAGAGGCTCCCATAATAGCCCCATAGGCTAATATTCCTCCGCCCATAACCTTTGTTACACTGCTGAACACTCCGATAAATCCAGAGCTTGTACCCATAATAATAGGCACCTTGCCTCCAACAGGTCCTACTGAAAACAACTGTATAAGCGTTACAATACCAGCTATAATCATAGCATTCTGTAAAAGTGCAACCTGAATAGATGCATACTCACTTCCTGCTCCAATACCACAGGCTCCTGTAATAATAAGCAACGGTGTAAGATTTCCTACAAACATCGCCATAACGTGCTGAAGTCCAAGTGGTATCGCCTGTTTTAATGAAAGCTTTCCATTAAAATCATATGCCTCCGGCATAAGTTCTTTTATTTTTTTCATATATCCTCCGGTATATTAACCATAATCTATCTGTTATTAATCTCATATGAAGAAGGTCTAGGGAAAATCATTATGCAAGTACTGATTTTCCTTAGACCTTCCTTCTGTATGACCTACGCTTATTATCTCTGCACATCAAATGAAGCATTATTCATAAGTCGCTTAATCTGGTCAACGCTTGTGATGTTAGTATCGCCGCGGATAGCGTGCTTCATTACTGAAGAAGCTACTGCGAAATTGACGATATCTTCGTGCTTCCAGTCATTCTGCATAAGAGCATAGATAAGACCAGAAGAGAATGCATCTCCACCACCAACACGGTCAACAATCTCAAAATTGAGTGTCTTGCTTTCGTAAGTCTTTCCGTCAGCATAGTAGAAAGCCTTAAGAGAGTTATTACTTCCTGAATGAACATAACGTACTGTTCTTGCAATTGCTTTCATATGGTACTGCTCATCAATAGCCTTGAATACTCTGTCCATATCCTCAAAAGATGGATCCATAGTAAGACCATCCTTTACATCAGTTCCATCTGCATTGTATACATGGATAGGCTCAATACCTATAAGTACATCTACATATGGAAGATACTTGCTAAGTACATCCCTTGCAGTTTCAAAAGACCATAAAGTACTTCTGAAATTAGGATCAAAGCTTACAGTAAGTCCGAGCTTCTTAGCTGCCTTGATAGCCTTATCTATAAGACGGCGGCAGTTATATGAAAGAGCTGGTGTGATGCCACTTAAATGTAACCAGTCATAATCCTTTAAGATATTCTCAAAGTCTACATCCTTATAATCATACTCAGCAAATGCTGAACTTCCTCTATCGTATATTACCTGTGAAGGTCTTACTGAAACACCTTCTTCAAGGTAATAAAGTCCCATTCTTCCGTCAGACTTGATAATGTGCTTAGTGTGTACATCATTAGCCTTAAGGTAGTTGATACAAGACTTACCAAGGTCTGTGTTAGGTAATACTGTAAAAAATGTTGAATCTACACCAAGGTTAGCGAGTGAAACTGCTACGTTGGCTTCTGCTCCACCATAGTTAACTATGAAATTGTGGGTTGTAACTATCTTCTCATAGTTAGGTGGTGACAATCTTAACATCAATTCGCCAATTGCTATGAACTTCATACGTGCCTCCATCTATCATTAAACTTTAAACCTGATATTAAGTAATATTTTATGGCAATAATCTGTACTTTTATTGCTCTATATTGTCAAAATAATACTCCATTTAATGATACTACTTATCCTATAAAATTGCAAATTGTATTTAACGCATTAACTCATAAATACCGCAGTATTTTGTTGCATTAACACACCATTTCATTGTATAATTAAAAATATTTTGAAGCGAGGAAAGTAATACCTATGGACATTTACGAATCATTGAACTCTATTTTAGTAACTTTATTCAATGATATAATGAACATTGAAGAAAAGGCTTTAATTACAGATGAATTTTCTGACATCACAGTTACTGATATGCACATAATTGAAGCTATCGGAATTAAAGAGCCACGCACTATGGGAACAATATCCAAGGCCTTAGGCGTGACTATGGGAACTCTTACAGTCGGCATTAACGGACTTGTTAAAAAGGGATATGTAATAAGGACAAGAAGTGAAGAAGACCGCCGTGTCGTATATGCTTCTCTCACCCCAAAGGGTAATGCGGCATACGCTCACCATATGAGATTTCATCAGGATATGATTAAACATATAACTGACGATTTAAACGAAGATGAAGCCGCCGTACTTATTAAGACATTTACAAGGCTTGAAGATTATTTTAAAAGCATATCATAACATTCAAAATGATTATGGAATTATATTAACATATAACTATACTGTCGCAGCTGCGTAACCTTTAACGCACTGTCTGCATAGCAAAAACCCCACAGATATGAATTTCTGTGGGGTTTTTTGAAAGATTATTAATCTTTCCGCCGACCGGGCCGGCATAATTTATATATGAGAGTTTTGGAAAAGTAAGCTTATTTAGTTAATTCAGCTGTCTTATATATAAATGTTACTGAATTGTCCTTACCATCTGACTTACCAAGGAATGTGTTGTAATTCTGACCAAGCTTGATTACTTCCTTGATTGTATCTACTGCTGTATCAGCATCATCACCAACAAGACTTGTAATAGCTTTAATACCTGTCTCATTGAATTCTGCCATACCATCTTTAAGTGTTATAGCACCGTCATTAAGCTGTGTTACGCCATCTGCTAAAGTTACAGAAGATGACTTAAGTGTTGATGTTCCATCAGCAAGCTGTGTAGAACCACTTCTTAAAGCTTCATTGTTAGAATTAAGTGTGCCTAAACCGCCTGCAATCTGTTCAATACCACCGTTAAGTGTATCATTGTTACCATTAAGCTGTGCAAGTCCTGCACTTATCTGTACTATACCACCATTAAGTGTATCATTGTTATCGCTAAGCTGTGCAAGTCCTGCGCTTATCTGTGCTATACCACCATTAAGTGTATCATTGTTACCACTAAGCTGTGCAAGTCCTGCATTAAGCTGTGATGCACCTGCGTTAAGTGTATCGTTATTCTTAACAAGTTCACCAAGTCCGTCTGTTAATGACTGGCTTCCGTCTGTAAGCTGCTTTAATGCTGCATTAATTGTTTCATTATTGCTAAGATTGCTGACAACTGCATCTAATGCACTTGAAGCACCTATATTACCAGCGGCTTTAATAAGAAGTCCTAACTGGTTAGCATATACATAATCCTTTGAACCAGCCTGTGATACCTGTGGAGTATATGGCTTACCGCTTGTCACAGCTTCTGTATATGTCTCTGTTATTATATTAGTTGTATAAGCTGTAAGATACTTTGCAAAATAAGCTGATATATCAGTTGCTGCCTCACTACTGCTCTTCTTACCCAGATTACTAAGGTCTGTTGCTATAGTTACATCACTAAGGCCTAATGCTGTTCCTAATTTCTGTAAATCAGTTGCCTGCTCCATAACAGTCTTTCCTGTTGAGTCTGCTACAGAATTCATCTTATAAGCTGTTGAATTAGCTGCAAGTTCCTTAACAACATTTCCAATAAGTGCTGTCTTAATGCTCTTTATTCCTTCATTTAATTGTGAAGCTCCTGCCTCTGCACTAGCAACACCATCTGTATAAGCCTTTAAACCTGTCTGTAATGAAACTGCACCTGCTGCCGCACTGGCAACACCGCCTGTATATGTTGAAAGACCACTCTGTAATGTGCCTGAACCTGCATTAAGTGCTCCTACACCATCAGTATAAGTCTTTAAACCTGACTGTAACTGTCCTGCACCTGCACCAAGCTGGTTAGCTCCTGCTGTGTATGCACTGATACCATCCTTAAGCTGTCCTGCACCTGCTGCCAGAGCTGTAGCACCATCTGTATAAGCATAGATACCATCTTTAAGCTGGCTTGCACCATCATTTAACTGGTTCACGCCATCTGTAAGTGCTGGAATACTGTCAGAAAGTGTCTGTGTACCATTCTGGAGAGTAACTGTTCCATCTGTAAGCTGGTCAGCTGCTGACTGAAGCTCATTCATCTTATCTTCAAGTTTAGCAAGTGAGAAATCATCTGTATCTATATCATTAAGTGTGCTTGTTGTAGCAACTGACATAGACATATCAAGCTCGAAATCCTCTACATCTGCTGATATTTCAAAGTATTCTGGAATATCCATATCAAGGCTTTCACCATCAAACTTAAGGTTTAAAGTATCCTTTAAGCCTGGCATAGCCATACCAAGTGCAATGATATTATCGCCAACCTTGCTTACCTTGCCGTTAGTAACTTCTACATTACTGAACTTATCTGTTGGAAGAAGTGTTCCTGTAATCATAGTAAATGGAACATAAGCTATCTGTGACTTTCCATTAACTGTTATATTCTTCTTCTCATTGTTAGTATAGTCATATCTGATAGTAACCTTACCACTCTTGCCAATCATATCTTCTGGCTTAGTTTCAACACCATTTAACTTGTAAGTAACCTTTATTGAAACAGGAGCAGTCTTATCAGATGTGCTCTGGTTAGTTGTTGTTTCGCCCTTAGAATCAGTAACCTTTTCTGTTACAAGAACGTGATCCTGAGTTCCGTCTGCCTTATCAAATACATATACCATCTCGTCTCTTGTATTTGTCTTTAATGTACTTGTATTTGATATTGAAAGCTCGTTCTTAATAGCATTTGTTATAATATTCTCTGTATTAGAAGCAGCCTCACTGCTTATTGCAACCTCACTGCCTGTCTGATTATATGCTGTGCTAGTGCCACAGCCTGTAAGTGTTGAAGCAATAAGAACAACACTTAATAATACTGAACTATATTTAAATAAAGTCTTCTTAACCATAACTATTCCTCCATTTTCTTACTTCCTGATATATTCTTATATCTGTTACGAAATATGCATCTTTGGCCCATTCATATATATTCCTGATTACATATCCTGATTCTTCTTAGGCTTAAATCCTATACTTGTATTGATAATGAGCTTATCACATAATACAAACAATGATGGAAGTATGAAGATAACTACGAACATACTTATAATTGCACCACGCGCCATAAGTGTACAAAGCGAACCAATCATATCAACTGAAGCTATACATCCAACACCAAATGTTGCGGCAAAGAAACCAAGTGCACTAACAATAATTGATGGTATTGATGTTGAAAGAGCTATCTGGATTGCTTCCTTCTTAGCGTATCCCTGGCTTCTTTCCTTCTTATATCTTGTTGTCATAAGAATAGCATAATCGACTGTTGCACCAAGCTGGATAGTACCGATAACTACTGATGCAATAAATGGTATCTGTGTATGCGTAAAATATGGAATACCCATATTAATAAAGATAGCGAATTCGATTGCTGAAACAAGTATAATTGGAAGTGATATTGATTTAAGTACGAACAGGATAATAACAAATATAGCTACTATTGATACCGCACTGACTGTCTTAAAGTCCTTATCTGTTATAGTGATAAGATCCTTGGTACAAGGAGCTTCACCAACTACCATTGCCTTAGAATCGTAAGACTTTACAATATCATTCACCTTACTAATCTGATTGTTAATTTCATCTGATGCTATTTTGTAATCTGTAGCAATCATCATTATCTGATAATCTTCACCCTTAAGCTCTGATACTGTCTTAGCCGGTAAGAATTCCTGTGGAATACCAGACTTAAGTGCTGTGTCAAGTCCGAGTGCGAACTGTACGCCGTCTACATCACCTAACTTATCAAGCATTTCGTTAGCTGTATCTGTAGACATACTAGAGTCAGCAAGTATCATATAGATTGAATTCATATCAAAGTTTTCTTCCAGCTTCTTATTAGCCTGTGAGCAGGCAAGGTCATCTGGAAGTGTATCAGACAAATCATAATATACTGATGTATGATTCTGTCCATATATAGCAGGTCCTAATAATACAACAAAGACAATTACAAATATCCATGAGTGGTTTACTATAAATGTAGCAAGCTTATCGAAGTTTGGCATAATCTCTCGATGCATTGTCTTCTCTAATGCCCTGTCAAATGTAAGTATCAATGATGGAAGGATTGTTACACAACCGATAACACCGAGTACAACACCCTTTGCCATAACGATACCAAGGTCAAGACCAAGTGTGAAGCTCATAAAGCAAAGTGCGATGAAACCTGCAACTGTTGTTATAGAAGAACCTACTACAGATGTAAGTGTATTACCAATGGCAACTGCCATCGCTTCCTTGTGGTCATCCGGATGTATTTCCTTCATTTCCTTGTAGCTGTGCCATAAGAAGATTGAATAATCCAGTGTAACACCTAACTGAAGTACAGCCGCAAGAGCTTTAGTTATATATGAAACCTCACCTAATAAAATGTTAGAACCCAGGTTGTATACAATTGCCATTCCTATACTTATCATAAAAAATACTGGTACAAGAAATGAATCCATAAATATAGCAAGCACGATACATACAAGAACTACTGCTATAAGTACATAAAGTGGTGTCTCTTTCTCCGAAAGATTCTTAGTATCCGTAACTACTGCTGACATACCACTTATAAATGCCTGACCCTCTGTCTGCTCTCTTATCTGTGTGATAGCATTCATAGTATCATCACTTGAAGTTGTATTATCGAAGAATATTGCAAATAAAGTTGTATCTGTGCTGTCATTCTCGAAATACTTTCTGAATTTTGATGGAACAATCTCAGATGGAACATCTTCACCAACTATTCCTGTGTAAGAAATAACCTGTGCAACATGGTCTACATTCTCTACCTTCTTAATAAGTCTGTCAGTAGACTTCGTATCCATATTCTGGACAACGACCATCGCATATGCACCCTTATTGAAGTCATCCATAAGAATGTCCTGACCCTGCATAGTCTCTATCTCATTCGGAAGATAATACAGAATATCGTAATTAACTCTTGTATTAAAGTATCCGATTGCAGATGGAATAAGAAGCAGGAAACTCAGAATAAGAATTGGAATTCTGAGTTTAACAATTACTTTTCCAAACTTTTCCATAACTCGCCTCATTTCTACGTCTGCGACGTAATTTTACTTTGATTGGACTGATAACCTCTCAATAATTAATAACTCTCTTAATTAATTACATTTATTATCAATTCAATACATATGACCGTGAACTCTCAAATATGACTTTTGGTCATTTTATTTGCAAATGTTATTCTAGCACAAAATGACCGATAGTCAATACTCAAAATGACTAAAAGTCATTTTTTTATAGATTTTTTATTTTCAACATGGTAGAATATTAATTGACAGAACAACTAATATTATGCCTGCATTAGATTGGAGATTTTATGGGAAAACTTGAGAACAACAAACAACAGAAAAGGACTTCCCTCTTAGATACAGCTTTTAAGCTCTTTACAACGCAGGGTGTTTCCAAGACATCAATTGCCGAGATTTCACAGAAAGCTGGAATTGCCAAGGGCACTTTTTATCTGTATTTCAAAGATAAATATGATATAAGAAATAAGCTCGTTTCTCACGAGGCAAGCAAGCTCTTTAAAAATGCTGTGAGTGCATTAGAGCTTCATATAAAAGAACAGCAGATTAATGACCATTCGTTTACAATTACATTTACCGAGGAGATTATATTTATTGCTGACCACATAATTAATGTGCTTAACACCAACCAGACACTTCTTACATTTATATCAAAGAACCTGTCATGGGGAATATTTAAAGAGGCTCTTACAACCAATGTCGCTGATGACGACATTAATTTTAAAGATATCTACTATGAAATGCTTGAAGACTCTGGTCTTAACCTCAACGAGCCCGAGATTATGCTGTTTATGATTGTCGAGCTTATAAGCTCAACATGCTACAGCTCAATCCTCTACAAAGAACCGGCTGATATTGACAGGCTCAAGCCTTACCTTTATAAGACCATTAAGGCAATTATTAATGAACATACAATAGAAGATTAGAAGATAAGAAATCCCCTTCCTTACCAGAAATATTATCTGACAAAGAAGGGGATTTGTACCACTCCACCTATAATTTTAAAATTTACTCTTAAATTTATTTTAGCTAAGACTCTCTTTTAATCACTCTTTTATATAAGTTTTTAACATTTGTGTAACATTTTTTCTTTTAAGAACTAATTTCCCAGAAGCTTATTATATATATCCCTCTTAGATACGCCCCTGTCCCTGGCTGCTGCCTTCATAGCCTCTTTTTTATCAAGTCCCTGTGCTATATACATATCAACGTGTTCCTGCTCAGACATAGTAAGCCACTGTGCCTGTGCTTCCTCTTTAAGCTCATTTCTGTCTTTTCCAGCAATTACAAGAACATACTCGCCCCTTGGCTGGTTATTCTCATAATAACTGCACGCCTCTGCAAGCGTTGTAACCATACTATTCTCATAGCGTTTGGTAAGTTCCTTGCATATAGTAACTGCCCTGCTTCCTCCTAACACCTCAGAAAGCTCTTTAAGTGTCTTTAAAAGCCTGTGTGGAGCTTCGTATATAATCATTGTTCTTGTTTCATCTTCAAGCTCTTTTAATATGTCTTTACGCTCATTCTTGTCCGCCGGAAGAAATGCTTCAAATGCAAAACGTCTTGTTGCCTGTCCCGACATTGTAAGTGCCGTTATACACGCTGCCGCACCTGGAACTGATGATACCTTAATCCCTGATGCAAGTGCCTGCCTTGCAAGCTCCTCTCCAGGGTCAGATATTCCAGGCGTTCCAGCATCAGTTATTACAGCAACTGACATGCCTTTAAGCATCTTCTCAACAAGCACCTTTGCCTTATCATACTTGTTATATTCATGATAGCTTGTCATCGGCGTATTAATCTCAAAATGATTAAGCAGCTTTATGCTGTTTCTCGTATCCTCCGCCGCAATAATATCAACTTCCTTTAATATCCTTAACACCCTGAACGTAATATCCTCAAGATTACCAATCGGAGTTGCACACAAATATAACTGCCCAACTCCGCTATTATTATGAGAGCCATTAAATTCTTCAAGTGCCTGCACACTATCATAATCAATATCTGTAATATTATCTTCCATACTGCTCCTCTCTTAATATCATATTAATTATACATTTTCAGAAGTTCTTCCGTGTAACTTCCATCGCTATTGTATACAATAAGTGGTTCTTCCACTATAAGCTGTGAACGTCCGCCCTTTACCGCCTCTATAAGCACCATATTGGCTGGCTTATCTATATGTGGATACACAAGTCTTATACGCTTTGGCTCAAGGTGGTTATTCTTCATAGAAGTAAATATATCTACAAGTCTTGATGGTCTGTGAACCATATACATATGTCCCTTAACCTTAAGGCACTTTGAAGCTTCCCTTACAACGTCCTCAAGGCTGCATAGAAGCTCGTGTCTTGCAATTGCCTTGGCACTCTCAGGATTAACAATTCCGTGATTTTCATTCATATATGGTGGATTGCTTGTAACCACATTAAAAGAAGCCCCACCTAAAATATGTGAAGCTTCTTTAATATCACCTTTTACAATATTAACCTTGTCTGACAGACTATTAAGTTCAACATTTCTGACAGCAAGGTCATAACTGATATCCTGAATTTCCAAGCCTGTATACACACTACCTGGATTTTTCGCCTGCATAAGAATTGGTATTACACCATTTCCAGTACCCATATCAAGCACCTTCTGGTTCTTTCCAGCCTTCGCAAATGTAGACAACAACACAGCATCCATTCCAAAACAGAACACATCTGTATTCTGGATTAGTCTGAGATTATCCCTACATAAGTCATCAATTCTCTCATTGGCATTAATACCTGCATTAATCTTAACATCAGTCATCATTAATATGGGCTTTTCCTTCCTTTTTCTCAAGCTCTTCGAGTTCTTTTAACTCTTTATCATCTATATTCATTCTGTCGTTTCTTCTCTTAGGCTTAAATCTAAGCTCAGCAACAGGATACTCTCTTATCTCTTTCTCATCTCCATCAAGTGTGACAATTACCTTAACAAGCTGTCTTAACACATTAACGCTTGATACCTCACCCTTTAACTTATCAGGTGTAGTAACATAATCTCCCACATTAGGAAGGTGGCTGTTAAGCTCCTCGTAAGTTTCCTGCTCATTCTTAAGACAGCACATAAGTCTTCCACACACACCCGATATCTTTGATGGATTAAGCGATAAATTCTGTTCCTTTGCCATCTTAATTGACACTGGTATGAACTCTGGCATATATGTTGCACAGCACAATGGTCTTCCACAAGAACCAATTCCGCCTAATATCTTAGTTTCATCTCTTACACCAATCTGACGAAGTTCAATTCTTGTCTTAAATACTGCTGCCAGATCCTTTACAAGCTCTCTGAAATCAATTCTTCCGTCCGCTGTAAAGTAGAACAATACTTTATTATTGTCAAATGTATACTCAACCTTTATAAGCTTCATTTCAAGATTATGCTTTTTAATCTTCTCAAGACATATCTTATACGCTTCTTTTTCCTTTTCCCTGTTCTTAGCTTCCCTTTCATCATCATCAGGTGTCGATATTCTGATAATAGCCTTAAGCGGCTGTACAACTGCTGAATCCTCAACCTCTCTTTCACCAAGAACAACGTGGCCATACTCAATTCCTCTTGCTGTTTCAACAATAACGTGCTGACCAACCTCAACATTATACTGTCCCGGTGCAAAGAAATATATTTTGCCCACCTGCCTGAATCTAACACCAACAACTTTAGTCATCTATTTTTAATCTCCAATCCTGCCAAATATTAATTCCTAACATCAGCCAATTATTCACTAACTGCCTACATATCCTCTTTCATAGCCATAATAAGAAGTTCTATGCATAAGTCAAAATTAACATTGGCCTTAAGTCTTACCTTTACTTTATCTATAGAATTAAGTATATCCTGAATTCCTTCGTATGACATAACCTCAGCCTGCGATTTGATAAGCGAAATCTCATCACTAAATATTAGATAATTCGTATCATTGGTACTCTTAAACATAAGCACGTCCCTGAACCACATAGCCATAAGATCAAGATAATCGTCTATTGTAAGCTTGTAATTAGTCACATCTTTAACAACTGCCATTATGTCTGCCGCCGTCATATCCTTCACATTCTTGATAACGTGCATAACATCATTCTTTAAATGTGCGAATTCCGTACTTTCTATAATAGTCTTAGCACGTCCAATCTTACCCTGTGCAAAATCAGCCGCAAACTTACGTTCATATTCTGACACGTCATAGTTATCCTTAAGATAATCCATAACTACGCTTTCCTTTAATGGCTTTAAATCAAGAAGCACACATCTTGATATAATAGTCTGTAAGAAAATGTCTGCGTTAGTCGTAAGAAATATAACAATACCATACGCTGGTGGCTCTTCTATAGTCTTAAGAAGTGCATTCTGTGCCTGCACTGTAAGCTTCTCAGCCTCATCTATAATGTATATCTTATAACGGCTTGAGTATGGTTTAATAAGCATATCTGATATTATCTGATCTCTTACATCATCTACACCTATACTTGCAGGCTTCTCGTGTCGTACCCATATTATATCAGGCTGATTGCCTGACTCTGTCTGTATACAGGAATGACATTTATTACAAGGCTTATTATCGCCTTCTGCCTCACACTGTAATGCTTTTGCAAATATCTTGGCAATCATCTTCTTTCCAGCACCAAGCCCTCCATTGATAATGTAAGCGTGTGATACCTTATCTAATTTAATTGCGTTCTGTAAATGCTCTTTAATTGTATCGTATCCATAAATATCTGAAAATGTGCTCATTATATACTCCAATCTTATGCTGATATATCAAGCAATAAACCCCTGATATCATCAATTCTTCCTACAATCTCAAGATGATTTTTCTCTTCTTTAACAAGTTCTCCTGCCAGCTCATCAAGATTCTTATCCACAAGTTTAACAATACCATATACTCTGTGTCTGCCTCGTCTATCAAGAAAGTTCTCTCTTGAGAACTTATGGGAACGGTTAACAACCTCGTTAAGAAATCCCTTAACAAGCTCCCTGTACTTTCGCATATCCTTAATATCCATATGCTTTGCAATCTTCTCACCCTGCTCAGTAATCTGTTCCATCATACTGCCAAGCTTTTCCTGAAGATCCTTTTCTTCTATATTACTAATAAGAGTAAACTTAAAACTACTGTCCGTACTCTCTGTATTCTTCACCTGCTGAACTGAAGATGATGTCTGTATATCATTAATCTTTATATCCATAACTTTACTCTCTTTCGTGTCCACCATCATATAATTGTATCATATAAATATCATTAAGACAATTCAAGCCAACTCACTCTTACTGCATTTATAAAAGCTGCTGTTTAATTGCCTCTTTGATGTCCCTTATACAATCCTCTATTGTTCCATCGTTGCTAAATCTCTGATTAATTCCGGCTTCCTTAATCTTTTCCTCCGAGAAATCTTTACTGTCTGCAAGAAAACGCCTGCACATTTCCTCATACTGTGGTACTTCCTGCTTCTGTTCCCTGTTGATAGCTCTCATAAGCCTTATTCCATCATCGACTTCTATATATATCGGTAATATTGCATCTTTTCCAAAGTATGCACAAAATTTATTGTAAGCCTCAATAGTACCTATAACAATGTACTTGTCACCGCTTCCAAGCCTGATCTGCCCATCATCAACTGTAAAATACTTCCACTCTCCATACACTGTGTTATATATCCGCATCTCTATTACTTTATCCGCCGCTTCAAGCTCCAATGCCTTCTCATTATCTACATAATAATACTCTACACCTTCTTTTTCTCCAGCTCTCATAGGTCTTGTTGTATACATAATAACAGTCTTAAGATTTAGCTCCTTATCACCAACTAAAGCCTTAAATATATTATCTTTACCACTTGAACTTTTTCCCATTAAAAATGCTATCTCAGGCATAACAAAGCTCCTTCTTTTACACCTACAACCTCCAGACCTGCCTCACCGGCCGCCTGAAGTATTGCAATAATCTTTCGTGTAATAACCTCTCCCGGACATAATATCGGTATTCCCGGTGGATATACATACACTGACTCTCCACTTATCTTACCATATATCTTCTCATTATTCATCTGAATTTCATCACAACCTGATAAATCACGCCTGTTAAATGCTTGTGCAATTGTCAACGCCTGCTCATCCCTGAAATCAGCAACATTTATCTTATTACCATTATCCTCATCATTAATTAAAATCTCATCTTTACTTCTATTATTATATTTACTCCTACTCTCATCTATTTCTTCGTCTATCTCCTTTAATGCCGCAAGAACTCTATTATCTAATTCTTCGTCTATCTCTTTTAATGCCGCAAGAAATCTATCATAATACTCCTGCGAGTCAAATATTGATGTCATCGCTATCACATACTTTATAGATGACATTTCAAGCTGGATTTTATATTTATAAAATAAAGTGTCATATAACCATTTTGCATCTTTATATCCTAATACAAGCTTTGATATGTCGTCTGTATTTATTAACCTGATGTGCTTTAATTCTGACAATCCATTTCTTAAAATAGTGAGCTTATCAACATATTCAGCAAATAATTTATCACCGTCATTCTTAACAATGCTTAAGCTTCTTGCTATGGAAGACATTAATATATACGATGGGCTTGTCGACTGGTATATATTCCAATACCTTCTTATGCGTTCTACATCAACTATTCCATAATTAATATGCATAATCGCTGTCTGTGTAAGCGATGGAAGTGTCTTATGCACACTGTTAATTACTATATCAGCTCCACACTTAACTGCTGACTGTGGAAAGCTTTCCGAGAAATTAAAATGTGCACCATGAGCCTCATCAACAATCAATGGAATATTATATTGATGAAGATACTCTGCTATTGATTTAATATCAGATACATTTCCCTCATAAGTTGGTGATGTAAGTATCACGGCTTTAATATCATTTCTGTCATGGTCTGAGCTGTATTTATCCACAATGTCCTTAATTTCTTTTAATGTTATCCCCTTATAATACCCATATTCCTCATCATATTCTGGATAAATATACACAGGATTCAGTTCATTGAGGATAACTGCATTATAAACTGATATATGACAGTTTCTTGCCATTATAACAACATCATTTTTATGGGTAACTCCGCATATTGCCGACATATTACCTGCAGTGCTTCCATTTACCAGATACCAGCTCTCATCAGCTCCATAAAGCTCCGCCGCCTCATCAAACGCATCTTTAATAATAGTTTCGGCATTGTGCATATTATCAAAACCATTAATCTCCGTTATATCTTTCTCATATGGATTTCCCATATCACCCATATATAACTCAATTAATTCTTTATTTCTCTTAGCCCCCGGCATATGCATAGGTACTATATTTTCATCTTTATATTTATCTAACTTAGACAATATATCATTATATTTAACATTCGGTTTAATGCCTGAATTTTTATTTGTAGTTCCTGTTTTATCCGATTTTCCCGTTTTATCTAAATTCATCTTTATACTCTTATCTCCATTCCAATTCATTGTTACACTCTCATCTTTTATTTACTGTTATTTATTATTGGGATACAAAAAAACCATAGATACTACATAACGTAATACCTATGGTATAAATAAGTGCCTAGAACCGGAATCGAACCAGTGACACGAGGATTTTCAGTCCTCTGCTCTACCGACTGAGCTATCTAGGCAAAGTAGCGGGGACAGGATTTGAACCTGTGACCTTCGGGTTATGAGCCCGACGAGCTTCCGAGCTGCTCTACCCCGCGTCATCTATAACTATTGTATTCATATATGATGAAGATTATTCATCAAATGGGCGGAGAAGGATTCGAACCTTCGAAGGCAGTGCCAGCAGATTTACAGTCTGTCCCCTTTGGCCACTCGGGAATCCACCCATATAAAATTAAATTAACAATAACCCTAGCCTTCCAACCAAGATATTATTGTTAATAAAAAGCCGACAGTCGGAGTCGAACCAACAACCTGCTGATTACAAATCAGCTGCTCTGCCATTGAGCCATGTCGGCATATAAATGGGACCTACAGGGCTCGAACCTGTGACCCTCTGCTTGTAAGGCAGATGCTCTCCCAGCTGAGCTAAGATCCCATATCAAATACCTACAATATATAATTGTAAACGACCCGGATGGGGTTCGAACCCACGACCTCCGCCGTGACAGGGCGG